>ENA-OPCD01002377-OPCD01002377.1-human-gut-metagenome-genome-assembly--contig:-NODE-2377-length-13397-cov-2.340654_pt1 | contig 13397 bp, 12 predicted proteins | sample MGYA00241560_ERZ501471 | MGnify/ENA primary metagenome ERZ501471 (study PRJEB25962, sample SAMEA2042578) | human gut metagenome | biome: human gut; feature: human-associated habitat; material: faeces...
GAATCAGGATATTCCATCAGCACGGTTTCCAGAGTCCTGAATCATAGAAATGATGTCAGTCCCGATGCAAAGAAAAAAATCGAAGAAGTAGTTGAAAAATTTCATTTTGTTCCGAATAATAATGCGAAGCATTTGAAGCAGAGCAATACGAAAACAATTGTTGTATTAGTCAAAGGTATTTCCAATATGCTGTTCTCCAACATTGTGCTCTTCCGATCTGAAACAACCGACTATACACTGGTTGTTTCCTACATTGACGAGGACGAAAATGAGGTGGAACAGGCATTACAGCTCTGCAGGGAGCGAAAGCCGTTAGGACTTCTGTTTTTAGGTGGTAACCCGGAATTTTTTAAACAGGGATTTGCAAAGGTGGATGTGCCGAGTGTGCTTGTGACAAACCGGGCAAATAATCTTCCATTTGAGAACCTTTCCAGTGTTGCAACAGATGATATTGCCGCAGGAAAGTGTGCTGTGGATGCTTTGCTTGAAGCAGGACATGACAAGATTGGTATTATCGGTGGTGATCCGGTAAAATCATACACCAGCCACCAGAGATATTTAGGATGTAAGGAAAGCTTTGCAGAACATGGTAAGGAAATGGATCTTGAAGTCTGCTATGAGAAAGCAAGATTCTCATTTGACAGTGCTTACCGGGCGATGAAACGTCTGGTGGAAAAGTATCCTGATCTGACAGCAGTATTTGCAATGTCAGATGTGATGGCTATCGGCGCGATCCGTGCGCTGCGCGATATGGATTATCGTGTACCGGAAGATATTTCTGTGATTGGTTTTGATGGCACCGTATTAGCAGAATATTATAATCCGAAACTCGCCACGATCAGACAGCAGTATCAGACACTTGCAGTGAGAAGTGTGGAGATACTGTTTGGGCAGATCGAACTGAAGAAAGAGCCGATTTATGAGGTGGTTCCGTTTGAGTTCGCAAGTGGGGAGAGTATAAAGAATTTGAAATAGGAGTTTTTGAACTCAAATAGGAGGAATTATTGTTATGAGAAGCAGCGGTGTTTTAATGCACATTTCATCCCTGCCATCCCCTTATGGAATTGGTACAATGGGAAAAGAGGCAAGAAAGTTCGTAGATTTTCTTGATAAATCAGGTCAGAAATACTGGCAGATCCTTCCAATCTGTCCGACCAGCTATGGTGATTCACCATATCAGTCATTTTCCAGTTTTGCAGGAAATCCTTATTTTATCGATCTTGAGATTTTATGCAAGGAAAAACTGTTAAAAAAAGCAGAGTGCGAATCTTTTCCATGGGGCAGCAATCCTCATTATGTAGACTATGGGGTTATGTACAATTCCCGCTATGCATTACTGAAAAAAGCCTATGTACGTTTCATGAAAAAACAGCCGGAGGATTTTGCATCTTTCTGTGAGAAAGAAGCAGAATGGCTCGAGGATTATGCACTGTTTATGGCATTGAAAGATGCCCATGGCGGAATTGCATGGTTTGAATGGGAAAAAGAATTAAAGACAAGAGAACAGAAAGCATTGTCAGAAGCAAAAGAAACTTATGCAGATGACATTCTGTTTTACAAAATGCTCCAGTATCTGTTCTTCAAACAGTGGTGGGCATTGAAGGAATATGTAAATGAAAAAGGCATTGAGATCATCGGAGATGTTCCAATTTATGTTGCAGGAGATTCTGCGGATGTATGGGCTAATCCGGCTCAGTTCTACTTGGATGAGAACTTAGATCCGATCGATGTTGCAGGATGTCCGCCGGATGCATTCTCCGCAGATGGACAGCTTTGGGGAAATCCACTGTTCCGCTGGGATGAGATGAAAAAAGATGGTTATAGCTGGTGGACAAAACGGATCAAAGCAATGTCAAAATTATATGATATTGTACGTATCGATCATTTCCGTGGATTTGATTCTTACTATGCGATTCCTGGAACAGACGACACGGCACGTAATGGTGAGTGGAGAGAGGGTCCTGGAATGGATCTGTTTCATGCATTGGAGAAGAAGCTTGGCAAGTTAAATATTATTGTGGAGGATCTTGGATTCCTGACACCTTCTGTATTAAAGCTTGTAAAAGATTCCGGTTTTCCGGGTATGAAAGTGGTACAGTTTGCATTCGATTCCAGAGAGGGAAGCGATTATTTGCCACATAACTACCCGACACACTGTGTTGTATACACAGGAACACACGACAATGATACGATCCTTGGCTGGATGAATACAGCACCGAAGGCAAGTGTAAAATTTGCAAAAGAGTACTTAAACCTCACAAAAGAGGAAGGTTATAACTGGGGCATGATGCGCGGTGCATGGGCTTCCGTCGGTGATCTCGCAATCGTTCCAATGCAGGATATCATTGGTGTCGGTTCTGAGGGACGTATGAATACGCCATCCACCTTAGGCGGCAACTGGGAGTGGAGAGCAACCGCAGACCAGATTGACAACAAACTTACAAAACGCCTTTATAAATACATGCAAATGTACGGACGTGTAAGGAAAGATGTGAAGGAAGAAGCCAAAGAAGAAGCTAAAGAAGAAGCGTAGATAATAAAAAAGTAAATTGTAGAAAGAAAAGTCGCACAGACAACAGTGATTTCCTTTGTGAGCTCTGCGAGCAGGAACATCACAGTTGTCTGTGTGACTTTTCTTTTTGCCAAAAACTTGAATATCTACGCTTCCCAATGGCTTGTAAAAATGGAGAAAACCATCTATAATAAGTAGACTGTGGTATATCCACGGAATACGTGAGAGAAGAAGGTTTTACATATGCTGATCGAGAAATTTTTAAAACAGGCAAAAGAAGAGATTATCATGGATACCGTGTTATCTGATGAGTTTATGGATAAAGTGCAGGACAATTTTGCACCGATCGAGAGTCTGATGGCATACTACCGGTGTGCGATCATGGAAGTGGAGACAAAGTTCAATGTTTTGAATGAGCAGTTTTCCCTGCAATATGACAGAAATCCGATCGAGTCCATTAAGGCGAGAGTGAAATCGTTTGACAGTATTTTAAAGAAAGTGAAGCGGAAACAGATTCCGTTTTCACTGGAATCCATAGAGGAAAATATCAACGATATCGCAGGAGTCCGCGTGATCTGTTCATTTCAGGAAGATATTTATATGCTGGCGGATTGTCTGCTGCAGCAGGACGATGTCAGACTGATCGAGCGGAAAGATTATATTAAAAACCCGAAGCCGGGTGGATACCGCAGTCTGCATCTGATTATCGAAGTGCCGATTTTCCTTGAAAAAGAAAAACGTCCGATGAAGGTAGAGGTCCAGCTCAGGACGATCGCAATGGATTTCTGGGCAAGTCTGGAGCATAAATTACGTTATAAGAAGAACATTCCGGAAAGCGAGGCAGAGTATCTGGCAAAAGAACTGGTGGAGTGTGCCGGCATCAGTGCATCCCTGGATCAGAGAATGGAAGCTATCCGTGACCGGATGGAAGCTGCACAGGAGAAGATATCATGACAACACAGGAAAAGAACGGGATCACAGAGGGAGTGATCTGGAAACAGCTGTTGATTTTCTTCTTTCCGATTCTGGTGGGAAGTTTTTTTCAGCAGTTATATAATACGGTGGATTCTGTCATTGTGGGACAGTTTGTCGGAAAAGAAGCACTGTCGAGTGTCGGCGGCTCTGCCGGGCAGATCATAAGCCTTGTGGTAGGTTTTTTCACAGGCGTGTCCACGGGAGCTACCGTTATTATCTCACAGTATTTTGGTGCCGGAAAAAAAGAGGAGATAGAAGAGTCTCTTCACACCGCTTACGCATTTGCACTTGTGGGAGGACTTGTGCTCGGAATTGCCGGGATCGTGTTTGCACCGCAGATGTTACGCTGGATGAACACACCGGAGGAACTGATCGCAGAATCGGTACTGTACGTGCGGGTGTATTTTTCAGGACTGATTTTTATTTTCATTTACAATATGGGTGCTGCGATTTTAAGGGCAGTCGGGGATTCGAAAAGACCATTATATTATCTGATCGTCTGCAGTGTGGTAAATATTATATTGGATCTTTTACTCATTCTGGTTATTCCATTAGGCGTTTTAGGTGCGGCCATTGCCACCCTGATCGCTCAGGCGGTCAGTGCTGTTTTGGTGACAGTTACACTGATGTACCGCACGGAGGGCATGAAACTGTGTCTCTCACAGATCCGCATGTACAAAAGAATGCTGCAGAGTATTTTAAAAATAGGTCTTCCGGCGGGATTTGAGGCAATCATGTACAGTATTTCGAATATTATCGTGCAGGTGTCCATCAATAATTTTGGCGTGGACACGATGGCGGCATGGACGGCTTATTCCAAAATTGATTTTATTTTCTGGATGATCAACAGCGCATTCGGAATCTCTGTTATGACATTTGTAGGACAAAACTATGGAGCAGGGAAATGGGACCGCATCCGGAGAGGTACAAAAATCTGTCTTGGCATGGCACTGATATCGGCGGTTTCTGTGAGTATCATCTTAATGTCTGCAGAGAGATTTCTGTTTGGAATCTTTGTCAATGATGCGGGCGTGGTCGAGATCGGTATCCACATGATGAATGTGATCGCACCGGCGTACTTATTATTTGCCTTTATCGAAGTGTTTTCCGGGGCACTGCGTGCACAGGGAGCAGTGGTAGTCTCCACGCTGATCACGATGGTTGGCATCTGTGTGCTCCGTATGATCTGGGTGACACTTGTGGCAGCTCACGGAACCTTAGAGCAGGTCATCATCTGCTATCCGATCACATGGGCGGCAGGTGCGCTTGCGATGAGCATCTATTACATTTACAAGCAGAGAAAAATATTTCAGGCAAGATAGCCACTAAAATACGTGAATATATAAGAGAAACCTATTTATTATTTATTTTGATAATGAACAGGTTTCTTTTCTCATTTATTGCGAAACTCATAAAATGTAAATTAAATTGTGAAAAATCGACAAAAGATTGAGAAAACACTGGAGAGCGGTCGGTTCTTAGAAGGCAGGTGCGACAATAGTCGTGACTGGCTTCTTAGTACCGTTACCAGCGACACGTAGCGAAAGCGTGTTTTCGAAAATTTTGTTAATTTTTCACAATTTAAAGAAGATTATGAAGGGTTTCGCAAATACATAAATTAGAAAGGAAACAAAACAATGGTTTATTTTGTGGGAGCAGGACCGGGAGCGGCAGATCTTATCACGGTACGTGGAATGCGTCTGTTAGAAAAGGCAGATGTGGTAATTTATGCGGGTTCGCTTGTGAATCCGGAACTTTTATCTTATTGCAAAAAAGAGTGTGAGATACATAACAGTGCATACATGACCTTAGAAGAGGTACTCAATGTCATGGAAGAGGCGGAAAAACAAAAACTTACGACAGTGCGGCTTCACACCGGGGAACCAAGCATTTACGGAGCAGTGCGCGAGCAGATGGATCTGCTGGATGAAAAAGGTATTTCATATGAGAGCTGTCCGGGAGTCAGTGCCTGCTTTGGAGCGGCAGCTTTGTTAAATCTGGAATATACTTTACCGGAAGTGTCCCAGTCATTGATCATTACCCGCATGGAAGGCAGAACCAAAGTGCCGGAGAAAGAGAGCATTGAGAGTTTTGCAGCACATCATGCTTCCATGTCAATTTATTTAAGTACAGGAATGCTGGGAGAACTGAGCAGACGGCTGATCGCAGGCGGGTATGGGAAAGACACACCGGCAGCAATTGTATACAAGGCGACCTGGCCGGAGGAAGAAGCGCATCTGTGCACGGTGGAACAGTTAGAAGAGACGGCAAAAGCGCATAACATTACAAAAACAGCGCTGATCATCGTGGGAGATATTGTGGCACACCAGCATTATGAGAAATCCAGACTGTATGCGCCGGATTTTGAAACGGAATTTCGTAAGATGAAAAAATCAAGGGAAAAAGAATGAATATCAGTATCATTACATTTACAGAGAACGGAACAAAACTTGCAGAAAAAATCAGACAGGCTTTTGCGTGCATGAAAACTGCAGAATGGGACAATGCAGGGAACCATGATATCACGAAATATGGTACCGTGACGATTGAAAATCGGTGCAAAAAAGATAGCGGGCCACTGGAAAATAATAAGGTACAAACAAACAGCCGTGGATTATCGCTATCTGACTGGACAAGACAGCAGTTTGCAGAGAAAAATGCCATTGTTGTAATTGGAGCCTGTGGCATTGCAGTGCGCATGATCGCACCATTTGTGTCGGATAAGCTGAGTGACAGTCCGGTGGTTGTGGCAGACGAGGCAGGGACTTTTGTGATCCCACTGCTTTCCGGGCATATGGGAGGTGCAAATGAGCTCGCAGAACAGATTGCAGGGCAGATTGGCGGGATTCCGGTCATCACAACGGCAACCGATGTGAATCATACGTTTTCTGTGGATCTGTTTGCAAAAAAATGTGGTCTTTCCATTTATAACCGGGAGGGGATCGCAAAAGTCTCAGCCAAAATACTGGATGGAAAAACGCCGGATATTGTGATCTCATCAGAGAAAACAGACTTAGAGCAAGGAGTACTCGGATTGCAGCCGAGAGAATATATTTTAGGAATCGGCTGCCGCAGGGGAAAAAGCTTTGAAGAACTGGATGCATTTATACAAAAGTGGCTGGATCATGCAGGCATTGAAAAAAGACTTGTGCGCGCAGCAGCTTCCATTGATCTGAAAAAAGAGGAGGAAGGCCTGCTGAGGTGGTGCATGGCAAACCGGATTCCGTTTTTAACCTATTCCGCGGAGGAGTTAAAACAGGTAAAGGGAGACTTTCAGGAGTCCTCCTTTGTGAAAGAAAAGACAGGCGTGGACAATGTCTGCGAGCGGGCTGCAATGAAAGCGGCAAACGAAGAAGGAACTTTCATTTTGCGGAAGCAGGCAGAAAATGGTATGACGATCGCAATTGCAAAATACGACTGGAAATTGGAAAGAGAACTGGCAAAGGAGTACAGGATCGATGAGCAGTAAAATTTATATCGTGGGAATGGGACCTGGAACCGGGGAAATGATGACTCCACAGGCAGATCATGCATTGTGCGGCAGCGATGTGATCGTCGGATATCCGGTGTATTTAAAATTATTAGGCGGTAAATATCGGAAAAAAGAATTTTTATCCACACCGATGAAACAGGAAGTCAGACGCTGTGAGATGTGTTTTGAGGAAGCAGAAAAAGGAAAAACGGTTGCGATGGTATGCAGTGGGGATGCAGGCGTGTATGGAATGGCATCCCTGCTCTATGAGATGTCGGAAGCGCATCCGGGATGTGAACTTGAGGTGATCCCCGGGATCACAGCGGCAAACAGTGGGGCAGCGGCGCTTGGAGCACCACTAAACCACGATTACTGCGTCATCAGCTTAAGTGATCTTATGACACCGTGGGAGATTATCGAAAAAAGGCTTGCGGCAGCGGCGATGGGCGATTTTTGCATGGCGATTTATAATCCATCCAGCCACCACAGGGCAGATTATCTCAAGAAGGCCTGTGACATTTTACAAAAAAACGGAGTGGAGCCGGAGAGAGCCTGCGGATATGTGGAAAATATCGGAAGAGATGAGTCAAAAATGGAACTTTGCACGTTAAAAGAATTGCGGGATCGTCAGGTCAACATGTTTACGACCGTGTTTATCGGTAATTCAGAGACAAAGATCATAGACGGACATCTCGTCACCAAAAGAGGATATCATATATGAAACGGATATTGATTTTTTCCGGCACCACAGAGGGCAGACAGTTAGCGGATATCTTAGATGCATCCGGGATCTGCGCGGATGTCTGTGTCGCCACGGGATATGGGCATGAGGTCATGACCGAGGGGCAGTACCGGAATATTTACACCGGAAGACTTACGGAAGAAGAAATGAAAGAATTCATGCAAAAGGGAGACTATGCTGCAATCGTTGATGCAACGCATCCCTATGCGGTCGTGGTTTCTTCTAATATCAGGCAGGCGTCCGCACAGGCAGGACTTCCGTATTATCGTCTGCGGCGGACACTGCAGTCGGCTGGAGATGACAGCGATGTAATTTATGTAAAGTCACAGCAGGAATGTGTCCGCGCGTTAGAGCAGACCAGTGGAAATATTCTTCTTACAACGGGAAGTAAGGAACTGCACTGTTACTGCGAAAATGAGACATTGAGGGAGCGGCTGTTTGTCCGTGTCCTGCCAGGGACAGAGAGCATAGAGATCTGTCATAAAAACGGCATTTTAGGGAGACAGATCATTGCCATGCAGGGCCCGTTTTCCGAGGAAATGAACCTTGCACTTCTCCATCAGTATCAGATCCGTTATATGGTCACAAAAGAGAGCGGTGCGTCCGGTGGATTTTCAGAGAAGATCAGTGCCGCGAAAAAGGCAGGGGTATCAGTATTTGTGATCGAAAACCCGGAGGCGGAGAACGGGGAGCAAAAGGAAAACCTAGAGGAAATTCTTCAGGAAATAGAACGTTTGACCGGTAAACACATTCGAAGAAAACAGATGCAGGTATCTCTTGTCGGGATCGGCATGGGAAATACAAAACTGATCACAGAGGAAGCGGCGGAGCGTGCGGATATTGCCCTGCAGGAAGGTGACGCTTTGCAGGATAGGGTGCTTGTGCTGTATGATGCGGAGATTCACGAAAGCATTGCAGGGATTGTTGCAGGCAGAATCAAGGATAAATATTACCGCCCGACCATCCTGATTACGGGCAGCGAGGACGGAGCAAAGGGCTCAGGCAGAAGCATTGAGGGCTATCATCTGTTTGAGGCGTTGTTTGCCAATCGGGATTTATTTACGCGCTTTGGCGGACATGCCATGGCGGCAGGGCTTTCTCTGCCTGTGGAAAATATCCCCGTTCTGCGCAGACGGCTCAATGAAGGCTGTACCCTGACGGAGGAGCAGATGATTCCGATTCTGCGGCTGGAGGATGCACTTTCCTTTGCGGAGATTGACTTAGGGCTTGCAATGGAATTGCAGACACTTGCGCCCTTCGGCAAGGGCAACCCTGCACCGTTATTCGCATCCAAGGGGATTCATGCTGACCGTGTGGATTTGATAGGGAAGAATAAAGATATCCTGCGGCTGACGCTTTCCGAGCCGGAAAACGGGATTCGCCTTTCGGCAATCTCCTTTGATGGCTATGAACCGCTCAGAGAAATGCTGAAAGCATTGTATCCGGCAGAGGATTGTGATAAAATAATACACAGTGGGCTTTTGCCGCAGCTGCTGGATATTGTGTATAGCATTGAAATCAACAGCTATCGCGGCAGAAGCAATGTACAGTTGATACTAAAGGATTTTCGATTTGCAAAATGAGGAGGATATGGGATGGATTTAAAGGACAAGATCAGATCAATTGAGGATTACCCTCAGAAGGGTGTGATCTTCCGTGATATTACAACACTGCTGAAGGATGCAGAGGGGCTGAAGGACGCTGTGGATGCCATAACGGCTAGCCTTGCGGATGTTTCCTTTGATTTGGTGCTGAGCCCCGAATCCAGAGGGTTTATCTTCGGGATGCCTGTGGCGTATAATATGGGGAAGGGCTTTGTTCCTGTCAGAAAGGCGGGAAAGCTGCCTGCGGAAACCATCAGCAAGGAATATGAGCTGGAATACGGCAAGGCAACAATCGAAATTCATAAGGATGCCATCAAGCCCGGACAGAAGGTTGTCATTGTAGATGACCTGATGGCAACAGGCGGCACAGCAAAGGCGATTATGGAGATGGTAGAGGAAATGGGCGCAGAGGTCGTTGCCTCCGCATTTTTGATAGAACTGGATTTTCTGAACGGCAGAAAGGCCTTGCCCGATTGCAGAGTCGAGGCTGTGATTCATTACGAATGAGAAAAAAAGGAAGGGTGGCACTGCCGCTCTTTCTTTTTATAAAAGAATAGATGAGGGATAAGGTATGTACGGACAATTTTTTATACTGTTTGGATTGATTCTGGTGGGGTATTACTGCAACAAAAAGGGATATCTGCCGTTGGAAACGAACAAAAATGTGGGACACATGGTTATGCGTGTGACGATTCCTGCCATGCTGATTACAACGATTGCGAGCATTGAGATTACCGACAGGGTGCTGCGTGCGTTTTTGCTTTCTGCCGCAGGGCAGATTGCCATGATGGTTGTGTTTGGCTTTTTGATGCGGCAATACGGGCGGAAAAGAGGCTTGGACAGCCGCCTTCTGCCGATGATTGACCTGACCGCAGGCTCCCTGAACACAGGCTTTATCGGCTTGCCCGTGACCATGATTTTCTTCGGGCAGGCAGGGATTATTTATATGTCTGCGGGGGTTTTGGCACTGAATTTGTATCTTTGGTCGTATGGTGTATATCTGATTTCAGACAAGAAGGCGACAGGTGCGGCGGCAATCGGGAAAAGCTTTTTACAGGGAGCAATCAATCCGAACTGCATTTCCATCCTGCTGGGGCTTCTGCTTGCGGTGACGCATACCGCAAGATTTGTGCCGACAGTGGTGCTTGGCTTTCTGACAAAGGTCGGGGATTTATCTACACCGCTTTCTCTGATTTATATTGGCGCATTGGCAGGCGGCAGCGGCATCGTGCAGCTCTTTAAAGAAAAAATGGCACTGGAAATCAGTGTGGTGAAGATGATTGGGATGCCTGCATTGGCAATTCTTGCAATGCTTTTTATTCCTGCGGATGGTCTTGCAAAGTCGGTGTTCCTGCTTTCCGTTTGCATGCCATCGGCGGCGGTCGTGCCGATGATGGTCGGCAGATACGGCTATGGGGATAAGATGTCCTCGGATATTGTGCTTTGGACAACGGTTCTTTCTATGGCAACGCTGCCGTTAAGCGTGCTGCTTGCTGCAAAGCTTTACGGAGCAGTCTGAAAAGCCTGAAAAACCTTTATTTTTCGGAAAAAAGTGCTTGCAATGCCCTTTCGGGCGTGGTATAATTTTTCATGTTGATTACGGACGGTCCAATGCCGCTGTCAAAGGGATGGGGTAAGAACGTCTAAGGTGCATAAGGAGGAAATACAATGGATATCATCAGAGAACTGGAAAATGAACAGCTGAAAAGCGAAGTAACTCCTTTTAACGTTGGCGACACAATCCGTGTTTATGCTAAAGTAGTAGAGGGTACAAGAGAAAGACTGCAGATGTTCGAAGGCGTTGTTATCAAAAGACAGGGCGGCGGCATCAGAGAAACTTTCACAGTAAGACGTATCGCTTCCGGCGTTGGCGTTGAAAGAACATGGCCCGTACACTCTCCCAGAATCGACCGTATCGAGGTTGTAAGACGTGGTGTTGTAAGACGTGCTAAACTGTTCTACCTGAGAGACAGAGTTGGTAAAGCAGCTAAGGTTAAAGAAGTTCTGAAATAAGCTGTACATTTTGTACCGGAACGAGAAAAAGCAGTCTCGATGAACAAGTTTCATCGAGACTTTTTTCGTGAGAGGCAGAAGGGCTTTTGCCTTTGACGAAAAAATGCGTTTGGATAAAGGAGGTCTTTGGAATGGAGCAGGCAATCGAAAAGCAGGAAGAACAGAAGCCTACAAGAAGAAAAAAGGAAAAGAAGGGAATGCCCATGCTGCTGCAGCTGGTGCTGTTGGTTGTTGTGATTGTGGTTTTGCGTAATGTAATGGGGACGGTTCTGGTAAAGGGGTCTTCCATGGAGCCGAATTTTTACCATGGCGATTTTGTGTTTATCAATAAGCTGAGCACCTCCTTCGGTACGCTGAAAAAGGGAGATATTGTTATCTGCCGCCTGAATGACGAAAAGAAAAATATCATCAAGCGTGTGATTGGTCTGCCCGGGGATATAATTGACCTCAGAGACAATGGGGACGAGGAAGATACGATATACTCTCTGTATATCAATGGGGAGTTGGTGAAGGAGGACTATATCAAAGCGCCGATGGATACAAAGGGGAATATTGAGTACCCTTATACAGTTCCCGAAAACAGCTATTTTGTGATGGGGGACAACAGAAACGCAAGCTCCGACAGCCGCAGAAAATCGGTCGGCGCGATTCCGAAGGAGAACCTGATGGGGAAGGTTGTGTTCCGCCTGTATCCCTTCAGCTCCATTGGCTTTATCAAATAAAAACATGAGTGAAAATAGAAAGAGGTAGCTATGAACAATATTCAATGGTATCCCGGGCACATGACAAAAACCCGCAGAATGATGGAGGAAAATATTTCTCTGGTGGATATTGTCATCGAACTGGTAGATGCAAGAATTCCATACAGCAGCAAAAATCCGGATTTGGATACGCTTGCGAAGAATAAGCACCGCATTCTGCTTCTGAATAAATGCGACCTTGCGGACGAAAGGGCAACCGATATCTGGCAGGAATATTTTGAAAAGCAAGGCTTCCGTGTGATTCGCATCAATGCGCTGAGGGGCAACGGCTTGGGTGAGGTGACGGAAACGGCACGCGGCTTAATGAAGGAAAAAATTGAAAAGCTGAAAGCAAGAGGGCGTATCAATGTACCCATCCGCAGCATGATTGTGGGTATCCCGAATGTGGGGAAATCCACGTTTATCAATAAATATGTGGGGAAGGTAACGGCGAAAACCGGGGATAAACCCGGCGTGACCCGCGGCAAGCAGTGGATCTCGGTTGACAGCTTTGACCTCATGGACATGCCCGGCGTGCTGTGGAAAAAGTTCGATTCGCTGGAAACGGCGTCGAACCTTGCGTTTATAGGCTCCATCCGCGACGATATTCTCGACATTGAGGAGCTGGCCTGCGGTCTGCTCTCCAGCGTGCGCGGCATTTATCCGCAGCAGCTGCTGGCCCGCTACAAGCTGGACGCCGCGGCACTGACGCTGCCGCCGTATGACCTCCTGCAGGCCATCGGCGCCAAGCGTGGTATGCTGATTTCCGGCGGTGAGGTCGATACCGAACGCGCCGCCAAGATGCTGATCGGTGAGTTCCGCGCCAGCAAGTGGGGGCGGCTCTCCCTTGAGCGCCCGCCCCGGCGCGCCATTCAGGAAGATAGGGAAGAGGTGACGGACGATGCCCCGCAGGACGACGACTGGGACGACGAACAGTAACGAGGCGCTCTACGCCTTTGATACCGCCAAACGCGCCGAACACGGTACTGTCTGCGGCGTGGACGAGGCGGGCCGCGGCCCGCTGTGCGGCCCGGTCTGCTGCGCAGCGGTCATCCTAAACCCCGATGACCCCATCGAAGGTGTCAACGACTCCAAAAAGCTGACAGAGAAGCGACGCGACGCGCTGTATGAGGAAATCACAAAGCGCGCACTGGCGTATAAAATCATCTTCATCTCGCCGCAGGAAATTGACGAGCGCAACATTCTGTGGGCCACGATGGACGGCATGGCGCAGGCTGTGACGGGGCTGGAAATAACGCCCGACTATGTGCTGATCGACGGCAACCGCTGCCCGCCGGGGCTGATACAGCCCGCTGAGGCCGTCGTCAAGGGCGACGCC
>ENA-OPCD01002386-OPCD01002386.1-human-gut-metagenome-genome-assembly--contig:-NODE-2386-length-13349-cov-4.042500_pt1 | contig 13349 bp, 10 predicted proteins | sample MGYA00241560_ERZ501471 | MGnify/ENA primary metagenome ERZ501471 (study PRJEB25962, sample SAMEA2042578) | human gut metagenome | biome: human gut; feature: human-associated habitat; material: faeces...
CCAGGTCTAAGTCGATCTCTATCGTGTCATCTGGTTTTTGTTGGGACAAAAGAACAACCGTCTCCACATGAACCCCCTGACAGAACTGATCCACTGCACAGGCGTTGGTCATCTGATACCCTGCTTCATAAAATGCCGGAAGGTCTCTTACAAGGCTTGTAACCTTGCAGGAAATGTATACGATCTGGTCCACCCCATAAGCCAGAATCTTCGGAAGGGCTTTCGGGTGAACGCCGTCTCTTGGCGGATCCAGAATGATCATATCCGGTTTCTCCGGCACTTCATCCAGCACTTTCAGCACATCTCCGGCTATAAAGCGGCAGTTGCTGATGCCATTTCGTGCTGCGTTTTCTCTGGCAGCTTTTACCGCATCTTCCACGATCTCCACGCCGATCACCTCACTGGCAACAGATGCCGCAAGCTGGGCGATAGTGCCGGTGCCGCTGTAAAGGTCAAACACTACTTTATCTCTGGTATCCCCCACATATTCACGGACTTTTGAATACAGGATCTCCGCAGCCAGGGAATTTGGCTGGAAGAAGGAAAACGTGCTGATCTTAAATTTCAGCCCAAGAAGTTCTTCGTAGAAATAATCCTTTCCGTAAAGAATCTTCGTCTCATCGCTCTGTACCACATCGGACAGAGAATCATTTAAAATGTGCATGATCCCCACGATCTTACCTTCCAGGGGAAGTGCAAGGAGCTGTTCTTTCAGTGGTTCCAGATCATACTCTTCCTGGGTGGTGGTCACCACATGGACAAGGATCTCGCCGCTTGTGACACCTCTTCGAAGAAGCAGATGTCGGAGATATCCCACATGCTGAAGCTTCTTATAAAAGCTGGCATTACGCTCCAGGAAAAACTCCCGCACACAGGCAAGGATTTTCGTCATATCCGGATGCACCAGCTTACAGTCATCTGTATTCAGGATATCGTAAGTGCTGCCCTTCTTATGAAGTCCAAGGGACAGCGGACCATCCTTATACTCATCGCCAAAGGAAAACTCCATCTTGTTGCGGTATCCAAACTCGATAGGACTTCCGTAGATTCCATCCCAGTGATACAACTTGTCTGTATCCTCAGTTTCTTCTGTCTCATCACTGTTCTTCCCGATCTTATCCATACTTTCTCTGACTGCCCCATCCAGAAGTTCCCTTACCTGGCGCTCCTTCATCTCTTTCTGCGCCTCATAACTCATGGTCTGGTACATACAGCCGCCACAGGCCGGGAATTCCTGACAGGCCGGTTCTCTTGTCTCCAGCGGAGATTTCTCCAGAACTTCTAAGAGGCGTCCCTCCGCCCGTCCGGAACGCTTCTTGTTGATCATAAAACGTACTTTCTGTCCCGGAATTCCGTTCTTTACAATGACTTTCTGGTCATCCACCCATACAAAGCCTTTGTTTGGAAATTCCACTTTTTCTATAACACCTTCGTAAATTTCACCTTTTTTCATAAATCCTCTTTCTGTCTTATAAGCAGCAGGCAGTAAATCGAATATTCCAAATTTGCTTTACGGTCTGCTCGCAAACACAATCGCTTCACTGCCTGCATTCAAAAATCAAGCCCCGGTATCGCGCCGGGGCTTCAATCATCCGCTTCTCATATTCATACACTGCAGACAACCATTCTGATCTGTTCAAAACAGCTGTTCCGGTGAAAGATCTTACTCTTCCTCGTCCTCAAAATAATCATCGAAGTCATCATCAAAATCTTCTTCGAAATCCTCCAGATAATCCGGAGCGAAGAAACGGTATACTGCAAATGCGATTCCTGCAACAGCTGCAACCGCACCGATGATCGCCAGTACCCAAAGGACTGTGTTCTTATCTTTCTCTTCTTCTTTTTTCTTCAGTGTCGCAAGCAGTTCTTCAAGCTTTGTTGTATTTAAATTCATAACACTGCACCATCCTTTCTTTCTATTCGGCTGTACTGTCTGACAGTAAACCCGTAGCACAGTAGTTTCACTGTACTAATATCTCTTAAGTGTTCTTATTATACCACCATATGTCTGGTTTTACCATAACTTACGCAAATTTTCACAGGAACATTCTTGCCTTCATATTGCTTCCGATCAGATCTTTTTCAGCTTGGCAAAACCTGCGAACATTTTTTTCACTCCGACTTTGTCAAAGTCGACCGTTACCTCGTAATCCCTGCCGCCATCTACAATATTTTTTACGATACCGACACCGAATTTCACATGGCGTACCGTATCACCGACACCGTAATCCAGGCTTGCTGCCTTGCTGACCGTAAAGTCTTTTTTCTGGAGGCTGGTCTTTGCCTGGAAATTCATCTTCATCTGTGCATAGGCGCTCTTCGGAGATACGATGTTATCCACCTTGGGCTTTTTCTCCTGAATCGTATGTCCAAGATCCACCAATTCTCTTGGAATTTCCCTTACAAAGCGTGATACACGGTTGTACTGGGTCTCTCCACGGATCATACGCTGTTTTGCACAGGTTAATGTCAGTTCCTTCATGGCACGTGTGATCCCCACATAACAGAGTCTTCGCTCTTCTTCAATATCCGACGGGTCTCCGGACCAGATGGACGCATATCCCGGAAATACTCCGTCCTCCATACCTGCCATAAATACATTGGGGAATTCCAGTCCCTTGGCACTGTGAAGGGTCATAAGAAGCACATAATCCTGATCCGGATCAACGGAATCAATATCTGCCACCAGTGCGATCTCTTCCAGAAATGCGGAAAGTGTTGCCGGCTGTCCTGCCTCTTCCATGGCTTCCTGGAAAGATTCGGTCTTGGAGATCAGCTCATCGATATTCTCGATCCTTGCCTGAGCTTCTTCTGTTTTTTCTGCTTCCAGCTCTTTCACATAACCGGTCAGTTCGATCACTTCTTCCAGCGTTTCACGGACTGTATAAGCCTCTGCCTTACTCTTAAGTCCCTGGATAAAAGATACAAAATCATTGATCTTTCCTGCTGCCCGGCCAATGGACGGTACTTCCTCCACCACGCGGAGCGCATCGTAAAAGCTCAGGTTCATCATATCCGCATAGTCCTGGACACGGCCGATGCTGGTGAGTCCGATCCCTCTTTTTGGCACATTTAAGATCCTGCGCACAGCCAGATCATCACTGGCATTGTCAATGGTCTTCAGATAGCTTAACAGATCCTTAATCTCTTTGCGGGCATAAAAGTTCACGCCGCCGACAATCTTATAAGGAACATTTGCCAGGAGAAATTTCTCCTCAAAGAGACGGGACTGGGCATTGGTCCGATAAAGTACTGCACAGTCCTTGTACTGGAATTTCCCGTTGCGGCGCCCCTGGATGATCTCTCCTGCAACATACTCCGCTTCCTCAAATCCGTTGTTGAACTGACGGAAATGTACTTTATCGCCCTCTTCGTTCTCTGTCCAGAGGCGTTTTTCCTTACGCTCTGTGTTGTTGACGATCACCTCATTGGCTGCATTGAGGATGTTCTGGGTAGAACGGTAATTCTGTTCCAGGCGCACCACCTTAGCCTCAGGAAAAACCTTCTCAAAGCCTAAGATATTCCCGATATTTGCTCCACGAAAACGATAGATGGACTGATCATCATCACCAACCACACAGAGATTCTTGTATTTCTCGGCAAGAAGACTTACAAATTTAAACTGGGCAGTATTGGTATCCTGATACTCATCCACCATAATATATTTGAAACGTTCCTGATAATAGTCCAGGATATCCGGATTATGCTGAAAAAGCTCCACAGTCTTCACGATCAGGTCATCAAAATCCAGCGCATTGTTTCCCCGGAGGATAGACTGATATTCCTTATACATACCGGCAATCTTCCGTGCATCCGGGTCGCCGCCTGCATTCAGCTCCATCTCTTCCGGTGTGATCAGTTCATCCTTGGCATGGGAAATCTCAGCAAGAACGCCTCGTTCCTTGTAAATCTTGGTATTGATATCAAACTTCCGGAAGATTTCCTTCATGACTGTTTTTTGGTCGTCGGCATCATAAATGGTAAAATTACTGCCAAAGCCCAGCACCTCAATATGTCTGCGCAGGATCCTCACGCAGGCGGAATGGAAGGTGGAGACCCATACGCTCTCCGCACCCATTCCCGCAATTTTATTCACACGTTCCCGCATCTCACTGGCGGCCTTGTTGGTAAAGGTGATCGCCAGGATATTCCATGGGTTTACACCCTTTTCTTCCATTAAATAGGCGATCCTGTGGGTCAGCACTCTTGTTTTTCCGGAACCGGCTCCTGCGAGGATCAGAAGTGGTCCCTCTGTATGTACGGCAGCTTCCCGCTGCATAGGATTCAATGTGTCCAAAGCATCATGTATACTCATTTTGATCTCCATTTCTTTTTCCATATGAACAGTATCTTTATATACTATCATGACTTTACTTTCCGGTAAACCCACCTCTCTGAAAAAAAGTTTCTTTACAAGTAGTATTTAAAACTATATAATAGGGAGCAGAGGTGATAATGCGATGACAGAAAACGAAAAAGAAATGATGAACAGCATTTTTGCAAAAATTGCTGAGCTTGATTATATAAAACCCGATGAAATTCCCAATATTGCTCTTTACATGGATCAGGTCACAACCTTTATGGAAGATAATCTCGCTTCCACCAAGCGTCATGATGATGACAAGATCCTGACCAAGACCATGATCAACAATTACGCAAAGAACAAGCTCCTTCCCCCGCCGGAAAAAAAGCGGTATTCCCGGGAGCATCTGCTGATGCTGATCTTTATCTACTATTTTAAGAATATCCTCTCCATCAGTGATATCCAGACCCTTCTGGGACCGATCACCGAGAAATACTTCAAGTCCGTTACAGAAAAGGACATGACTTACATCTACCAGGAGGTTTTCAGTATGGAGCAGTCACAGATCCGTTACCTGGAAAAGGATCTTATGCGCCGTTTCAAAAGTGCCGGAGAAATTTTTGAGGACGCCGACCCGGAGGATAAGGAATTCCTTCACCAGTTTTCCTTTATCTGTCTTCTTAGCTTCGACGTATACATGAAAAAAATGATCATCGAAAACATGATCGACCACATGAATTCCTCAAAAGATACGGATTCCTCAAAAAAAGACAAATAATATCCGGAGCTCACATCCGATCATAAACGTGCGTCGCCGGGCGCACCGAAAAAAAGAGACAGACGCACGATCGCCTGTCTCTTTTTCATTACAGCATTATCCGTTATCATCACGGTATGGACGTAAGCCTTATTCTGCTTCGCCGCCCTGCTCCCCGTTATCCTTCTTCATACGTGCAAATACCATCTCATAACCATCATTTCCATAGTTCAGGGAACGGTTCACACGGCTGATCGTAGCTGTGGAAGCTCCTGTTTTCTCGGAAATATCAAGGTATGTACGCTTATCAGTAAGCATCTTGGCTACCTCGAAGCGCTGAGATAAAGAAAGCAGCTCATTGATGGTGCACACATCCTCAAAAAATGTATAACACTCTTCCTTGTCCTTCAGGCACAGGATCGCTTCAAAAAGATGATCCACAGCCTCCGTCCTGATTTTTTTGCTCATTGTTACGCTCCTTTAAAATACATAATTTTCGTCTAATACAATACTGATATTTTAACACTCTAAATCGTGATAAGCAAGCCTTTTAGGGAAATTTAATAAACTATTTCACTATTTTGTCTTTCTATGGCGGACACATGATTTTCCCATTTCCACTGTCCCGGAAAACATTTGGGATTTGCTTTTTCTGCTGTGATTGGGTATACTTAAAATAATATCCAAAAGAAAAGGAGACTTATCAAATGAATCGTTTTTTCAATATGGACAACAAATTCTTCGTGTTCATGGGACGCGTAGCAGACCTGCTTCTTCTGAATTTTCTGTGCATCCTCTGCTGTATTCCGGTTGTCACCGCAGGCGCCTCCATAACAGCTCTCTACTATGTCACACTGAAGATGGCAAGAGACGAAGAATCTTATATTGCCCGCAGCTTTTTCCGCTCATTCAAACAGAACTTCAAACAGGCGACCATCATCAATATCATCATGCTCCTCACCGCTGCTGTTCTGTTTATCGATCTTCGGATCGCCAGAGCCGGAAGCGGAGCTATGTACAAAGGACTTTTCAGTCTGTTCATTGCATTTGCACTGATCTATGCGATGATCCTTCTGTACATTTATCCGATCCTTTCCAAATTTTTTAATTCCGTCAAGAATACCTTTGTAAATGCATTCCTGATGTCCGTCCGCCATCTTCCGCTGACACTTTTGATGCTTGTGATCTCTGCGTCTCCGCTCCTACTGATGTGGCTTTTTGCTTATGTGAGCTACGCACAGTTTACATCCATCCTGATCATGCTTTTTATTCTGATGGGATTTTCCACGCTGGCCTACTGGAAATCAAAGATCTTTGTAAAGATCTTCGATAACTATATACCGAAAGATGAAAACGAAGAAAACGGCGAAGAGAAAAACGAACCGAAAGAGGCATAATGAAGCGCTGGAACGACAAGCCTTATCATTCTCTGGACTATATGCTCCGGGAGCGATACGGCGAAAAGGTCTACCGGGTTGCCTTAAACGGCGGCATGTCCTGTCCCAACCGTGACGGCACCCTGGGCAAAAAAGGCTGCATCTTCTGCAGCCAGGGCGGAAGCGGAGATTTTGCAGCAAACGCCGCTCTTTCCATTACAGAGCAGATCAACACACAGATTAAAAGTCTCTCTTCCAAACGCCCGATTCATAAATATATCGCCTATTTTCAGGCATATACAAACACATACGCTCCTGTGGAACACCTGCGTAAGATCTTCACAGAAGCCATCTCCCATCCGGATATCGTGGCACTGTCCATTGGTACCAGACCGGACTGTCTGGGAGATGATGTACTGGAGCTTCTTGATTCCCTGAACCAGATCAAACCGGTGTGGGTGGAGCTGGGGCTCCAGACTATCCATGAAGATACCGCCAGATATATACGGCGCGGCTATCCACTGTCCTGTTTTGATACCGCAGTGAAAAATCTCCGCGCAGGCGGCATCGAAGTGATCGTCCACACCATCCTGGGGCTTCCCGGCGAAAGCCGGAAGGATATCCTGGAAACAATGGCTTATCTGAACGCCATGGATATCCAGGGGATCAAGCTGCAGCTTCTTCATGTACTGCGTGGTACAGATCTTGCCGCTGATCATGAAGCCGGTCTTTTCCGCACTTATGAACGGGACGAGTATCTGAACCTTGTCATTGACTGTCTGGAACATCTCAGACCGGATATCGTGATCCACCGGGTCACCGGCGACGGACCGAAGGATCTGCTGATCGCACCTTTATGGGCCAGCCGCAAACGAGAAGTTTTAAACCTTCTTCATCACCGGATGAAAGAAAGAGCAAGTTTTCAGGGAAAAGCTCTCGAAGCCTTTTCCCGCAGCCAGTAAAAAGGAGGATTCTTATGGCATCACCTTTTACAACCTATAAGCTTATTATTTTATATATGCTGCAGAATTCCGATGGGGATCTCACAAATTCCCAGATCACCGATTTTATCCTGGACCGGAAATACACCAATTATTTTCAGCTCCAGCAGGCAGTTTCCGAACTTGTGGAGGCAGATCTGGTGGAAATGTCTTCACAGTCCAACCGCAGTTACTATCGACTGACCTCCGAGGGAAAAAACACTCTGAAATATTTTTCCAAAGAACTTTCCTCTGACATCAAGAAAGAAGTGGAAGAATATCTCAATTCCCTCCACTGCAAGATCGAAGAACATCTCCTGACTCCTGCAGATTACTATCCCACCAAAGAGGGCAGCTACTCGGTACGTCTGCGGATCATCGAAAGCGGCGTCAGCATCGTTGATCTCAGCATCAATGTGCCAAATCTTGCTGCTGCACAGTCTGTATGTGAAAGCTGGCCTTATAAATACCAGAATGTTTATGACAAAATAATGGAGGAGCTGCTCTGAGAGGCTCCTCCGTTTTACTTATATTCATTTATTTCGCTTCTTCGTGGATCTTCTTCATATGCTCTTTCAGTTTCTTTTCATATCCCATATCACTGAGCTCGTAAAAATGTTCTCCTTCGATTTCTGGTGGCAGATACTGCTGTTTTACATAGTGGTTCGGATAATCATGGGCATATTTATATCCGATACCATGACCCAGACTTTCGTGGCCACCATAATGGGCATCCTGCAGATGCACCGGAACGGTTGTCTTCTTCGCCTTCACGCAGCGCATGGCTTCCTGTATGGCATTTACTGCAGAATTGCTCTTGGGTGCACAGGCCATGTATGTAACTGCCTGGGAAAGAATGATCTGGGACTCCGGCATTCCCACACGTTCCACTGCCTGTGCTGCTGCCGTTGCCACGCAGAGGGCCTGGGGATCTGCATTTCCGATATCTTCAGAAGCAAGGATCATGATCCTTCTTGCGATAAATTTCACATCTTCTCCGGCATAAAGCATCCTCGCCAGATAATAGACCGCCGCATCCGGGTCTGAGCCGCGCATGCTCTTTATAAAAGCAGAAATGGTATCGTAATGGTTATCCCCCTTCTTATCATAGGAGATAACTCTTTTTTGTATACATTCGCTCGCCACATCGATAGTGATATGAATGATGCCATCGTCTGACCTGTCCGTGGTCAGTACTCCAAGCTCAATCGCTGTTAGCGCCGCTCTCGCATCTCCGTTTGACACATCTGCAAGGAAATCCAGTGCATCATCATCTATCTGTGCATTGTATGCACCCATGCCCTTTTCTGTGTCAGTCAGTGCTCTCTTAAGAAGTACTTTTATATCATCCGTTGACAGCTTTTTAAGCTCAAAAATGACTGAGCGTGAAAGCAAGGCTCCGTTTACCTCAAAGTAAGGATTCTCAGTGGTAGCTCCTATCAGAATAATTGTGCCATCCTCCACAAACGGAAGCAGATAATCCTGCTGCCCCTTGTTGAAGCGATGTATCTCGTCGATAAAAAGTATCGTCTTCTTCTGATACATTCCCTGATTATTCTTCGCCTGCTCCACGACCTCTTCCATGTCCTTCTTGCCTGCAGAGGTTGCATTAATCTGCATAAACTCAGCACTGGTAGTGTGGGCTATGACCTTTGCCAAAGTAGTCTTTCCGGTGCCCGGCGGCCCGTAAAAGATGATGGAGCTGAGCTTATCGGCTTTAATCGCACGATACAAAAGCTTGTCCTTCCCAACTATGTGCTGCTGCCCGACCACCTCATCAAGTGTTGTCGGACGCATCCTAGAAGCTAAGGGACCGCTTGTCTCCTTATTCTGTTCTCTCATGTAATCAAATAAATCCATATCATCCCCGCCTGAAATGCATATTTGATATATCTGTTATATCATTTTGCAATTTCTTTTAGCAAAAAATTCATTTTGCATTGATATAATCGGCAATTACGTGTTTTATAAGTGCTAATTATGCATAAAAAAGTGGTGCAAAATTCATTTCCTTATAATAAGATACATGAATTTGCACCACTTTACAACACCAAATTTAATTTTCTACGAAATGACTAATATTTGCCCTTTAATGCAGGATAAAACTGCTTAAATTTTGCATAGCCCTTCTCATATTTTTCGACAAGCTGTGGACTTGGCATGGTTGTATCCTTCTTTCTCACAATAGCCGCTGCCGCAGCCTCCACATTTTCAAAGCAGCCGTTTGCAACTGCAGCCAGTATTGCACCGCCGTATGCCGGTCCTTCCTCGACCTCTACCGTGTCAACCTGCATATTCATGACGTTTGCAACTATCTTTCTCCAAAGCACACTCTTTGCACCGCCACCACAGATTGTTGTGCTTTTTGGTGCCACACCAAGGCTCTTTGCCACCTCAAGTGAATCTCGAAGACCATATGCCACACCCTCAAACACAGCCTGCAGCATGTCGGCTCTGTCAGTATCCATGCTCATCCCGATAAACGCTGCCCTTGCAGACGGATCATTGTGTGGAGAGCGCTCTCCCATCAGATAAGGCAGAAAATACACATGATTCTCACCAAGTCTGCCATCCTCCTCAAGAGGCTTCTGCTCATTCACAAAGTCATCGGAATGAAGGATATCCTTCATCCACCAGTTGTTGCAGCTTGCAGCCGAGAGCATACAGCCCATCAGATGATAGCCGCCGTCAGCATGATCAAACGAATGAAGCGCATTGTGCGAATCCACTCTGAACTCATCACTTGTAATGAAAAGTGTGCCGCTTGTTCCAAGAGAGAGGTTGCACTTTCCGGCTCCGACCGTACCTGTGCCTATAGCTGCAGCCGCATTATCTCCTGCCCCGGCTGCAACTATGCAGTCTTTAGGAAAGCCAAGCTCATATGCCACATCAGCTTTCAGAATGCCTGTCTTTTCACTGCTCTCATAAAGCCCAGGAAGCCACTCCTCTCTTACATCGCATATGTCAAGCATCTCCTTTGACCAGCACTTATTTTTGACATCCAGAAGAAGCATTCCCGATGCATCAGAATAATCGGTACTAAATACACCTGTCATGCGGTATGCAATATAATCCTTTGGCAGCATAAGCTTTTTTATTTTGGCAAAGTTTTCCGGTTCATTTGCTTTTAGCCATAAAATCTTTGGCGCTGTAAATCCGGCAAACGCTATATTTCCGGTGAGCTCAGACAGCTTTTCTTTTCCTATTACATTATTTAAATAGTCTGTCTCCTTCTGTGTTCTTCCGTCATTCCAAAGTATAGCAGGTCTTATTACATTGTCGTTTTCATCCAATACGACAAGTCCATGCATCTGACCGCCGAAGCTGATTCCAGCAACAGCGCTCCTGTCAAAATCTTTAGTCAGCTCTATAAGCCCAGCCACGGTCTGCTCCCACCAGTCACATGGATTCTGCTCTGACCAGCCCGGCTTTGGAAAGCTGATTGGATACTCCTTTGAGACTATATTTAATACCTTTCCGCTCTCATCCATGAGCAGAAGCTTTACTGCACTTGTGCCTAAATCCACACCTATATATAGCATATCTATTCTCCATTCACGTAATATGTTTACATCAGATAACGTAACTATTCAGAACCCACTAACAGAAAGGATTTTCTGTCTTGTATGGCAGTGATGCCGGCTGGTTGTAGTTAATATCCTCAACTGGCACGCCAATATATTTAAATACCTCAAAAAGGGCTTTTCCGTAATGACCGAAGGCTACAGCTCCGTGATGAGGATAATTCTTCTCAATAAGCACATGACGGTAGAAACGTCCCATCTCCTTTATCGCAAACACTCCGATACTGCCGAATGAGCGTGTTGCAACAGGAAGCACCTCACCCTGAGCCACATAAGCGCGAATCTTACAGTCTGCTGTAGACTGGAGACGGTAAAATGTAATATCTCCCGGCACTATATCTCCCTCGAGAGTTCCGTTTGTCACCTCTATAGGAAGGCTTCTTGCCATAATCATCTGATACTTCATCTGTGGGTTGCAAACCTTGCTTGAACAGGTGTTTCCACAATGGAAGCCCATAAATGTATCTGTATGCTTGTAGTCAAATCTGCCCTCGATTGACTCCTTGTACATATCCTTCGGCACTGAGTTGTTGATGTCGAGAAGTGTTACTGCATCCTCGCTGACGCAGGTTCCGATGAACTCACTGAGCACTCCATATATATCCACCTCACATGAAACCGGGATACCTCTTCCTGTAAGACGGCTGTTTACATAGCATGGTACAAATCCAAACTGTGTCTGGAATGCTGGCCAGCATTTTCCGGCGATGGCTACATATTTGCGGTAACCTCTGTGCTCCTCTACCCAGTCGGTCAGTGTCAGCTCATACTGTGCAAGTTTTGCAAGAATCTCCGGTTTTTTATTTCCGGTGCCAAGCTCTTTTTCCATATCTGCAACAACTTCCGGGATACGCGCATCTCCTGCATGTTTGTTAAATGCCTCAAATAAATCTAACTCAGAGTTCTCCTCAATTTCAACACCAAGGTTGTATAACTGCTGGATCGGAGCATTACATGCAAGGAAGTTTAACGGTCTTGGTCCGAAAGAAATGATCTTTAACTCGGATAATCCAATAACAGTTCTTGCAATCGGCAGGAAATCATGGATCATATCTGCACAGTCTGCTGCGTCACCTACCGGATATTCCGGAATATATGCATGTACATTTCTTAATTTTAAGTTGTAGCTTGCATTTAACATACCACAGTATGCATCACCACGTCCCTGGATCAGGTTGTCCTGTGTCTCCTCCGCTGCTGCGACAAACATCTTCGGTCCCTCGAAATGTTTTGCAAGCAGTGTCTCGGAGATCTCCGGTCCAAAGTTGCCAAGATATACGCAGAGTGCGTTACATCCTGCTTTCTTGATGTCCTCTAATGCCTGTACCATGTGGATCTCGCTCTCCACGATACAGATCGGGCACTCATAGATATCTGCTGCACCGTATTTATCTGTGTAGGCCTTTACCAATGCCTCTCTTCTGTTTACAGATAATGACTCCGGGAAGCAGTCACGGCTGACTGCCACGATACCAACTTTTACTTCTGGAATGTTATTCATTTTGTTTTCCTCCGCTTTCTTTTTTTCTGTACATACTTCATTTTTTCTATAAAAATTTATTCTCTGACATTTAAATTTTTGCCGATGAGTCCGATATGGCTTCCCTCCGGCAGCCCGCCCTCGGCATGACCGATCAGCCATTTATTCTTTGCTGTAAGAAGTGCATCCTCCCCGCCGGCGTGTGCCTCATCCAACGGATAATTGGTGCCCTTCGGCAGAATGACTGCCACCTGGAATCCTGCATCGTCCACATGACATGGTGCATAATGCAGTGTGGTCGCATACACCTCCACGGCTGTTCCTGCCGGGATGCGGAATGCTTCCATTTTCGATGTCTCATAGGTAAAATCATCGGTCACATCCGCCTCTGAACCTAATATTAAGACCGCATCGGTTGCCGCAAGATTGATCTCTGAGCTGCGGTGATATTCCACTGCATTTAAAAGCACATTGTGTCCATTACAGTATCCGATCTGAATCGGCAGTTCTCCGTAAAAGACTTTCTCAATCTCCTTTGCCACCGGCAATGCCTCTAATTCTGCGATCGACGGCTCGTAAACTACATCGGATGGAACCGGCGTCTTTTTCATTGCCTCCGTCAATGCTGAAAAATCAATATTCCGGATTACTTTCCCATATTTGCGGAAATGCGTATCCGTAACTTCATAAATCTGCATGCTCTATTCCCTCTTTTCTTATCTTCTATCTCATTTGCCCTGCAGGTTTTCTTTCCTGCATAAGCAAATTTTTTCTGGTATCCGGCTGTTACTATTCAAAACAGTCAGGAACAATACCCTTTCCTGTCCGTCAGATGATCTTGTCAAACAGATCTTTGCATGCCGGATAAA
>ENA-OPCD01002400-OPCD01002400.1-human-gut-metagenome-genome-assembly--contig:-NODE-2400-length-13317-cov-2.663098_pt1 | contig 13317 bp, 14 predicted proteins | sample MGYA00241560_ERZ501471 | MGnify/ENA primary metagenome ERZ501471 (study PRJEB25962, sample SAMEA2042578) | human gut metagenome | biome: human gut; feature: human-associated habitat; material: faeces...
CCGGCGGCGGGCTTGAAGCGGAAGTTCGCCCCGCCGGCGTAGAACATCCGGTCCATGAGCGCCCGCAGCGATCCGGCCATGCCGGCGTAGTACACCGGCGACCCCACGATGAAGCCATCACATTCGGCGCCCTTGGCTATGAGGTCGTTGCAGCAGTCCTCGCCGAACACGCAGCGCTTCTCGCCGGTCTTGCCGCAAATGCCGCAGGCGATGCACCCGCGGATTTCCTTGTTGCCGATCCAGACAAGCTCGGTCTCCACGCCCTCGGCCTGAAGGGCGGCCGCAGCCTCCTCCAGCGCCCGGTTCGTGTTGCCCTTCCAGCGCGGGCTCCCGTTGATGAGCAGTACCTTCACGATCGTCTCCTCTTCTTGTGATCTCGACGCGTCCTCGGCACGCATCCATTAAACTATGCTCATTCTACACCGTTAAACGCAGCAGTCGAAAGAAGCACCGATGAGCAGGGAACCAAAAGAAGACTACGATTGGATCAACGATCCCTTCGACGAGAAGAAGATCGCCGAGGAGCGGGAGCGCATGGGCATGAGCGGCACGTCCAAGACCTTCGTGGGCATCGGCTGCCAGCTGAGCGATGACTGGACCTACTACACCGACGAGCAGCTGGCAGAGCTGTCCGGCGTGGTGGCCGAGAGCAGCGAGGAGATGCAGAAGGCCATGGAGGATGGCAAGAGCACCTATGATATGTTCGCCAGCGCCATGGAGGGCCTTGTGACCATAAACGTGGTGTATGAGGATCTGGGCGCTCTGTACGGCAAGCTGCTGGACGAGGCGGGCTATCTGGAGATCGCCGTACCCAAGCTGGAAGATGCTCTGGCCTCCATGGGGCTATCCAACGTGAAGGTGGAGCAGACTCCGGTGCAGTTCGCCGGTCTGGTTCGGGAGGGCGCTGTTATCTCCGGCGAGATGGACGGCGTCCCCATGTATGAGACGCTGGTGTGCATCAAGCAGGAGGGCTATATGTGCTGCGTGACCATGTGCAGCTGGACGGAGGATATCACCGCCGATCTGGCGGAGCTGTTCTATCAGGCGTAAGCCAAGGCGAAACCAATAAACAGGAGGCCGCAGGCAATGCCTGCGGCCTCCTGTTTTTTTGGTTTATTACAGCTCCGGGGCGGTATTGGTGCGCTGGGAGCGCAGACGGTAAGTGACCTTCTTCAGCTTCCGGCTTCTCATGGAGCTGATGGCCGTGGGGATGGCGCCCAGCAGCGTGAAGGCATACAGCTTCACCAGCTCCCCGATGTAGGTGGAGGAATCGATGATCTCCTGACGCAGCATCTCCGGGATCATGCGGAAGCAGTCCAACAGGCTCAGCTCGTAGTACTCCTTCAGCTCGTTATAGACGGCGACGGACCAATCCAGCTGGTAGCCCACATAGGTCATGCCCAGCATCAGCACGATGCTGACCACCAGACCCACGGTGGAGAACCGGCCGCCCAGCAGCTCATAACCCTTCATGGTGCAGATGGCCATGACGATACCGCTGACTGCCGCCACGTAGCCCAGCTGGCCCAGCAGCACGATGCACGCCACGCCCAGCAGAGAACCCAGCAGCGCACCCACGGTGCCGGCCACCACGTTCTCCGTCTTGCCCAGCTCCGCCTGCTGGTTCTGCTCCTGCAGATGGCCCAGCTGCTGGTAGCAGCTGTCGCACAGCAGGGAGGGGACACCGGTCATGATGCAGGGGTCCGTCTCCACGGCGCTGCCGCAGTTCTGGCAGCAGTTGTCATAGCCGGAGGCGTGCAGAAACTCCACCACGGCGGCTACGGCCTCCGCCAGCTTCTCCACCTGATTGGGGTTGCCGAAGCGGACGTTCAGGGTCAGCTCCACCCGGCTGCGCCGGACGGAGACGCCCGTCACCAGACGGGTCCCCTTTACAAACTGGCGGATGGCGGACTGATCCGGCTCCTGCCCCAGCCGGTGCAGGGACAGGGTCATGACGGCAAGGCCATGATCGTTGCGCCAGAGCATGGTCTGGTAGCCGCCGACGCTGCCGAAGAGGATGCTGCTCTCGCCGTCCACCGTCAGGTGCAGACGCTGGGCGGTCTGGTCCAGAAAGGTCTTTTCTTTTTGAGTCATGGGGTAGTTCTCCTTTTCTTTCTTTCACATGGTTTACACACAACTAGGCCGGAGGATCGTCAGAAGGAGACGACCTCCTCCTTGGGCTTTTCGCAGGGGGCGATGGCTGTGACATACAGCACCGGGCCCTCGCCCTGATAGGCGTCATTGGCCTCTTTCTTCACCGTGGCGGTGATCTCCACCCACTGGCGGTTCTTGAACTTCTCCAGCCCCTCGCCCTTGGCCACCAGAGCCAAAAACTGCATATCGTTCTCGCAGCAGACCATGGCGAAGCGGCCGGGGCAGTGGACGCCCTTGAACTTCTTGGAGTGGCACATGACGGCCTTATACCGCACGGTGACACCGTCATAGCGGTCGGGGTTGTCCATCATATCCACATACCAGACACCGTAGTCGTCGTCCGGCACATCCAGATGGCCGTCGGAGAGATCGAAGGGGGACATCTCCGGAGTGACGTACTCCTCGCTGGTGCCGTCCTCGTTCTCCAGATAGATATCGGCCCGGCGGTTCACCATCCGCAGGTTGCGGCTGCGGAGCTGGGCCCGCAGCTCCTCGTTGCAGTGGTTGAAGATCAGCATATCGGCGTTGCTGATCTTCTCCATCATCAGCTGGCCCATATTCTTCACATACATCTCGAAGCTTCTGGCGTCCACCAGACACATGATCTGGTAGAGGATCCAGTTGGCAGGCAGGCCGTCCCGGTACAGAGGCTCGATCATCCACATACCGTTATACTCGATGATGACCTGCTTGGGCCGGTACTGCTTCTCAAGCTTCTTGAACAGCTCCGGGGTCAGCTGACTCTGCTCGTCCACCGTGTAGGTGAACACATTGCCCAGCACACGGGAGTCGTACTCCAGCTCCCCCTCCTCGCAGCAGATCAGCAGGGTGCGGTCCTCCTCGGCAAAGCCGTCCCGGAGGATACCATTGATGAAGCCGGTTTTGCCGGAATCCAGAAACCCGGCGATGAGATAGACAGGAATATCCATAGTTCCTCGCTCCTTACAGGTGTTACAGGCTGAACAGCTCTTTGAGCTTGTCCTCCTTCAGCTGGGCGCCGATGACGCACAGGCGGCCGGTGTAGTCGGCGCTGCCGTAGCGGACGTCCTGCTCCTCGGGGACATAGTCGAAGTGCAGCCACTTGCCGCCGCTGGGGACGATCCCCTTGGCCCGGAGGATGGCGCCGTAGTCGCCGGTATCCAGCGCCGTCAGGATGCGGCGGATGTCCTCCTCCGTGTAGGAGTGGACCGTCTCGGCGCCCCAGCTGGTGAACACCTCGTCGGCGTGGTGGTGATGGTGGTGGCAGGAGCAGTTGGGATCGTCGCACTCGTGGTCATGGTGATGCGCGTGTTCATCGTGATCGTGATGGTGGTCATGCTCCTCGTGGTCGTGGTCATGATGATGCTCATGCTCATGTTCTAAAGCTTCCTCTTTTGCATGCTGCTCTGCGAGAAGTTTTACTTCCAGAGAGTCCTGTCCCTCCACTACTTTTAAGATCTGTTCGCCTTTGATCTCATCCCATGGAGTTGTGATAACAGCAGCTTTCGGATTTAATGCCTGGATCTGTTTTACACACAGCTCTAACTGCTCTGGTGTTGCCTTCTGGCTTCTGCTTAAGACAACCGTTGTCGCATATTCGATCTGGTTGTTGAAAAACTCACCGAAGTTCTTCATATACATACGGCATTTGTTGACATCTACCACGGTAACCGCACTGTTTAACATAACCTCAATCTCAGAAGCTACATTTTTTACTGCATTCATAACATCAGACAGCTTGCCGACGCCTGACGGCTCGATGATAACACGATCCGGCTGATATTTGGTCAGAACTTCCTCGAGGGAACGTCCAAAATCGCCGACCAGGGAGCAGCAGATACAGCCGGAGTTCATCTCACGGATCTCGATGCCAGCGTCTTTTAAAAAACCGCCGTCAATGCCGATCTGTCCAAATTCATTTTCAATCAGAACGACTTTCTCGCCTGAAATTGCTTCTTTTAAAAGCTGTTTGAAACGATCTAAATGACTATGAATATCAGAAACAACAATACATCTATAAGGTTTTTCTATATTTAGTTTTTCATGTCTTATTTCTATCATATATCACCTATTTAAAAAGGATAGAAATTCTATCCTACTTTCTTTTTAACATTGTTTCAATAAGTTCATCATTATTTTTAGTATTTCTAAATAATAAAAGCGCATCATCTAAATTTTGACTCGCACGTGTCCCATTTAATGAATAATGAATCATATGGTTCACTTGTAGTTCTTTTTCACTTAATAATAAATCTTCTCTTCTTGTTCCAGATTTAGCTATGTCGATTGCTGGAAAAATGCGTTTTTCTTGCATTGCACGAGATAATACAAGTTCCATGTTTCCTGTTCCTTTAAACTCTTCATAAATAACATCATCCATACGACTTCCTGTATCTACAAGAGCAGTTGCAAGAATCGTCAAACTTCCCCCTTCTCTCATATTTCTGGCCGCACCAAAAAATCTCTTTGGCATATAAAGACAGTTTGGATCTAATCCCCCTGAAAGTGTTCTTCCTGATGGCGAACAAATCAAATTATAAGAACGTGTTAAACGTGTTATACTATCTAATAAAATCATTACATCTTGACCATGTTCAACAAGACGTTTTGCTCTTTCAATGACCATTTCTGATACTTTTTTATGTCGATCTGGTGTTTCATCAAACGTTGAATAAAGAACTTCCACATTATCTCCTTCAACAGCTTCTTTAATATCCGTTACTTCTTCTGGTCTTTCATCAATTAATAAAATTAAAATATGTATATCTTTATTATTTTCTTTAACAGCTAAAGCTATATCTTTTAAAAGCGTTGTTTTTCCTGCTTTTGGAGGAGAAACAATAATTCCTCTTTGACCTTTACCAATAGGAGCAAGTAAATCTATCATTCTCATTGCTATTTTTCCATTTTTGCCAACACTAATTTTTTCATTTGGAAAAATTGGTGTTAAGCTTTCAAAGGATTTTCTTTTCATTGCTGTTTCTAAATCATAATGATTGATTTTTTGAATATGTAAAAGAGATCTAAACTTTTCAGATGCTTTTGGTTCCCTAACAACACCTGTAATAAAATCACCTGTTTTTAATTTAAATTTATAAATTTGTGATTGAGAGACATAGACATCATGAGGATCTGATAAATAATTTGCATTTCTAATAAAGCCAAATCCATCAGGCAATACTTCTAAAAAACCGGTTGTAATGACTCCATCATCTAATGAATCTTTTGTATATTCTTTCTTTTCTTTTTTTGTATTTTCCATAATATCACCTCAACCATTATGTCATATTTTCTTCTTTTTAGCTATAAAAACAAAAGAAAAAGTAGATTTCTATCTACTTTATTCAACAAAGGTAAAAACATCTTTTGCTTTAATATGTTCTAAAATAAAGATTTCATTTTCATCAATATGTCCTAATAAATTTCTTTGACCATCTACCTTCATTTCTTTTAAAACGATTTGAATTTCTCCTCGATAATGTACAAGATTGTCATTGACAATTACAACATCACCCCTTGTATAGTACGCTTTATCACAAGGACGACATGGAATTTCTTTTCCTTTATAAATCATTCTTGTCCAACGTGAACGTAACATATAATTCATACAATCACCTAAATCACTATGACTTGGATAATTAAATAAAATTTCTTTTTCCAAAGCAGTAATACCCTTATCTAAATGAATCTTAAAAGGTATTCTTTTAGTTAAACCATGGGGCACAAAATCTGCTAAAAAACCTAAAGATTCATTTTTAGGAATATCTACATACACTTGTTTCATTACTTGATCGATTGCTTTAAATTCTTCATCACTAGCATAGGCATTTCCAATGATTATTTCATCTACATTGTCTAAAGCTAAACAGTGTTTTAATTGAATTTCTATCGGCATATCTCGATGTTCTTCAATGGTTGGAAGACCATCACTCACTGGCCATGGTCCATGACTTCCTTTAACTAAACTTGAAATAAAGATAGCTACCGGAATATTTTTAGCTTTCCAATAATTATTAATATCATTAATAGCTTCTAAACTTGGAGCCGTATATCTTTCTGGATAGAAATTATGACATGTAGAAATATTTTCTGGTTTAGCTCCATTTTTAATAGCTGTTTCAATGACATCAATAAAACTTGTAGACATTTCAATTTTAATGCCTTCTTTATTATTAATAAGAGTGGCATCCCTTTCATCGTTAAAACTAAAATCCATTCTTAAAATATCTACCCCAATATCTTTAAAAACCGAAAGGTCTGTTTCTGTTGCTTCTAATCTATGAAATAATTCACTATTACAGTCACCAGAAACAATCATGCCATATTTATGAACGATTTTTGTAAAATCTTTAAAATAAGCAATAATTTCTTCTTTTGTCCCTGGTACTGAAAACATGCTTGTAAATACTTTTTTAAAACCATAAGTCGATGCTTTTTTTAAATAGGCATCAATTGCTTCTAATGTTTCTTGTTCTGGATATAAAGAAACACCTAACATTACTTTTTTCATAAACATTCTCCTCATAAACATTATTCTATCATGTATATACAAGTATCACAATAAATAAAAAGAGGATTTCTCCTCTTTAAACAAAAGCATGATCAATTTCAATGACACAATGATATTCGTCACTGATTTGTTTGACTTCAGCACTTATTTTATTCTTTAAAATTTGATGACTAATTTGATCATTAGCTGGTATTAAAACATCAAATATTAAATTTGTATGATTCTTTCCTGGAACCATTCTAAAATCATGAATCGAATAATGTTCATCTATTCCTTTTACAATTTCTAAAACTTGTTGTTTTAAAGCTAATAACCTTGGATTATGCACATCCACTGGATCATAATGAATGGTCGTATGAATATGATATTTTTCTTGAATTGCTCTTTCAATATCATCGATTTCTTCATGAATTTTCATAACATCTTCTTGACAATCTACTTCCACATGAAGTGTCATAAACATTCTTCCTGGTCCATAATCATGCATCATTAAATCATGAATACCTAAAGGTTTATCATATGACATAATAAAATTTTCAATGTCATCTATCAAAGCTTTATCAGGTGCCAATCCTAATAAAGGATTGATTGTATCTTTAAATACATTAATTCCTGCAAAAATAACAATTAAAGAAACAATTGTCCCAATAACTCCATCAACTGGTAAATCAGTTATCAATGTAAGTATCAAAGAAACAAGTGTTGCAAATGTTGTCACAACATCATTTAAACTATCTTGTCCTGCAGCTTTTAAAGATGATGAATCAATTTTTTTACCAATTTGATTATTAAAATAATACATCCATAGCTTCACTAAAATAGAAAATATTAAAATCACTACTGCAACAAATGAAAACATAACTTTTTCAGGATTAAAAATCTTAACAACTGATTCTTTTAAAGATTGAATACCTACTACTAAAATTAAAAAAGCAATCACCATTCCTGCAATATATTCATAACGTCCATGACCATAGGGATGATCTTTATCAGGATGTTTATTAGCAAGTTTAAAGCCAAATAAAGAAGCTAAATTACTTCCTACATCCGATAAGTTATTTAAACCATCTGCTTGAATAGCAACCGAATGAACAATTAAACCAATTGTTATTTTAAAAATAACTAAAACAATATTGCATATAATGGACAAAATGGAACATAACGTTCCATAAGCTTGTCTTACTTTTTGATTTTTATAATCATCATAATTTTCAATAAATCTTTGTGTTAAAAAATGAATCATGATAAAACATCATAAACAAAAATATTTTGTTTATCTACCTTTATTAATTCAACTTCTTCTAATTCTTTTAAATATTTATTTACTTTTTCTTGATCAACTTCTTTATTAGCAAGTATTGCAAGATTTACTTGAATTTGGGGATTATCCACTTTAATATAAGCTGTATTTTCAGTTGTATAACCTGCTTTATTTTTCATTGTTTCTAGAATTGAAACATAAGCAAGTTTTGTTTCTAATCTTAAACTTTTATAATGATCAAATAATACCTTTGGCATATAAAATTCATCCTTTGATTTTTCAATAACTTCTTTTAAACTTTCTTTAGTATATAATTCCATACTTCTTCACTCCTTTTGTTTCTATATTATACCATATCTAGAAAAAAAGAACATTGTGTTAATCTCTTTTTCTTTGCGTAAATGTACTGACATCGTCAAAACCAATTTCCTGATATTTTTTTGCTACATTTAAACAATTTTCACCAACACGATCACTTGTATGACTATCAGTACCAATGGTAATAATACGTCCTCCTAAATCATAGTAACGTTGTACCTGTTCAAAATTAGGAAATCCACATGTTTTTAAATCTCGATATCCCGATGTATTGACTTCAATACCTTTTCCTTTTTGAATAAGTGTTTTAAAGATTTCATCTATAATATCTTGATATTTTTGATGATCAACAGTTTTATCCTCATAAGGTCCATATCTTACAATATAATCTAAATGGCCTAAAACATTAAAACAATCGAAAGCTTTTACACATTTTAATGTTTCTTCAAAAAATTCACGATGTGCTTGTTCCTTTGTTTTTCCTTTAAAAAATTCACCATAATAAAATTCTGTATGATGAATCACATGAATAGATCCAATAACAAAATCAAAAGGATATTGTTGAATTAAATTTTCAATTTCTTCTTGATGATCTAAATCCAATCCCATTTCAATACCCCATTTAATTTTTATTTGATCTTTGAATTCCTCTTTTAAACTTTGAATCTCTTGATAATAGTTTTCAACATCTAATTCAAAAGAATCTATTGGATAATCAAAATCACGATGATCTGTAAAACAGATTTCATCTAAATTCATTTCTATTGCTTTTAAAACATGTTCTCTAGGATTTGCCTCACTATCCCCTGAAAAATGTGTATGCATATGATAATCTATAACTCTCATATTTTATCCTCCATTTTTCCTTATTATAACAAATAAGAGAAAATATTTCTATTTTCTCTTATTCATAAATTATCTGTTAAATTAATCTAAATCAGTTCCGTTTGATTCTATTACTTTTTTATACCAATAGAATGAATCTTTTGGTCTTCTTGATAAATCTCCAGTTCCATCATCATGTTTATCTACATAAATGAAACCATAACGTTTTCTCATTTCTCCAGTTCCAGCAGAAACTAAATCAATACATCCCCATGTTGTATAAGCAATTAAATCAACCCCATTATCACAAGCAGCTGACATTGCTTCAATATGTGGTCTATAGTAATCAATACGATAATCATCATGGATTGATCCATCTTCTTCTACTGTATCATAAGCACCTAGTCCATTTTCTACGACCATTAGTGGAATTCTATAACGGTCATAGATTTTTTCTAATGAATATTGAAGTCCTAATGGATCCAAAGCCCATCCCCAATCTGAATAAGTTAAATATGGGTTACGAATACCTGCCGCAAAGTTACCTTGTACTGTATCTTCTGTTTCATGAGTTGTCACATTGTTTGTCATATAGTAACTATATGTAAACATATCAACAACACCTTCTTTTAAGACTTTTAAATCTTCTTCAGTGATATCTAAATCTGTAATGTTATGTTCTTTCCAAATTCTCTTTGCAAATGGAGGATAAGCACCAAAGCATTGAACATCTCCACAATACCAGAAGTTTTCTTCCATTGTTTGTTGATTTAATAACATGTCTTTTGGATCACATGTATGTGGATATGTGATTGCTCCTGCAAGCATACATCCAATTTTGTTTTCAGGATCAATTTCATGTCCTAATTTAACGGCTTTTGCACTTGCCACAAATTGATAATGTAAATGTGTTAAACGTTTTTTGTAATCTTCATCAGTTGTCCCATCACCAAACATATTGATAACATTTAAAGTGTTATTGATTTCATTAAATGTAAGCCAGTATTTAACAAGTCCTTTGTATTCTGTAAAGACTGTTTTACAGTATTTTACAAAGAAATCAATGTATTTACGATCTTGCCAATCTCCATATTTTTCTACTAAATAAATTGGTGTATCAAAATGATGAATCGTAACTAATGGTTCAATATTATATTTTCTTAATTCTTTGAAAACATCTCTATAAAATTCAATACCTTCTTGATTAGGTGTTTCTTCATCTCCACGAGGATAAATTCTTGACCAAGAAATAGACATTCTAAACATCTTGAATCCCATATCCGCAAATAATTTAATATCTTCTTTATAATGATGATAGAAATCAGTACCTTCATGATTTGGATATAAGTATCCATCTAAACAAGCATAATGATCTCCGCCTTCTGGTAAAGCATCATCAAAATGAACTTGTGGTGTTGCATGTGCATTTCCATCTTTATCGATCCAAGTTACTTTTCTTGGTTCTTTGACACTACCACCTGTTGTAAAGTCTGTTAAGGCTGGACCACGTCCACCTTCATTCCATCCACCTTCATATTGGTTTGCAGCTGTTGCTCCTCCCCAAAAAAATCCTTCTTTAAATCCCATTTGAATTCCTCCTTTATCATTGATTATTATTATATTCATTTTCATGTATTCATTTACATTTTTTCATAATATGAAACATAAAAAGAGAAGATTTAATAATCTCCTCTTGTATGAAATTCTTTTTTGTTTCCAGTTACTTGATGTCTTTCTTTAAGTTTATTTTGAATATCTTCTAAACTGACACCTCGATCATTCATTAAAACAAAAGTGTGGAATAATAAATCAGATATTTCTCCAACCAATTCTTCTTTATTATCATTTTTTGCTGCAATAATTGTTTCGCTTGCCTCTTCACCCACTTTTTTACAAATCTTATCAACCCCTTCATTCAATAAGTAATTTGTATAAGATTTTTCAACTGGATGAATCTTACGATCAGCAATTGTTTTTTCCAATTCTCTAAAAATATTTCTTGCATCATAAGCTTGTACTTCATTAAAGAAGCATGAATAAGCCCCAGTATGACAAGCCGCTCCTGTTTGTTTGACATAAATCAATAAAGTATCTAAATCACAATCTAAATACATTCCTTTAATATCTTGAAAATGTCCTGATTCTTCTCCTTTATGCCATAACTTTTGTCTGCTTCTTGAATAAAAAACAGTTTGTTTAAGTTCTAACATTTTATCATAAGCTTCTTCATTGACATAAGCTAACATTAATACTTCTTTTGTTTGATAATCTTGGACAATTGCTGGAATTAATTCCATTTTATTAAAATCTGGTCTCATTATCTTGTTCTCCTTACATTTATACCATGTTTTTTACATTCATTTCTTACATCTTCAACAGTTGCTTCATTAAAGTGGAAAAGTGAAGCCACTAATGCTGCATCAACATTTGTTTTTTCAAAAACATCAACAATATCTTGAATACTTCCACAACCACCTGAAGCAATAACTGGAATATCAACAGCCTTACAAACAGCATTAAGCATTTCGATATCATAACCCGCTTTAGTTCCGTCAGCATCCATCGAAGTAAGCAATACTTCTCCAGCACCTAAACTTTCGCATTTTTTTACCCATTCAATTAAATCTAAACCTGTATTTTCTCTTCCACCTTTAACGTAGACATCCCATCCACTTTGGTCTTCTCTTTTTTTGGCATCAATAGCAATTACTACACATTGAACCCCAAATTCATCAGCTGCTTCTTTAATTAGTTGAGGATTAGCAATTGCTGCAGAATTAATAGAAACTTTATCAGCACCTGAGGCAAGAATCATTCTAAAATCATCTAATGTTCTAATTCCACCTCCTACTGCTAGAGGAATTGTTAGTTCCGAAGCCCCGCGTTCAATAATATCTTTCATAATGCCTCTATCTTCATAAGAAGCTGTAATATCCAAAAAGACAACTTCATCTGCACATTGTACGTCATATTTTTTAGCAAGTTCAATAGGATCTCCAACATCTTTTAATCCAACAAAATTGACTCCTTTAACCACTTTCCCATCTTTGATATCCAAACAAGGAATTATACGTTTTGTAAGCATTTGATTGTCTCCTTTAAATCAATTTTCTTTTCATAATAAGCTTTTCCAACGATACATGCATAATAATCTTTTTGAGCAACTTTTTGAATATTATCAAAATCTTTAATTCCTCCAGAAACAACAAATTGAATTTGACTATTTTTAGCGATTTCATCATACATTTCAAAATTAGGTCCTGTCAAAGTTCCATCTTTAGAAATATCTGTTGCTACAATATAACCAACACCAATAGCTTCCAAATATTGAATAAATTCAATATAAGGCATTTGACTTGTTTCTAACCATCCTGCTGTAGAAACAAAACCATTTTTAACATCTACACCGACAACTATTTTCTCACTACCATATTGTCTTAATACTTCTTTTAAAAATTTGGGGTCTTTTAAAGCTGCCGTTCCTAAAATAACACGATCAATTCCTACTTCATCTAAATAGAGTTGAACTGTTTTTAAATCACGGATTCCTCCACCAAGTTCTATTTTCATTTTTGTGCTATTTCTAATTTTTTTAATCGTTTCTAAATTTTTAGCAAAACCATCTTTAGCGCCATCTAAATCTACAACATGTAAATAAATAGCTCCTGCTTTTTCAAAAGTTTGAGCAAGTTCTTCTGGATGATCACTATAAACCGTTTTTTGATTATAATCTCCTTTAAATAAACGTACTGCTTGTCCATCTTTTAAATCTATTGCTGGAATAACTAACATTCGACCATCTCCTTAAACGCAAGTAATATTTTATGCCCAACCATTCCTGATTTTTCAGGATGGAATTGGCACCCAATGACATTTTTATTTTGCACTAAAGCTGTAACTTTAGTAGTTCCATAATCTGTATACGCTACAAGATTTTCATCTTTACAATGTGCCATATATGAATGTACAAAATAAACATCATCATTTTCTGAAATCTTTCCATCACCATTCAAATCGATAATCTTCCGGCTTCCCGGGAGAAAAATACCGGTCGTATTCCCGGAATAAAGAGGTTGCACCTCTCTATTGGCCAAATAATAAACTGGAACATCCTTCAAGGAATCATAGAAACCATCTGTTTTAAAAACCCTTATCTGATGCAGGGGCATTCCAATCACCAGTTACTCAAAATCAAAACCATCGGCACTCTTCTCAAAACGATTCCAGTTACGAGAAGCATTAAATTTCATTTTCCATTTTACCGACGTGT
>ENA-OPCD01002405-OPCD01002405.1-human-gut-metagenome-genome-assembly--contig:-NODE-2405-length-13295-cov-3.631722_pt1 | contig 13295 bp, 10 predicted proteins | sample MGYA00241560_ERZ501471 | MGnify/ENA primary metagenome ERZ501471 (study PRJEB25962, sample SAMEA2042578) | human gut metagenome | biome: human gut; feature: human-associated habitat; material: faeces...
CCGGCTGATCCGTAGTCAGCTACTCTATTCAGTTGAGCTACGCGGCCATTATTTCGTGATTGCGAGTGCAAAGGTAGCACTTTCTTTTATATTCGCAAGCCTTTTCGGTATCTTTTTTTTGACTAATCAAGCATCTTTGGGTTAAATATCAGATAACCAATATTCAAGCCAAAATTAAAATTTTTAGCTGGATAGCTGTATCCGTTTGCATACAGGCTGATGCTAGCGAAAGGCAGTTGTAAAACAAGGGCTGCTTCTCCCATATATTTAAAAGAATGAAGGAATTTCCCGTAATAGGGGATTGCCGTGTATGTGTTATTGTTCCATACTTCTTCTTTTTTTATTTCGTATAATGGTGCGAAACCGTACATGTCGAGGCGAAAGTGCAGCAGCTTGCTGAATTTCAAGATCGGTGACAAACCGAATGCCACGTATTGGTTGGCGCGGAACGCCTCGTTGAAGACAATCTGGCTATGTGGCGTCGGTGTGAAGGCTGGTGCTTGCAAAACGGAAGCCGTATAGTTGTTCATCAGATTCTTGCTGGAGAGCACTAGTTCACTCATAAAACCGAGGTTGAAATATGGACTGATCGTCTTGTACTGTTCCCATTCACCTTTCATTTGCAGCCAGCTATGGACTTTCCGGTCGAATGAGCCCATATCTGTAATGGGAGACGGCATATACTTTTCTGTACCCGTTACATATTGTGCCACTAAGAATTGTTTTCGCCCGGAGATCGGATATTGTTTATAATCCAGTGAGTTACGCTCGATGCTGAGCGAACCGGCAAACAGATCATACCTGCTATGATCGGTGGTCGCGTTCGGGAATGTCATGTTGGAGGTCTGGAAATAATAATCATTCAGCCGGCCATAAGCAAAACCGATCTCGGCTTTGGCACGATTCAGGAATGGGAATCCTAACTTGACCTTCGTGTACAATTCTTTCTGGTGGATGAAAGCCGGTAGTACGTCTTCGTAGAACAAAGACTGGCTTTCGGAGTATTTTTTGTCTGAGAATACGCCTTGCCAATTCAGGTAGGTCGGTATTCTCGTCTGCAAATAGATACGGCCGTTCAACATCACGCCGCTGAACGAGTTGCCGACCTGGAAGTTGGCGTTTACATCGGCGGCATATCGTCTCAAATACTGGTATCCCAGTCCGAGAAACAGTTGGTTGGCCTGGTAGGAGGAGACGTTGCCTCCGAATCCAACCGTGATTTCTTCCTTCATTTTGACATCAAGATACAGGTCGAACTTCTTTTCCTTCCGATTATAAACGGCATGGGGCAATATCTCTTTAATCTTGGAATAGGTTAGCATTTTGAAATAAGCACGCTTGAACTCTTCCATGGAGAACTCATGATTGATATCACGATGGAGTTGAGATTCAATATATTTCTTTTGCGATTCATTTACGCCTGTCACATATATATTCTGGAAAATCAGCGGAGGTAGGCCTTGCTTATAGGCCGCACGGCGTTTGTTGACTTCGCTTAGTTCCACACGCCGGGGGACACGCGCCTTGATGGAGTCGATCATCGCCATCGTCCGTTTATAGCCAATATTCATCAAATCCCGTGCTTTTTGAAAATCGAGCAGGGAGACGGTAGGGAAGCTAAATTTTATCATCATACCTTCGTCTTCGGGTACGTCGTATTCCGTTTTCTGCATGATCATTGTTTCAAGCTGGTTATAAGGATTGGACGAAGGTTTGTTGTTACCGCCTGCCACAGTCGAACCGAAGATGAAGTCCGGATGGAAAGCCTCCTTCATCGGGCCTACCGGGAAATTGTCGTAGATACCGCCGTCGAAAATGGGGACGCTATCTTTCCAGATCGGCTGGAAAAAGAAGGGGAATGTCATTGATGCACGGACAGCGTCTCCGAGATCTCCATTTTTGAAGATAATAGCTTTTTTGCTGTAGATATCCGAGGCCACGCAACGGAATGGGACAAAGAGATTGTCGAAATTCCAGCCGGCTTTTGCTGTCGCTTGTGAAAACAGGGCCATAAACGCCTGATTCATCTGGATCGGATTGATCAGACTTTGTGGAAGGAAACTAGCTTTCACTTGTAACGAATCGGTCATGTCTATGGAAAAGTGTCCGAATTCCGGTGTCGGGTCGGGGCGTTTGAAATAATATTTGTATTCGTTTTCCACCGTTCCGGTTTGCCAGTAGCTGAACTCCTCGGAGAGCATCAGTTCAACCATTTCTTCGGGTGTATATCCCATTGCATAGAGACTACCGACGATCGCGCCGGCAGATGTTCCCGTTATGTAATCAATAGGTATTCCGTTTTCTTCCAGAGCTTTGATTACCCCAATATGGGCGGCACCTTTCGCACCGCCACCGCTCAGAACCAAGCCTACTTTCTGGGCATATCCTATTTGTAAGGCCGCAAACAACAGGGCTGTCAGTACAGCTATTTTTTTCATACTTGTATCTTCTCTGCTTAATGAATTCAAATGTAGTCGTTATTTCTCAGAATACAAGAGTTTGAGATATATAAAATACAACATAAAATTAGTTCGTTTTGTTAATCTTGCGAAGAAACTTGGTGTCGGCCGTTGGTCAAAATAAGAAAGGGTGTCAAACTTTCCATTCCCATATCAAGTGCGGGAATGGGGACTTTGACACCCTTTTGCTATTTTTTCCGGCTTCGGTTTAACCGATCATCTGAACGCTGCGTTTGATGAATTGGCTCAATGCTTCACCTTTCAACATACCGTTTGCCAACAGGGCAAGGTCGATTAACTGGCTGACCAGTTTATTTCCACCAGCATATTCAGACAGGATGCTGTTGCGCTGTTCTACCAGTTCGTCAATCTTTTTGTTCGTATTCGTCATATCTTCCTTCTCTTCAGAAGTGATTTCTTCTTCTTTCTTCTTGCTCTGGGCTTCGCGCAAGTCGGACTGGCGGGCTTTCCAGCCTTTCAGGTCAGAAAGGATCGGATTCAGCTTTTCGGCACAAGCCGCTTCTTCTTCGCTCAGGATTTTCTTAACCAGTTCGTGGTCTGTGTTCAGCACCAGATTGTAGTTATCCGGCAGTTCTCCATAAAACGACATACCTGGTTGCATGGCAGACATTTCGCGCATACGGCGCATATATTCGCTTTGTGTCAGCATGACCGGGTTTGAGTTTTCTCCCAACGCCTCGAATGTGACAATGAAATCTGTCTTCTCGATCTTCGGTAACTGGCTTTTGAACATCTCCTGCAGAGCATTTTTTTCGTCCTCATTCAGTGTTACCTTGTTGACATTGTCCTTGCGGATCAGATTGTCGATCGTGTCGCTATCCACACGGACGAAGCGTGTTTTTTCGAACTTCTGTTCCATCTGGCTTATAGCATGGACATCCAGCTGACCATCCATGATCAGCACGCTGTAGGCTTTGTCTTTTGCAGCCTGGATATAGCTGTACTGGTCATTGGCATTTGTTGTGTACAAGTAGATCAGGTTGCCTTCCTTGTCTGTCTGGTTGGCTTCCGTCAGGGCTTTGTACTCTTCGAATGTGTAATATTTGCCGTCTACATCCTTCAATAGGGCGAACTTGGCTGCCCGATCGTAAAATTTTTCTTCGCTCAACATTCCGTACTGGATGAAAAGTTTCAGGCTGTCCCACTTTTCTTCAAATTGAGGACGGTCGTTCTTGAACATTTCTTCCAGGCGATCTGCCACCTTTTTCATAATGTGGTTGGAGATCTTTTTCACGTTCTGGTCGCTCTGTAGGTAAGAACGGGACACGTTCAGCGGTATATCCGGAGAATCGAGCACACCGTGCAGCAATGTCAGGAATTCAGGAACGATACCTTCAACCGAATCGGTGACGAACACTTGGTTGCAGTATAATTGGATCTTATTGCGATGCAGATCGATGTTGCTCTTGATGCGCGGGAAATACAGGATACCGGTCAGATGGAACGGGTAATCCACATTCAGATGAATCCAGAACAGAGGTTCGTCGGACATCGGATACAGATCCTGATAGAATTTCTTATAATCTTCATCTGTCATATCGGTCGGCTTACGAACCCATGCCGGTTGGATATCGTTGATGATATTGTCTTCGTCGGTATCGACATATTTGCCGTCTTTCCATTCCTGCTTCTTTCCGAATGCGATGGGAACTGGCAGGTAACGGCAGTACTTAGTCAACAGGCTGTTGATCTTGTCTTTGTTCAGGAAATCTTTGTTCTCGTCGTCAATATACAGGATGATGTCTGTTCCGCGATCTTCTTTTTCCGTCTCTTCCAATGTGTATTCGGGTGTGCCGTCGCAGCTCCATTTCATAGGAACGGCTCCTTCTTTATACGATTTGGTGACGATCTCCACTTTCTTGGAAACCATAAAAGAAGAATAGAAACCAAGTCCGAAGTGGCCGATGATGGCGGCTGCGTCGTTCTTGTATTTTTCAACGAACTCTTCTGCGCCGGAGAAGGCGATCTGATTGATATATTTGTCAATCTCTTCGGCAGTCATACCGATACCGCGGTCGGAGATTTTGATCGTATTGCTATCGAAGCTGACATGTACGGTCAAATCTCCCAGTTCTCCTTTGAACTCGCCGACAGAAGCCAGTGTTTTCAACTTCTGTGTTGCATCAACTGCGTTAGATACCAATTCACGAAGAAAAATTTCGTGATCACTATATAAAAACTTTTTGATGATAGGGAAGATGTTCTCACTCGTAACACCGATGTTTCCTTGTTTTGCCATAATCCGATATAAAATATTTTGATGTTATACTTATTGTTTCCTATAACTATAATTATTTACGCAATGTTCAGTTACAAAAACAATGCCAAACAAACAAAATGACATTTTGACTGACAAGTTATCAGTATGGAGAGGGAAAGAAGTGGAATGTATATAAAAAATTAAAGGCTGTCTCACGACAACCCCTAACCAACTTTGTTAACCTTAAATCTAATACTATTATGAAAAAACCACATTGCAAATGTACGGATACTTCTATAATTGTCAATAGATAAAATATTAAATTTTGTTCTTTTGGTTTTAATAAAATCTAATATCTTCAGATCTCTTGCTTTTTATACGTTATTAGGCTTGTGAGAACCATCGCAACGGTGGATAAAGGCAATGCGAACAGGATCGGATCGATGGCGAACCAGGGATAGATATCGATCAAAACATCACGTCCAGACAGCATATTGCATAAGCCGACTGCTCCGGCTTCCGCCTTGTGAAGAAACAGCATGGCAAACAAACTTGCCAGTGCCCCCGTCCATAAACTAGCCAGTGCTCCTTCCTTGGTCGCCTTTTTCCAGAAAAGGGAACAGAAGTAGGCCGGGAGAAAAGTGGCGGCACAAATCCCCATGAACAGGGCTGTCCCGCGTGCTATGACTCCTGCGCTCAGCGTATAACAGATTATATAACTTACCAGAATGGAGCAAAGTACTCCGATGCGTACACCCATCGTCGAGTTGGCATTCTTTCGATGTCCCAGTTTAGGGAATATGTCTGCCCCGAAAGAAGCTCCCATCGTGTGGAACTGGGCGCTGAGCGTAGACATACTTGCCGACAAGATACAGAGCATGAAAACGGCACTGAACCATTCCGGCATTGCCCGGTCGATAAACAGCGGGATAATCTTATCCATATCCTTGATGGCTTCCGATGCAACCACGCCTTCTGTTTTCAGGAAAAAGAGGTTCGATAATGCCCCGACATGATAAATGGCTCCGACGGTCACGATCAGAAAAACACAACCGATCAGAACGCCCCGGTTCAATTGCTTGGTGCTTTCCACCATCATAAAACGTACGACCAACTGAGGTTGGGCAAGGCAACCGATGCCGACTCCCAAGATCAGCGAGGTTACGAGGGTGTACCATTGCGGAGACCCAGTCACAGGCATGGCTGTCCATCCTTGGTGTCCTACCTCCTTAAACCGTTCAGGAACAAGCGGGGCGATTTCCGTCAGTTTCCGGTTGGCTTCGATAAAGCCCATATCCATCACCCGATAGAACCAGAATAGCAAGAACAGCATGCAGGCGAACATGATGACGGCTTGCAAAGCATCCGTATATAACACGCCTTTAATACCTCCCGTGATAACATAGGCCGCTACTATAAGCGTGAAAATAAGCAGTGCCAGATGCAAGTCTATGTGGAACATCTGTTCGATGAACACTGCACCTCCTTTCATTACGACTGCTGCATACAAAGGCATGCCGATAAAGATGATGGCGGCAATAAATATCTGTATGGCACGCGAATTATAGTGCAACCCCAATAATTGCGGGAATGTGCGGGCATTGTACTTTTCGCCTAACTTACGGGTGTTCCGCCCGAATATGATAAAAGCGATGACAACGCCCATAAACATATTCAACAAGCAAAGCCATTGGATTCCCATACCGAACGTGGCCGCAACCCCTCCGAAACCGACAATGGCCGATGCGGAAATAAAGGTTGCCCCGTATGAAAGGGCCATGATAACAGGATTTACTTTCCGTCCCCCCAGCAAATAATCGCTAGCATTTTTCGTTTGTTTGTATCCGATATATCCCAGCCAAGCCAGGATGAACATATAGATAATTACTACGATACCTAAAGTCAGTGTGCTCATTTTTCCGGCTGTTGTGGGTTAGTACTCTCCTCGTCGTCTTTATTCCAATGGGTTATTCCGAACCAGATGGAATAAAACAGGCAGACGAGGGCTAACAGGTAGGCCAGCCAGATGCCAGGGTCGCTTATTCCGAACATGTATTGTTGTTGTTTATAATTTGATCAAATCACTTTCACAAATATATTCCAGATTCTGACGACGGATCACTTCGCGAGCGGCTTCCCGGTTATTCGTCCGTAAGATCAAAATTGATTTCTCATTGGCTGAGAAGCAATACATATATTCGATACTGACACCGGCTTTCGTGAAACAAGACAAAGTCTGGGCAAAACTGCCTGCACAGGAGTTTGTGACGATTGCCAGCACATCGGTCAGGTTTGCACTGACATTGTTGCCTTTCAGGATTTTATAAGCCTTTTGCGGATCGCTGACTATAATGCGCAGAATACCGTATTCGGATGTGTCTGCTACCGTTACGGCAATGATTCGTATCTTCTCTTCGGCCAGCAAAGCGAGGATTTCGCTTAATTTACCGTATTTGTTTTCCAGAAAAATAGAAATCTGATTGACTGTCATGTTGATTATGATTTTAGATTTATGAATTATGAGTTCAGCAAAGTTTACGCAAGTCTTTCACCCGGACAGCTTTTCCATCCTGTACCGGCAGGGAGCCTTTGGCGACCAGTTTGAGATGGGGAGTCAGAAGCAGCTCGTCTTTCAGCTGGCGGGTGATTTCCTTTGTCAAGCGTTGTAAAACGCTGTAATCGTCGGTAAACAGGTCGCTCAATTCCACTTCAATCAGCATCTCGTCATTGTTTCCTACCGTTTCGATTGTAATTAGATAATTGCTACCCAGTTCTTTAAACTGCATCAGTATCTTTTCGATCTGGATAGGGAAGAGGTTGACCCCTTTCAATATGATCATGTCGTCGCTACGGCCTTTGAAACGTGCAAGGCGTTTGTGCGTTCGTCCGCAGGGACATTCACCCGGAAGGACACAGGTCAGGTCACGGGTACGATAACGGAGCAAAGGCATTGCCTCTCGGTTGATGGTCGTCAGGACCATTTCGCCGACTTCACCTTCTTTTACCGGTTGCAGTGTGACTGGATCGATAATTTCTACGATTACATTATCTTCCCAGATATGGAGCCCGTTCTGTTCCGTACATTCGAATGCGACGCCGGGGCCGTTCATCTCTGACATTCCGAAACAATTGTATGCTTTTACGCCTAACAATTGTTCGATCCGGCGGCGTTGTTCTTCCGAGTGAGGCTCAGCACCGATACAAACGGTGTGCAGTTTGGTGTCGCGACGAGGATCGAGGCCCATTTCATACATCACTTCCGCCAGGCGAGTAGCATAGCTGGGAATGATATGGAGGCAAGTCGTCCCAAAATCCGTAATGAACTTGATCTGCCGCTTGGTATTTCCTGCTGCTGCCGGTACGGTCAGGCAACCTAATTTTTCAGCTCCGTATTGGAATCCCAATCCTCCGGTAAACATTCCGTAACCGGAAGTGTTCTGGAATACGTCTGTGTCGCGAATGCCTACCATATACATACAGCGTGCCACCTGGTTAGCCCATTGGTCCAAGTCTTTGGCCGAATGCAATACGACTGTTGGGTTACCTGTCGTGCCGCTCGATGAATGGATACGGACACAGTCCTTGATAGGAATAGCCGCCATGCCGTACGGATAATTGTTGCGAAGGTCGTCTTTCGTCGTAAAAGGAATCTTTTGCAAATCGTCCAGTGATTGTATACTGTCGGCTGTGATGCCGTTTTCTTTGAAAACTTTGCTGTAGAAAGGAGAATTTCCGGCTGCTTCAATTGTTTTTCTCAATCGCTCAAACTGTAGCTTTTTCAAATCTTCGCGATTCATGGTTTCAATATCTTTCTGCCAATATTCCATCGTTTTTTGCATTATAATGTGTTTGATTCATGAAATTAGACTGCAAATGTATTGTTAATTTTGGAGAAATCAAAGATCAGCCCGGTCAGATTCGTATACAACATAGAGGCCGACAAGGCAGCGGTACAGGCGGCTGTTGACACAAACTACAGTAATGCCTTACTCGAAGGGACGGTAAACAGAGTAAAAACTATTAAAAGGACAATGTTCAATAAGGCTGGGTAACAAAGAACTTGCGTTTTGTGCAAAACAACTATCATACTATCATAATTGAATTTATATACCTGTAAAACAGTATATTATTCTATGATAGTTCCTGTTTTCAACTATCATTCATCTATCATAACTATCATGGGCAAAAGCAATAAAGCATTGTATATCAATATCCCGTCAAATTTCAGATATGTTCTGAAGCTGATACAAAATAGATTAAATAGGCTCGTTTTTTCATGAAGACAAGCTGTTCTTTTACCAAAAACAACTTGAAAAGTTTCTTCAGACCCGGGTGGAAGGGTATGGGAGATCCGGGTGTGGAGGAGGTGGAGACCCGGGTCTACGTGAAACCGAAACGGGGATGTGGAGCTGTTTATCTGCCTTGTTTGAGGAGATTTTATGCACTGTTTCTGATTAAAATAACCTTCATTCGCCCATTTCTCCTGTCTTAACAGTCTCCCGCATATTTACGGGGATAATTGAATGTGATAGCCAGCAAAGCTCCGACACCCAACAAATAAGGATAATATAAATACTGCATGATCTCGATGGGAGAGACATGCCCTAAACCTGCCGCCATCAATAATTGCGCGCCGTAAGGGATGATACCCTGTACGAAGCAGGAAAAAATGTCCAGCAGACTGGCACTGCGTCTCGGATCGATTTTAAAACGATCGGCAATATCTTTGGCTATTGGGCCTGCCATGATCAAAGCGATGGTATTGTTTGCGGTGCAAAGATTTGCAAAGCTGATTAGTGCGGCAATACTCCCTTCGGCTCCTTTGGTGGAACGAATGCGGGAAGTGAGTTTCAAGATGATCCAATCGATACCTCCGTTATATCGTATCATTTCCAGCATTCCACCGGCCAATAAAGTCACGATGATAAGTTCACCCATATTTGTGATGCCTAACCCCATTGATGCATTCCATCCCCAGATATCGAATCCGCCTGTAAGCAATCCGACGATACCGGAAAGAATGATCCCGGCTATTAGGACCATCATGACATTCACACCGCAGATAGCTGTTACCAGGACAACTAGGTAGGGCAGGACCTTGATCCATTCGATCGGCCCTGTTTCATATCCGCTCCCGACCCCACTCCCGATCAGCACATAGAGAAGACCGGTCAGGATGGCGATCGGCAGAGCAATTCGAATATTCACTTTGAACTTGTCGTTCATATTACAACCTTGTGTGCGGGTGGCGACGATAGTGGTATCCGATATGAAAGACAGGTTGTCTCCAAACATGGCTCCGCTTACTACGACACCCAGCATCAGGGCATCTGGCATTCCGGTTTTGTCGGCGATTCCTACGGCAACAGGAGCCAAGGCAACGATTGTTCCGACAGATGTCCCGACAGAAATGGAAATGAAACAGGCAGCAAGGAATATTCCGGCTGCCAACAAATTGCCAGGTAGGATGGACATGGCCAGATTCACGGTAGCATCGACTGCTCCCATCGCTTTGGCTGTTTGGGCGAAAGCACCGGCAAGAATGAAGATCAATACCATCAGCATGATATTGCTGTTGGCTGCCCCCCGGCAGAATTGCTCGATCCGATTGCTGATCTTACCCCCTTTGGACATGGCGATGGCAACAACTGAGGCGATAACAAAGGCTACGGTAATAGGCATCTTATAGAAATCGCCTGCGATGATGGACACTACAAGGTAAGACAATAAAAAAACAACCAAAGGTGTCAGTGCCCAAGGATTAGGGGCATGGTGTAAACGTGAACTGTTCAGATCTGTCATTCTTAATTAAACCGCATGTTAGAAAGTGAATCTTAATGCAATACGGATACCTCCCTTCTTAATATCAGGATGATCCAAATAAGTTAAGCGTCTGTAATAATCAATGCGCAGGATCTTGAATATATTTTCCAAACCGACGCTGCATTCCATATATGGAGTGCTACCTAATGGCTGCGTCCCATCTGGTAATAGGAAAAGTCCCGGCGTCAAGGTCGGATTATTTTTGTCCGTCAGTCCACCATAGATCATATTAAAGGATAGGACTTCACGCAGACGCAACCACTTGATGCCCGGAATACGGTTCAGGATCCAGCCCTTCAGATAATAAGTAGCATTGAACGATACATATTGGTCGGTCACAAACTCCAACGCGTTCATCATGTGGAATGCTTCCGGCTGAATTGTGATAGATTGGTTCGTATTCGGCAAAATCAACAGGGGGAAAGGTACCTTGTCCCAGACCTTGCCCGCTTTAATCTGTGCATCGATATGCCCAAACGAAGAAAGCCAGATACGTTTCTCGGCACTGATCTCCGTATGGTTGTAATTGTAATCGCCGCCTAACACGCCTTTAATACCTAATTGATGGGAGAGCTTGAATACAGGGGCATCTTTAGACAGGTTGAATACGGATTCTTTCCCCGAACGCCCGTTATAAGCGCGTTCACCCGGAGCGAAACGCAACTGTGTCCCGATTTCGGATGTCGTAAAATCTTTTATATGGTATAAATTCCCGGATTCGTCCCGTTTAATATATTGAAGCGTTCCTGCCGCCTCGTTGTTCTGATTCATTATCCAGGACTTCCATGTCAGGCCGTTCAGCCATTCTTTTTCGTATTGCAATACGCTTTTGCGGATATATTGCATCTTGGTCACCGGTTCACCTACTTTCCAGGCAACGAATATATTATCTTTGCTTGTGAAAAGGAAATCTTGGCCTGGGGTATACACGTCATATTCTTGGATGAACGACAGATTATTAACCGGATTTTCACCTTCGTGATATTCTTTTTTAGTGAAACTGTGTGTTAACTTCAAATTGTATTTGATCTTGCGGTCATTTGTACCGTAAGCCAGATAACCGCTTGCAAACCAATACGGATTGAGGTTGGCAGTCGTCATTCCTCCCACACGCATACGAAAACCTTCCAGATGGTTTGCACTGAAGGTCGTATTCATCGGACCGAAGTCGAATTTGGTCACCTTCTTGTCATTTGCTGTCGGGATATAGCCCGTTATCAGGATCTCTGCGGTTTTGATAATGGCATTGAAAGCCGGAACTTTCCGCAGTTGTCCCAATAAATCTTTTAGCGCATCTTCCTTCTCTTTCAATGGAATAGGGCGGTTGTGCGTCCAGAACGTATCCGGCTGTGCCGTCGCTTCCGGCAAGACATGCAATGCCCCTAAGAGCCCGAAAACGGAATCTGCATTTTGCACGTTGAAATTATAATTGTCGTAATTCCTGAGCTGGTGCGCATAGAGCTGTTGCGTCCCCTTTACCACATAGAAATTGACGAAAGTATTCTCTTGGTCGAGCACCCAGGTACTATCTGGCATCTGCTTGAATTCCTGCTCAATACGGAGTTTGTCCACCCAATTTAGGTTGATGTTTGCAGGGGTGTTCAGCAATACTTTCTTGACCGCATAATTACCGTCAAGCGTGATATAAAGCCGTCCCGTAAAACCGTAGCTTTCGCTGTTTGCCGGAACGAAAGCCAGATCCACACATTTATCTCCTCCTACATCGAGCGTATCCATGATGTAATAATGGTAATATGTGGTCGCCAATGTCGATGATAATGGGCTGACGAACCGATTCAATAGAATAGGAATATTGTTATCGAAAATATTGATACTCTTAAAAATCTCTTCCAAGTTGGAGGTTATGCCGCCACCGTCGTCTAATGTCTTATCGATCCCCTGCATGCGTTTGGCTCTGACAATTGTCTTTTCCGCTTTGGGACTTTTCCGGTAGTAGAAGTCTGATAGGTTTTCACGCACGGAGACGGTCAGGATCGGTTTGCCGTTAAACTCGGATGTATCCAGATAGTTTTTGATAAATTTGAACTTTTTCAGAAATTTGTTCTTGTCGAGATTCGGATTGAAATTATCCAGCGACAGACTTAGTTTTTCGTATACTTCCGTTTGATATTCCGGCTTTGCCTCGATCCGGTTGTCGTTCTTATGTGCAATTACTTTTTTGATAAGCTCTACAGCCGGATTATCCTTGCGGGTATATTTTTCTCTTTTGGGTTTGACCACGACTTCCGAAATCTCGAAAGCAGTCGGCTTCAACAATACTTCCAAATTGTCATTCTTTTTACCGGGCTTGAGATCGATGAATTTAGTATCGTATCCCAATGAGGCGGCGGCCAGTTTGGTATAGCCCTGATTGTTTTGAAGGGTGAATGTTCCATTGTCGTCTGTCATAGCTCCGATAGTTGACCCGTCAAAATAGACGGATACGAATGGGAGCGGTTCACCGGTAATAGAATCTTTGACAATACCGGATGCCGAGGTAAAACTCTGAGCGTATGATAGAAAAGTTCCTGCTACTACTTGTAACAGAGCTATTAATATGATATAACGGATAAATCTTACCATGTATTTAACGTTGTTCCTTCTCGGATATGGACAACAAAGATAAGGTTTTTTTGGTTACAATTTTACTGGCGATATTAATAATCTTTAATCGAAAGATAGTCTGCTGATTAAATGGGGGGGCTAAATATCAATTATACGTACAAAATCCGAAACATATTTCTTTTTATTTGCTTTTAATTCCGCTAACGGTTTTTATTTCTATATTTGTT
>ENA-OPCD01002416-OPCD01002416.1-human-gut-metagenome-genome-assembly--contig:-NODE-2416-length-13268-cov-2.127677_pt1 | contig 13268 bp, 12 predicted proteins | sample MGYA00241560_ERZ501471 | MGnify/ENA primary metagenome ERZ501471 (study PRJEB25962, sample SAMEA2042578) | human gut metagenome | biome: human gut; feature: human-associated habitat; material: faeces...
GGCGGCTCCTCCAGCGTCTTCAACAACGCGTTGAAGGCGGCCGTCGAGAGCATGTGCACCTCGTCGATGATGTATACCTTGTAGCGCCCGCGCGTCGGCGCGAACTGCACGCGCCCGATGATCTCCTCGCGGACGTTTTCCACGCCGGTGCGGCTCGCGGCGTCCAACTCGTACACATCGGGGTGAGTGCCTTGAGCGATAGCCTGGCATTCCTCGCAGGTTCCGTCGGGTTCGATAGTGGGACCCTTTTCGCACATTAAGGCCTTGGCAAGAATGCGCGCAGTGGTTGTTTTGCCAGTACCACGCGGACCGCAGAACAAATAGGCGTGGGAGACCTTATCCTGCTCGATTGCGTTTTTCAGTGTACGCTCGATATGTTCCTGACCCACGACATCAGCAAACGTGGACGGACGATATTTGCGATACAGCGCCTCCATGCAGAGCCTCCTTCGCGGACAGCCAAGCTTCCGCTTCACATCCGCATAAGCGGATCCCGCCCATACGCCCTTATGCATATGGGATGTTACTGTGCCTTACCGATTTTAGCGGGCTTCCTCTTCGGAGCGAGCGTGCTTTGCGCGAGCTATACGCTCTGCATCAACCGCCGCTTCAACCTCAAAATCGCGTTTTCCACTTTTGCGAGAGGAAATAGCCGCTTTAACAGCACCAATGAAAGCCGGCGCAACAGAAACAGCCACGATTCCCAATACAATGATTTCGAAATGCTCCTGCACGAAAGGCACGCCGCCAAAGAAGAAGCCCACCAACACGAACAGCGAAACCCAGGAAATACCGCCGATACAATTGAACAGCGTGAATTTACCGAAATTCATATGCCCCGTACCAGCGATAAAGGGGGCAAAGGTGCGGAAGAACGGCATGAAGCGCGTAATGACGATAGTAAGCCCACCGTACTTTTCGAAGAAGTGATCGAGCTTCGCCATACGCTCGGGCGTAAGAGCCTTGATCTTGCCCGAGTCGATAATACGGGCACCAAAGAAACGGGCAATCCAATAGTTGGAGGTGTTACCCAGGATAGCCGCAGCATAGAACACCAAGAGCGTTGCCCCAAGGTTCAGACCACCGCCATCGGCAGAGAACACACCCGCCGCGAACAAAAGGGAGTCGCCGGGCAGGAAGGGGAAGAACACCAAACCCGTTTCAATGAACACGATGAGAAACAGAGGAGTGTACACCCAAACCGCACCCAGCGTTACGATCCAGCCAGCAATTGCGCCACGTGGATCGTGAAGTAAGCCCAGAATAAAATTGATGATTTCCATGCGATCCTTCGTCTTGATTGTTGCAAATGTGCCCATATACACGTTTCGCCGATCAAATTGACCGGCGAAACCAAGTATCCCGAAAAGGCCCGGGCGCTCGTCAGAGGCCCCTTATGGCTGCTTCCTCCCGGACCTGACCAGGTTCAGAACTTGGCGCCGCCCAAGCCCTTTCGGGATACTTCAACAGTGGTTAGTATAACCTACGCAATACCGTTGCCATCCAGCAGGGGCTTTGATCATCAAATGCGCACAGGTTCGCTACCTGGCGTTCTCGAAGTGGTGCCAGGCCTTTTTGATAGAGGCAATTCCATAGAGGCTGCCGCAGAAGCAAATGGGCAAACTGCCCTCGGAAAACTCAAGGGCATGCTCTACTGCGCTATGAGGCGTAGAGGCCGCCACCACTTCTACAGGATGGCTTCCTACGGCAATTTGAACCGCGTCCGCCAAATCGGATTCCGAAAGCGCGCGAGGATTATCGGGGCGGTAACATACAAACGCCTTGGCCAATGGAACCAGCAGCTTCAGCATTTCCGCATAGTCTTTGTCGGCCATTACGCCTATGCAAAACACCACGCTCCCACGATCGTAGCGAGATGCCAGCTCTGAGCTAAGAGCGCGCACGGCATGGATATTGTGAGCACCATCTATAAGAACATCGGGGCTGCGACGAAGAAACTCAAAGCGACCTGCCCATGAAGCCCGAGACAGACCGCTCCGCATCGCTTGTTCGTCGATGCTCCAACCGCGCTGAACAAGAACCCTGCACGCTTCCAAAGCTACCGCCGCATTGGTGCGTTGGAACGATCCTTGCAGTTGAACAGACAAGTGGCTGAACCCGTCGTACGAGAAATCGGAAGTATCGCCAACAATAGATGCGGTATCAACGTAGCGAATGGATGTCGCACAACGATCTGCTTCTTCATTCAAGCGGCGTTGGGCTTCTTGTTCTTGAGGCGCGCTCACTGCAGGAATCCCTGTTTTCAGGATGCCCGCTTTCTCGCCCGCAATCTGATAGAGCGTGCTTCCCAGAAGCGCGCAATGATCGTACGAAATGGGGGCAAACACGCAAACCTCGACCGTGCGGATAACGTTGGTCGAATCAAGCCTTCCACCCAAACCGACCTCCGCAACGACAATGTCGCACTTCTCTTCGGCAAAATAGGTGAAAGCCACAGCCGTCATAAGCTCGAATTCGGTCGGGTGGCTAGCCATAGCCTCTGCCGCATCCTTCACCTTCAGCGTTACCTCTGAAAGACGCTGCAAGGAGATGTTTTCCCCATTGATCCGAATGCGCTCTTCAAAACGCTCAATATAGGGGCTGGTGAACAAGCCGACCTTATAGCCCGACTCTTCCAGAATGCTTGAGACGAACGAGCAGGTTGAGCCCTTGCCGTTAGTGCCCGCAACATGCACAAACCGAAGGGTATCCTGTGGATTGCCCAGCTTAGCCAAAAGTTCTTCGATACGTTCGAGGCCTAAGCTCATGCTTCGCCAACGCGGTTCGTTGATATAGGCAACTGGATCAAACATGGCTCGTCCAGTCTTTGCCAACTACCACCTGGATATTGGTCGAGAGGTTGTAATACACACCTGCAGCAACTGCGCGTCCCGTTCCAAGGTCCTGGACGATAGCCTCGGCGGCCAGCTTGTCGTCGTCGGAGCGGTAGATTACCAAGGTTTCATCGTATACAAACGATTCCGCGTTGCCCGTATCTTTGATGGTATAGCCAGCATTGGTAAGAACCTGAGCTGCCTGCGAACTGTAACCATCAGCGCCTGCGCCATTCAGAACCACGATGGAAACCGATCCCTTGTTAACCCCGCTGGTGTCTACGGAGGTATCCATATTCTGGCCGTTCTTGAACTGATCGCAAATCTGGGAGAACGAAGAAGATGCTACCGACCAGGAAACCTTGTTACCTGAAACGGACTGACTTCCCGGCACCGTATTCGAATAGAACGTCGCATTCGGGAACAACGAAGCAATCTTACCGATTTCGTCGTAGCTCATATCCGTTTTGATCTTGCCAGCGATGTCGTCAGCGCTCATAGCGAAATCAAGGCCTCCCTTGTCTTCAAGAGCCTGCGCAAATGCAGTAAACACCTGATTCTGAACATTGGCGCGCTGACCGTATCCATCGGTATAGTTTTTGGCACTTACATAAACGAGGGCCTGCTCCCCGTTTAAGGTTTGCTGACCAGGGTCGAGTACTGCAGTTCCCACCGTTGGATCATCAACGTATTGCTCTACGTTGACATTCAACCCACCAAGAGAATCAACGAGCGAGGCAAAGTCTTCGCCCGTAATCCTTACATAGTGGTTGATGTCCTGACCGACAAGCGAAGAGACCTGCTTTACCAGCTCGCCCTCATCCTTGATATGGGGAGCATCTCGCAGCATGGTCCCCTTAGAGTCGGTATCGGAATAGGTGGCAGTAATATTGCTGGGTATATTCAACAATGAAACCGTATTGTTCTGGTAATCCACGCGTAAGACAGCCAAGTAGCTGGCACACTCGTTTTCGCCGCTCCCATTGAGGCCCGCAAGCAACGTATAAGTGGGCTCATCGTTCTTTGCCGAAACAAGCGCACTGGATACACTGCTGTCGTCAAGCGCCATCGAGGAAGAAAGCGAATTGCGATAGGCGCATGTACCGAGGTTCAGCGCAATAACCACAATCAGAATGATGCCGACGATCAACGTAATACGGCTCACATTGTCGCGGTGGCGCATAAAGCTTTCGGTTCGCGACTGCCCTACTTTTCGGCGTGACGTGCGTTCGTCAACGGAACGAGATTGAATATGGATCTGACGCACTTCGCCGGTTCGGCGACTCGGCACCGCTGAAGTACGAGGACGGCGCGAATGGGCAGAGGCTCGGCGCTGAGACTGAGGCCCACGAGAACCAGATGCATGCGACCCAATTACCGAGGAAGACCAATCGGCTTTATTTCGAGACGAGGGACGGCGACGGCCCGAGCCGCCACCATGCATTCCCCTATTGTTCCTTGCTGCCATCGCGCCTACCTAGAGCGTTTTGCGTTCGACGTTCGCACCGATGGCATGCAATTTGCCAACGTAGTCTTCGTAACCGCGATCGATATGATGAATATCATGCACAACCGTTTCGCCCTCTGCGGCAAGGCCGGCAATTACCAGAGCGGCACCGCCACGCAAGTCGGGCGAGGAAACAGGAGCGCCCTCGAGTTTGCTAACGCCTTGGACTAGTGCATGATGCCCCTCAACCGCAATACGGGATCCCATGCGGTTGAGCTCGCTGGCAAACATAAAGCGATTTTCGAAGATGTTTTCAGAAATGACGGAATTGCCTTCCGCGAAAGATGCCAAAAGCATGAACTGGGCTTGAAGATCGGTGGGGAATCCAGGATGAGGAAGCGTCTGAATATCAGTGGCGCGCAAAGGCTGGGTGCGCGAAACGGTGATGGAATCCTCCGTAGTGGAGATATCGCACCCCATATGCTCGAGCTTCATGAGCGCCATGCGCAAATAAGACGGATCTATCCCCTGAACGGTAACAGGACCGCCGAGCAACGCACCCGCCGTCAGGAATGTGCCCGCTTCAATACGGTCGCCCACCGTAGTGTGCTCACAAGGGTGCATCTCGGAGAGAGCGACGCCCTTTACCGTGATGGTAGGCGTACCCGCACCCTCCACATGAGCGCCCATGGCATTCAGCATATTGGCAAGGTCGACGATTTCAGGTTCACGCGCAGCATTATCGATAACTGAGGTACCAGGAGCAACCACGGAAGCCATAAGCATATTTTCAGTAGCGCCAACGCTCGGGAACTCGAGCAGCACATCGGCCGAGTGCAGCCCATTTGGGGTGGAGGCGTAAAGGTAGCCGTGGCTGTTTTCAAATTCAACACCCATAGCTTCAAGCACTTTGAGGTGCATATCGATTTTACGGGCACCAATTTTACAGCCACCAGGCATCGCAACGCGTGCGCAACCAAAACGACCCACGAGCGGACCCAGCACAGAAATGCTAGCACGCATCTTCGAAACAAGCTCGTAGGGCGTATCGTGGCCTTCCGCATGCTCAGTATCGATGATGAGCGAATGGCCATCCCATTCAACCGTTGCGCCCAAGCTGCAAATTACGTCGTTCATGATCTCAATATCGGAGATATGGGGAATGTTGTGGAGCGTGCTCTTACCTTGGCCCAACATTGTTGCTGCAATGAGCTTCAACGCGGAATTCTTGGCACCGCTGATCTGTACCGTACCTGAAACGTTTTCGGTTTCACGCGCAATAATTACTTCTTCGGACATATCTCATGCACCCAATCTACTTGATGCGGATTCTTCATAGCCATGCCAAATCGAAACAAGGCATGCTTATTCTATTTATAGCCCTATTATGCAGACAAGCCCTCCCAGAGAAGGGTTTTACCCCAAATCTCTGGAAGGGCTTGCAGAAAAAGCGTTGTTAAGTTCGCTTACTCGCCCAGCATGAAGCGGGTGAAGGAAACGATCTCGATGGTGGTGCCAAGAGCCTTGGCAACCTCAGCCGTGTACTCGTTTACAGACTGATCGGGGTTCTTAACGAAAGCCTGCTCGGTGAGGCAGTTTTCCTTGTAGAACTTCTCCATACGACCGGTAGCGATCTTTTCCTGGATGTTCTCAGGCTTGCCGGACTCTGCGGCCTGTGCCTTGTAGATGCTCATCTCGTGCTCAACAACTGCGGGATCTACCGATTCGCGAGTTGCGGATACGGGGCTTGCAGCAGCAACCTGCATAGCAACGTTGCGGCCATACTTCTTGAAGTCGTCGTTGGTTGCGAAGGAAGCGTCGCCCAGCTTGAACTCAACCAGAACGCCGATCTTGCCACCGCCATGAATGTAGGAAGCAACAGCGCCTTCAGGCTGCTCAGCAAAAGCGAAGCGGGAGAGCTGGATGTTTTCGCCCAGGGTGTGGATAGCGTCGGTTACGACAGCCTCTACGGTTTCGCCTTCGATCTCGGAAGCCTTGAGAGCCTCGAGGTCGGCAGGCTTGTTAGCGAGAACGGCCTTAGCGATCTTCTCTGCGTATGCACGGAACTTTTCGTTCATGCCTACGAAGTCGGTTTCGCAGTTGAGCTCTACGAGAGCGCCATCATGGCCGCACTCGGAAACGAGAGCCAGAACGGTACCCTCGTCGGTTGCGCGGCCAGCCTTCTTAGCAACAGCAGCAAGACCACGGGTGCGGAGCACGTCTACGGCCTTTTCGAGTTCGCCTTCAGCCTCAACCAGAGCCTTTTTGCATTCCATCATGCCAGCGCCGGTCATCTCGCGGAGTTCCTTAACGAGTGCTGCAGTGATTTCTGCCATGGTAATTCCTTTCAGATAGAACCCTCGCCCACTAGACGGGCGAGGGAGAAATTGCAATGGATTCGTTTAGCGCTTATTCAGCAGGGGTTGCCTCTGCAGCAGCTTCAGCTGCGGGCTCTGCGGTCATGTCCTCAACGGTGACAGGAGCGCCAGTGCCAGCGATAACAGCATCAGCAACGAACTCTGCGAGCAGACGGACGGAGCGGATTGCGTCGTCGTTTGCGGGGATGCCGAAATCAACGTCATCGGGATCGCAGTTGGTGTCGAGCGTACCAACAACGGGGATGTTGAGGCGGTGGGACTCGTGGATAGCGATCTGCTCACGGTTGGTGTCGATGATGAAGATCATGTCAGGGGTCTTCTTCATGTTACGGATACCGTTGAGGTTGGTCTGCAGCTTAGCGAGTTCCTTCTTCAGAAGGATCTGCTCCTTCTTGGGCAGAAGCTCCATACGGCCGTCAGCTTCCATAGCCTCGAGCTCTTCCATGCGCTGAACGCGAGAGCGGATGGTGGTGAAGTTGGTGAGCATACCACCGAGCCAACGAGCATTTACGTAAGGCATGCCGCAGCGGTTAGCAGCTTCAGCAACAGATTCCTGAGCCTGCTTCTTGGTGCCTACGAACAGAACCGTGCCGCCCTTTTCAGCGCAACGGGAAACTGCGGTGTAAGCAGCGTCGAGACCGTACATGGTCTCCTTGAGGTCGATGATGTAGATGTCGCCACGGTTGCCGAAGATGAAGGGCTTCATCTTGGGGTTCCAGCGACGGGTCTGATGACCGAAGTGGGTGCCTGCGTCGAGCAGGGTCTGTACAGTAATCTTGGACATTCTTTCTCCATTCGTTGTGCCTCTGCGTGAGATCATTCCTTTGTTCGCAACCGCCATGGCGGCCACTAGCGAACGCAGGTCCTTCACGCATGTGTATTAAAACAGCCTTTGCAGTATATCAGCCTTATTGATACGTGCAACAAAATGGAGAAAGAAGACACATTCCTTACCAAGCATTTGCAATGGTCGGTGCAAGTAGAGTAATCTTGCCGACCACTGGTTCCACTTACGTACTTGCCGATGCTCAATCAAGACATCCTAACCAAGATCTACTATTACAGCTGATGCAGCAGCAGAAGAACATCTCCCGAAAGACATCTGCCCGCTTATTAAAGGCACCTACGGATTTGCCGTAAGCGAGCACTGCCCCTTTACGTACTTTGCCGACCTGATCATCGGCGAAACCACATGCGACGGCAAAAAGAAGATGTACGAGCTCCTCAACGACATCAAAGATGTCCATGCCATGAACCTTCCGCACGCCCGCAATGCTAAATGGTCTCCTCGCGTATGGCGCGAGGAATGCGTTACGCTCAAGGAAGGGCTCGAGCGACGTTACGATATCGAAATCACCGACGAAATGCTGTAGGCAAGTCGAGATATCTTCCCCTCTTTACGGGATGATGCGTCTCAACCGCCAGCCCCGTCCGCGCGAAAAAAAATGCCGAGCCGCTTTTGCGGACTCGGCATTTTTTGATAGCGAATTGGCTAAACGGCGTTATTTGCCCGCCAAAACGTCAAGATCGATAGGACCGGAAACGGAACCGTCGGCCTCTGCGGCCTTGATCTGCTCGTCGGTATAGCCCAAATCACGCATGATTTCCTCGGTTGCGCTGCCCAGCTTATCGGAAGGCGTGTAGTTGGGAGCTTCCTCGGACTCGAACTGAATGGGGGGAGTGGGAACCCAGCGCTCTGCCTCGGGATACTTGATCTTAACCAGATAATCGTTCACCAGAGCGTTCTGGTCTTCATAGACATCGAGCGGGGTCTGACACAACTCGCAAGGAATGCCTGCATCCTTGAAGATCTTCAGGGCTTCGGCGGCAGTCATCTTTGCCAGAGCCTCATCCAGAATGCCAACCACTTCGGCGTTCAAGCCATCTGCGTTCATCTTGTTGCAGTTGTTCAAGCGCTCAGAGCCAATAAGGTCCTCGCGGCCGATAAGGCCCATGATCTTGTCGTAGTCGCGATCGTATTCAGGGTCGCACATGGCGATAGACTTGCCGTCGCCTGCAGTGTAGACGTTGTTGAAGGGGCAAATAACCTCAAGACGGCTCTTGGGATACGGATTGCCATACTGAGCAGAAATCATGCCCGTCATCAATGCGTAGATAGCAGCATGCTGCAGTGCGCACGTTACGTACTCACCTTCGCCAGTCTGGTTACGCCCGATAATCGCAGCGCAAACGCCAGCAGCAAGGAACATGGAAGCCTGAAGATCGCCATAGCCGTTGGTGGGAATCATCGGGGAATCGCCACGGTTTACCGTGGTGCCGAATACGCCGCCACGAGCCATGTAGCAGGTTACGTCAAAGCCAGGATCGTCCTTTTCGGGGCCCTTCTTACCGTAGCCCAAGCCGTGAGCCATGATGAGCTTCGGATATTTTGCATGCAGGGTTTCCCAGTCGAGACCCATTTTCTTCAGGGATTTCGTACGGGTGTTGGTCAGGAATACGTCGGCATCGGCAAGGAGCTTGTCCATAACCTCAGCGCCCGTTTCGCTCTTCAGGTTCAACGAGATGAATCGCTTATTCAAGTTGCACATATCGAAAGCGAGGTTCTCTTCGTCCGACATGGGCATGTTGAATACCGCCGCTTGGGTTACGCGCAGCGGATCACCCTTGGCTGCCTCGACTTTAATGACGTCGGCACCCCATTCGCCCAATACACGACCAGTCGCAGGCGTTGCCATATACGTAGTAAGATCGACAACCTTGATTCCCTTAAGTGGTTTCATTGGATCTCCTTTCCCCCTCCCCGGGCGGCTTTTTCGCGTAAGCATTGCACGCATAGCGCCCCTGGTGCGCATACAGCACCCGGAGAATCACAAACCAATGAATCCATTATAGGTTAGCAACGGCAAAGCTATAGATCGAAGTCATTGCATTCAGTAATAATTCCAGTTGAAACTTATAAAAAACCAATCGGGCAGGAAACAGATCCATCAAGGCTGTTGCGGTAAAAATTAATAAGAACGAGCTGAATGCAAAAAAGCGAGCTCCGATTGCCCAAACAGCAACTGGAGCTCGCTTTGGTGAACATAGGTCCCTTTTGGCACCCTGACGGAAACTCGTTTGAATTAACGCAAGGGCCCTTAGACCCCCCTGGAATCCTGAACAAATGCAATTAGTTTTTACCCGATTACTTCCCATCGCGCAAAGCCTTGAGCTTCGCCAAGGTATCGGGGTTGATCCGCTCTGCAACCGTGGAACGACGATGCACTTCAAGGGTGCGGTCGCGTTTGGCCTCGTCGCCTAAATCTTCCATTTCAAGGCTAAAGCCATTGGCGCTCATGCGATCGACGCCGCCGCCAAACACCGTATCCTGGATAGTGGCATCAGAGGTTACCACCATCACCTCCAAACGATTTTCACGCGCATCATATGCGATTTTCTCGATAACCTTATCGGCAGAAGAGCCATAGGGTGAAAAGACCACCTTCACGCCACCGATACGCTCGGTTTTGCCTGCCGATTCAGGGTTGTCGGCGCCATCAAAAACGATAATCGCCTTGTACTCAGTCCCCGCAAAAGCCGCAACGTCGCTGATCAGCGCCTCGCGAACTTTGTTGAATGTTTCGTGGGTATAGTCCTCTTCGCGCCTCATGTGCACATAGCGCTGACCGCTTCGCAGCACGTTGTACCCGTCGACGATAAGAAGTTTGTTACGTTTTTTAGCCATGAAAACCGCTCGATTCAAACTGAGGTCCGAATAACACGTTTATGGGGATAATTGATGCCCGCCCTGTACGCAAAACGGAGCTCCGTGCTGAAGTCAAAACAGACAAAGCCCCGACGCGAGCATGGAGCAAACGGGGAAAGAGGCAAGATGCCGTTCCTTATTATTCCCTACATTGCCTCATCCACTCATACATGCAGGCAGTAGAAGCCTGAGCCACATTCAGAGAGCCAACTTCTCCTGCTTGGGGCAAGGAAACCAAAAAATCGCAGCGTTCCTGGGTAAGGCGAGCAAGGCCTTCGCCTTCGTTGCCCATTACCAGTACCAAGCGGCCCGCCAAGGGCGAATCCCAAATGCACTGCTGTGCCTTTTCGGAAGCGCCGGCAACCCAGAAGTTTTCCTTTTTCAGGTTTTCGATGGTTTGCGCAATGTTGCTAACCTGGGCGATTTTGATATGAGAAACCGCACCGGCGGAGCTTTTGTACGTTGCCGCAGTTACATGAGCCGAACGCTTGTTGGGAATAATGATGCCTGATGCGCCCACCACTTCTGCCGAACGAGCGATAGCGCCCAGGTTGCCTGCATCGGTGATATGGTCAAGCACCACAATAAGTGCCTTGCCGTCATTTGCTTCAGCGCGCTTGTTGGCAGCAATGACAATTTCATTCACATTGGAATACTGATATGAGCCAGTTTCCAGCATAAGGCCCTGGTGAGAACCGCGCTCGGAACGCTCATCCATTTCATGGCGTTTGATCTGCTTCACCGAAATCTTCATTTTGTGAGCACGGCGAACCACTTCATCAACCGCTTTGTCACCCTTCAAGCCTTCAGCGACATACAGGCGCTTAACGGGAACGCCCACTTTCAAAGCTTCCAGTACCGGACGCTTGCCTTCAATATATTCAGCCATGAACAAGCCTTTCAAACGAAATAATGTGTCCCGCTATGATAGCGCACCAGAATATGAGAACCCGCATTCCGCACCAAAGAGCAGTGTGAATTCGCGAATCGGCGCACACGCCAAATCAATCAGGGCATGCGCCAGCCAAGGAACGACCCGAATCCTAAACCAGAGCATACGCCTGTAATCTAGCAAGCGGTCGGGTACCCCACCCCCCCAGCACCGTCCTGAGGCCAGCCCATGAGCCCAAAACAAAAAATCGCTCCTAATTGCAACATTTTTGCGATTAGGGATCGTCGCGAGTTCCCCCGATCGCAGATTAAGATCCGAAAGCGCAGCAAAATGGCTATATTGCGGCTCTTTTCCGCTTTGCGGGAGCGAAGGGGAGTCCCCAATCGCAAAAAAGTTGCAAAAAGCTCGTTATTTTTGTTTTTGCGATTGACTGATCGTCGCGATGGGACAAACCCTGCCAATGATGAATCGCATACGCACCGAAATCAGGGCATGCACTTGCAGAGCGACAAAAAAAACCGCCCGAAGGCGGTTTCGTTCTCAAATATATGGCTGGGCCAGCAGGATTCGAACCTACATAACTGGTACCAAAAACCAGGGTCCTGCCATTGGACGATGGCCCAGCGTATGCCATAAGGCGTTTTGTGATTATAACGTATTTGGCATGGTCAAGCCAAACAAACAGCCGATTCGCCAAAACGCCACAACCCAATATGAGCGCCGTCATGTCACATACAGGGAGAGGAGAACCTATCGCGCTCTTAGCTCCCAAAACGCCACGGCACTCGCAGCAGCAACATTGAGAGAATCAACTCCATGCGCCATAGGGATCTTCACCGTATAGTCGCATGCGGCTATGGTGTGCTGCGACAGACCATCACCCTCCGTGCCCATGATGATGGCAAGTTTTTCACATTCTTTGAGCTCAGGGCAGTCGAGGCTCACCGAATTGTCATCAAGAGCCATGGCCGCAGTCTTGAATCCTAGGCTCCGCAACTTGGCAATACCACCCTGGGGCCATTCCTCCCCCGGCTGATCTCCGATGCGCGTCCAAGGCACCTGAAACACCGTGCCCATAGAAACACGAACCGCGCGACGGTACAAAGGATCACAGCATGCGGGCGTGCACAAAACCGCATCCACTCCCAACGCCGCAGCACTGCGGAAAGCGGCGCCCACGTTGGTATGGTTGGCAATATCTTCCAAGATGGCAATGCGGCGTGCATTGGCAACCGTTTCTTCCACCGAAGGCAGAAGTTTGCGGCGCATTGCGCATAGCACGCCACGGGTCAGTTCGTAACCCGCCAACTTTTCAACCTCTTCAGCAGGCATAACGAAAACAGTAAGGCCGCCTTCTTCGACAGGCTTATTGCCGCCCATGCGATTTACAAGACCAGCCATGCGCTCAAAACGATGCTCGGGCACCAAGAGGGAAATCGGCTGATAGCCCGCCGCCAACGCACGGTCGATAACCTTGTCAGATTCGGCGATGAAAATTCCCTTTTCCGGCTCAAGCTTATTGCGCAACTGAAGCTCCGTCAGGCGCGCGTACGCATCAAGTCGCGGATCCTCCAAAGAAGTTGGGTACTCAATCATTGAAAGCCTTTCAATAGCTGTCTTTTCCCTATGTGCAACGCACCCGCCGACCGCCACGAAACGGAAGCTACACCACCAGCAACGCCAACAGCGGCAAAGTGACGATCGAGAGGATGGTGGTTACGAAAGTTCCACGCGACATAGTCATGGTATCGCCGCCATAGGCCAAGCACATCATAATGCCCGACGAAGCAGCCGGCATCGCCGACTCAATCACGATAACCGCAAGAATATACGGATCATGGATAAAGATACCGCCTATGAAAAAGATGAGCAGCGGCACACCTGCCAAACGCATGAACGAAGTGAGGTAGCTCCAGCCATCGTTCACCATCTGCTTCAAGGGCTGCTTGGCGAGCGTCGATCCGATTACCAACATAGCTGCCGGCACCGTCATCTGTCCCAACAGATTACA
>ENA-OPCD01002417-OPCD01002417.1-human-gut-metagenome-genome-assembly--contig:-NODE-2417-length-13264-cov-3.240442_pt1 | contig 13264 bp, 10 predicted proteins | sample MGYA00241560_ERZ501471 | MGnify/ENA primary metagenome ERZ501471 (study PRJEB25962, sample SAMEA2042578) | human gut metagenome | biome: human gut; feature: human-associated habitat; material: faeces...
GCCGCCCGCCGAAGAGAAGAAGAGTCTAGTCGAATTATTATAGGAGGATACGAACATGGCAGTAAATAGAGTTCCGGTTCTTAAAAGATGCCGTTCCCTTGGAATGGATCCGGTATATCTTGGAATTGATAAAAAGTCTAACAGACAGTTAAAGAGATCCAATAGAAAAATGAGCGAGTATGGTCTTCAGTTGCGTGAAAAGCAGAAAGCTAAATTCATCTATGGTGTATTAGAAAAACCGTTCCTGAACTACTTCAAGAAAGCAGATCAGATGAGCGGAATGACAGGTGAAAACCTGATGGTTCTTCTTGAATCAAGACTGGATAACGTAGTATTCCGTCTTGGATTTGCAAGAACAAGACGTGAAGCAAGACAGATCGTTGATCACAAACAGGTTCTTGTTAACGGAAAACAGGTTAACATCCCTTCTTACCTCATTAAAGCAGGTGATGTGATCGAGATTAAAGAAGGTAAAAAATCTTCACAGAGATACAAAGATATCGTAGAAGTTACAGGTGGACGTCTTGTTCCAGAATGGCTTGAATCAGATATCGAAAACCTGAAAGGAACAGTTAAAGAACTTCCTACTCGTGAAGCAATCGATGTTCCAGTTGACGAAATGATGATCGTCGAGTTATATTCTAAATAGAACGCATTCGTATAAAATGCAATACTTAACGAACCTGATTTCTGGGTTCGTTAAGGTTCTGTTAGGAAATATCCTGTTTTTTATCGAAAACAGGACAAAAACTGACACCCTCAACATACAAAAACCCATAAGGAGGGACCAAAATAGTGTTTGATTTTAATAAACCTAATATTGAAATTGCAGAAATTTCAGATGATAAGAAGTATGGCAGATTTGTTGTAGAACCACTTGAAAGAGGATATGGTACAACACTTGGAAACTCTCTGAGAAGGATTATGCTTTCTTCTCTGCCGGGAGCTGCAATCAGCCAGATTAAAATCGACGGAGTATTGCATGAGTTCAGTTCTATTCCGGGCGTAAAGGAAGACGTAACTGAAATTATCATGAACTTAAAAACACTCGCAATTAAGAATTCTTCCGAGACAGATGAGCCGAAAACAGCTTACATCGAATTTGAGGGAGAGGGCGTAGTTACAGCTGCTGATATTCAGGCAGATTCTGATATTGAAATCATGAATCCGGAAACTGTAATCGCTACACTTAACGGCGGTGCAGACAGCAAGCTTTATATGGAACTGACTATCACAAAGGGAAGAGGATATGTAGGTTCTGATAAGAATAAGACAGAAGATATGCCGATTGGTGTGATTCCGATCGACTCTATCTATACACCGGTTGAGCGTGTAAATCTTACAGTTCAGAATACTCGTGTCGGACAGATTACCGATTATGATAAACTCACACTTGATGTTTATACAAATGGTACTCTTGCACCGGATGAAGCAGTCAGCCTTGCTGCAAAAGTATTAAATGAACATCTCAAGCTCTTTATTGATCTTTCTGAAGTTGCTCAGTCAGCGGAAGTTATGATTGAAAAGGAAGACGATGAAAAAGAAAAAGTTCTTGAAATGAGTATTGATGAACTTGAACTTTCTGTTCGTTCATATAACTGTCTGAAGAGAGCAGGAATCAATACTGTAGAAGAACTTACAAACAGAACATCAGAAGATATGATGAAAGTTCGTAACCTTGGACGTAAATCTCTTGAAGAAGTTCTTGCTAAATTAAAAGAACTTGGTCTTGAACTCAGCCAGGGAGACGAATAAGGAGTTCCCGTTTCGCATGTGAATACAGGCAGAAACACTGACGCACGATCTGGCTAGTAAGCCCGATGAAAGCATAACCAGATGGCATATCCGCAGTAAGACCGAAGGTGCATGCCGGTATGTCCCGAATAATGGAGGATAAAAAAATGGCAAAGTATAGAAAACTTGGAAGAACAGCAAGTCAGAGAAAAGCATTACTGAGAAATCAGGTAACAATGCTTCTTCAGCACGGAAAAATCAGAACAACAGAAGCTAAAGCTAAAGAAATCCGTAAGATCGCAGAAGGTCTTATCGCTTCAGCTGTAAAAGAAAAAGATAACTTCGAAGAAGTTACAATCAAAGCTAAAGTTGCTAAGAAAGATGCAGAAGGCAAGAGAGTTAAAGAAGTAGTAGATGGTAAGAAAGTTACTGTATACGAAGAAGTTGAAAAGACAATCAAAAAAGACAATCCGTCAAGACTTCATGCAAGACGTCAGATGCTGAAAGTACTTTACCCTGTAACAGAAGTTCCGACTGCTGCAGCTGGAAAGAAGAAAAATACAAAAGAAGTTGATCTGGTAGACAAACTGTTTACAGAGATCGCTCCGAAGTATGCAGACCGCAACGGCGGATATACAAGAATCGTTAAGATTGGACAGCGTAAAGGTGACGCTGCAATGGAAGTTATTCTTGAGCTTGTATAATCAAATGAGATCGAAAGCCACAGGCATTTATGCCTGTGGTTTTTTGTGTATATAGTGAGCTGGTCTGCTCGATTTCTACCTTTCTTTCTGATAAAAGTCAGTGTATAATAGAAAACATCTGAAAAGAATGTCCTTTAACAGACGTAAAGGAGGAACGACATGGGACGTGTAGGACGATTTATTTTAAAGGTTGCGGCAGTATTGATATTGACTGTATCGGCGGGTACATTTGCACTTTCTTTATTTACAGGAGAGACAAGAAATGGGGATAATCTGCAAAGCGAGTTCGATTATCTGATCACAGTGGGAATTTCACAGAGTGGAGAAGAAAGCTCATGGAAGGATGCAAATACAGCGTCTTTTATGGATACATTTGTCAAATCAAACGGTTATGAAGCGGTGTATGCAGATGCAGGTAGCGATCAGGAAAAACAGATTGAAGATGTGGAAGGATTTATAAAACAGGGTGTGGACTATATCATTCTGAATCCGATTTCTGAAATTGGCTGGGATGATGTGCTGGAAGATGCAAAAAAGGCACATATTCCTATAATCCTTGTGAATAACGGTGTAGATACGGATGACAGCAGTCTGTATTCGTGCATGCTTGGAAGTGATTACGGAAAACAGATGAAAAAGGCAGGAAAATGGTTGGATGAATATCTGAAAGAAGAGGACGAGAAAAAGGCAGAGAAAGAAAAGGCGGCTTCTGAGGCACCGACTCAGGAAGAATCGGAACAGACGGACAGTGAAGATACGGAAGTAAATACAGACAGTTCAAAAGCGACAGATAGCAGTGCATCCATTTTTGATAAAATTATGAAAAGCAGTTCAACGGCGAAGGATGAGACGGATTCGACAGAGGAGGAGCAGACAGAAGAAGACTTTACCATCAAGATCGCCGCGATTCAGGAATCCATCGGCTCGGAGGAGCAGCTGATGAGAGCGCAGGGATATCAGACTATGCTGGAAAGGTATTCGGACTGGGAGATGGTGGCACAACAGACCGGTGACAATTCCAGAGAAGAGGCAGAGAAAGTCATGAAACTATTTCTTGAGCAGGAACCGGATTTACGGGTAGTGTTTGCTGAGAGTGACGAGATGGCACTGGGAGCCATCGATGCGATCGAGAAATCAGGAAAGACCTGTGGAGAGGACGGAGATATTATTGTGATTTCATTTGGTGGAAGCAAAGCGGGGATCGAAGCTGTAAAAGAAGGTAAATTGAATGTAACCTTTGAATGCAATCCTGGCCAGGGACCGAAAGCGGCAGAACTGATCCAGAGACTGGAATCGGATATTTCCATTGATAAGGAACAATACGTGGAAGAAACATATTTTGATGGAACTATGGATTTGGATGAAATTATAGAAAACAGAACATATTAAAGGCAGGAAGAAGAATGATAAAAGTATTTTTGGTTGAAGATGAAATTATTATCAGAAATGGGATCAAGAACAGTATTAATTGGGAAATGCATGGATATGACTTTGTCGGAGAGGCAAGTGATGGAGAACTTGCGTTACCGATGATTCTCGAAAAGAAACCAGACATCCTGATCACGGATATTAAGATGCCTTTTATGGATGGACTGGAACTCAGTGAGCAGGTTAAAAAAGTACTTCCGGCTACGAAAATCATGATTCTGAGTGGATATAATGAGTTTGATTATGCAAAGATGGCGATTAAGATTGGTGTAACCGATTACCTTCTGAAGCCAATTTCTTCAGAAAAATTGTTGGATGCAGTTAACAAAGTAGCAGAAGAAATCCGGAAAGAGCAAAGTGAAAAAGAGCAGATGAATCAATATGCCCGTGAAATGCAGGAAAACAAAGAAAGTGAAAAGTTTCAGTTTTTCAATCAGGTGTTTGCAGGAAGTATGCCATTTGGAGAATGTCTGGAGCAGGGAAAGCAGCTGGGAATTGAAATCAGTGCAGAGGGATATTGTGTGATCCTCTTTAAGATCATTATGATTGATCATCCGATGGATTATAGCGAGGATATTGTAAGTGCAACTGAAGATATAGAAAATCTGAGTGAGCAGACAGAAAAGCTCCTGTGGTTCCGGAGAGGTGTAGAAGGATGGGGATTTATTGCACAGGGAGCTGTTGGTGAAGAACTGACTGCGAGAGCTCAGACATTTAGGGAAGATCTGGAAAAAGTTCTGGAAAAATATAAAAATCTGGAATATTTTGGAGGAATTGGAAGTCAGGTGGGGAGGTTCAGTGAGATTAAAAGATCCTACAATGATGCAAACAGAGCCTTTGCAGAGCGTTTTTCAAGAAGTTTGAGACAGTTTGTGAGTTATTCAGAGGTTCATCAAATGGGGGTTCAGAATGACGTTGAGATGCACAGACTCGGAACCATGGCGGAGAACCGGAAAATGCTGGAGCGTTTCCTGAAGACAGGAACGGAAAATGAAGTAAAAAGCTTTATGGATGCATATTTTGATGCAATTGGTGAGCAGAACCTGCAGTCGATGATGTTGAGACAGTATATTGTAATGGATACTTTTATCAGCGTCCAAAGTCTGGGAGACAGTTTGAACATTGAAAAAGAAGATATTGAAAGAGAGCTTGGCGATGTGCAGGAGGTATCGCAGTATGTGCAGGAACTGGAGGCAACGAGGAAGTACCTGGAAAATATAGTCAGACGAATGATCCGGTTAAGAGAGCAGGCATCGGGCAGACGCTATTCAGAAATTATTGAAAAAGCGAGAGATTATATCGGACAAAATTATATGTCAGAGAATATTTCACTGAACCTGGTGGCTTCGAGCGTCAACATCAGTCCGAGCTATTTCAGCTCTTTGTTTAGTCAGGAGGTTGGCTCAACCTTTGTAGAATATCTGACGGGTGTTCGTATGGAAAAAGCAAAAGAGCTTCTGATGTGTTCGGATAAGAGGACATCGGACATCGGATATGAGGTGGGATACAAAGATTCCCATTATTTCAGCTATATATTCAAAAAGACACAGGGATGTTCGCCGAAGGAATTCCGTTCAAGAGGAAGGGGATAAAATATGAAGGTGAAATATAAGAACTGGTCGATCAATAAGAAACTGCTTTCCATTTCGCTGTCAGCATTTCTGCCAATGGTAATTCTGGCCGCCTATTTGATCGCGTCTTTAAATAATGCGGCATCAGCTTATTCTGAGATTACAAAAAGTATTGCCTATGCCAACCGTTATGTGAAAGACTTTAAAAGTCGGCTGGACTATAGTGTGTATCTTGCTGTGGTAAGTAATAAGCAGCTTAAGGAGGTCGGAGATGGAGTTACAACGGTAAATGGAGTAGTGACGGTGAATCCATACGACTATATTACGGAGATGGAAGAGGCGTGTGATAAGATGACGCAAAATGCGACGGTTCCGCTCACCCAGTCACAGGCGGGACGTATTAAAAATTCACTGTCTTCACTCCGTTTTTGTGTACAGGATCTGGATAAACAGATTAAAGAACGGACTTCTTATGATGAGAGAATGGAATATTTTAACAGTAATGTCAAAGATCTGACGACACTGGTACAGACCGGAATCCAGGACTATGTCTATCTGGAAACTTCCAATTTTGTGACTGTACAGACGGAACTGAACCGGAATAACCGTAATTCGACCATTTTGGCGGTCGGAGTAGCAATTGTTGCGATGAGTATTTCCCTGCTGCTCAGTGGACGAGCAGCACGAAGTGTGACAAGACCGATCCGCGATCTGTGTGATCTGACAGAGAAGGTTGCCGGCGGTGATTTCTCTGTAAAAACACAGGTCGAAGCAGGGGACGAGATTGCGGTGCTCACGCGGAGCTTTAACGATATGACAGAGGAAATCGGGATTCTGGTAGATGATATCCGGAAAAAACAGGAAAATCTCAGAATTATTGAGAACCGACTTCTGCAGGAACAGATCAATCCACATTTCCTTTACAATACTCTTGATGCCATTGTCTGGCTTGCTGAGGAAAATAAAAGTGCAGAGGTTGTGAAAATGGTAACCTCGCTCTCTGATTTTTTCCGCACAACCTTAAGCAAAGGACATGATTATATTACAGTGAAAGAAGAGCGGACGCATATTGAGAGCTATCTGGAGATCCAGCAGTTCCGCTATCAGGATATCCTGGACTATGAGATCCAGATGGATGAGGAGATCTATGGCTACATTATACCGAAGCTTACACTGCAGCCTCTTGTCGAAAATGCGCTTTATCATGGAATTAAGAATAAGCGGGGGAAAGGTAAAATCCTGATTACCGGTAAAAAGCAGGGAGATAAAATCATTTTCCAGGTCATTGACAATGGAAAAGGTATGACAGAGGAAGAACTGAACAGTCTCCGGAAAAAGATGGCAGGGACGGATACAGGAGATGAAGCGAAGGGCTTTGGTGTATCGAATGTGAACCAGAGAATCAAGTATTATTACGGGGAGGAATACGGAGTGTTCTTTGAAAGCAAGGAAAATGAAGGCACAAATGCGACGATCATCATAGCAGCTAAAAATATTCAACTTCTATCATAAAAAAACTAACTTTTTCACAGAAAAGCAGAAAATATTCTACCAAAAGAGGAAGATTTTCCGTTTTAAAAGTATGAAAATTTTATTATTATAAGTACATCAAGAGGTTAAGAAAACCCAATGAAGGAGGAACATGTAAAATGAAAAAAAGAAAAGTGTTAGCAGTATTGTTATGTGCAGCGATGACAGCAGCTTTAGCAGTTGGATGCGGTGGAAGCAAAGGATCTGACAGCAGCGACAAGAGCAGTGATTCATCAAGCTCATCCGATGATGTGATCACAGTAGGCTTCTCGCAGGTAGGTGCAGAATCTGACTGGCGTACAGCAAACTCTCAGTCAATGAAAGACACATTCAGCAAAGAAAACGGATATGACCTGATCTTTGATGATGCTCAGCAGAAACAGGAAAACCAGATCACAGCAATCCGTAACTTCATCCAGCAGGAGGTTGATTACATTCTTCTTGCACCTGTTACAGAGACAGGATGGGATACAGTTCTTCAGGAAGCAAAAGATGCAGACATCCCGGTAATCATCGTTGACCGTATGGTTGATGTATCTGATGACAGCCTTTACACAACATGGATCGGAACCGATGCTCTTTGTGAAGGTCGTAAAGCAGCTGAATGGCTGAACGGATTTGCAGAAGCAAAAGGAATCGCAGCATCTGATATCCATATCGCTGATATCCAGGGAACAATCGGATCTACAGCTCAGATCGGACGTACAAAAGGTCTTGAAGAAGGCGTTGATAAATACGGATGGGATCTTGTAGCTCAGCAGACAGGTGAATTTACACAGGCTAAAGGTCAGGAAGTTATGGAGTCTATGCTGAAACAGTATGACAACATCAACGTAGTATACTGCGAGAACGATAACGAAGCATTCGGAGCAATCGATGCAATCGAAGCAGCAGGTAAGACAGTTGGATCTGATATCGCTAACGGCGAAATCATGGTAATTTCTTTCGATACAACACATGCAGGACTTCAGGATGTTCTTGATGGAAAGATCGAATGCGATGTAGAGTGTAACCCACTTCACGGACCACGTGCTGAAGAACTTATCAAAAAACTTGAAGCTGGCGAAGACATTGATAAACTGAACTATGTAGATGAAGAAATCTTTGCTCATGATGACACAGTTAAATCTGTAAAAGCTACAAACAGTTTAGACGAAGAAAAAGATTTTGATGTAACACCACTTACACAGGATATTCTTGACAAACGTGCATACTAAAATGCATTAGGAAAGTCGGATATATAATTTGACAGACACATAAGGGTGGATGAATAGAGAGGCGTGGTAGATAATAATCGGAATGTGCCGGATATTTATACTACGCCCTCTTTATTGAAAAAAGGAAAGCAGGTGGAAGAGTATGGAGGGTAATGTTGTACTTACAATGCGGGATATTTCCAAGACATTTCCCGGTGTAAAAGCATTGCAGCATGTTGATTTTACACTTTGCAAGGGCGAAATTCACGCTCTGATGGGTGAGAACGGTGCAGGTAAATCTACACTGATCAAGGTTCTTACCGGTGTACATGAATTTGAAAATGGCGAGATCCGTCTGGATGGAAAAGACGGTCCGATTATTAATAAATCACCTCAGGACGCACAGAACAATGGTATCAGTACTGTATATCAGGAAGTTAACCTTTGTCCGAACCTGACGGTGGCAGAAAATCTGTTTATTGGACGCGAACCAAGAAAAGCAGGATTTATTGACTGGCGTACAATGAACAAACGTGCAACAGAATTGCTTAAGAGTCTTGAAATTGATGCTTCAGCTACACAGAAGCTGGAAGAGGTTTCTCTGGCAAGACAGCAGATGATCGCAATTGCACGTGCAGTTGATATGAAATGTAAGGTTCTGATCCTTGATGAGCCAACTTCATCTCTGGACGATGATGAGGTTGCAAAACTGTTCAAACTGATGAACAGACTGAAAAATGAAGGTGTAGGTATTATTTTCGTAACACACTTCCTGGAACAGGTATATGAGGTCTGTGACAGAATCACAGTTTTACGAAATGGGGAACTGGTTGGCGAATACGAAGTCAAAGATCTGCCAAGAGTTATGCTTGTTGCCAAGATGATGGGTAAAGACTTTGATGATCTTGCAGATATCAAGGGAGATCATGCAGAACTCAAAGAATTCATCCCGGTTATCGAGGCAGAAGGACTTAGCCATAAAGGAACGATCAAACCGTTTGATATGACGATCAACAAAGGTGAGGTTGTCGGATTTACAGGACTTCTTGGATCCGGACGTTCGGAACTTGTCCGTGCAATTTATGGAGCTGATAAAGCGGATTCCGGTAAACTGAAAGTTAACGGAAAAGAAGTAAAGATTCATGCTCCGATCGATGCAATGAAGCTTGGTATGGCATATCTTCCGGAAGACAGAAAGAAAGATGGTATCATCGCAGATCTGTCTGTCCGTGAAAATATTATTATCGCACTTCAGGCGAAAAAAGGTATGTTCCATCCAATGAGCAGAAAAGAAATGGATGAAGCAGCAGATAAATATATTAAGATGCTTCAGATTAAGACAGCAAGCCGTGAAACTCCGATCAAGAGTCTGTCAGGTGGTAACCAGCAGAAGGTTATCATTGGTAGATGGCTTCTTACCAATCCGGATTTCCTGATCCTGGATGAACCTACAAGAGGTATTGATATCGGAACCAAGACAGAGATCCAGAAACTGGTACTTGATCTTGCAGATCAGGGAATGGCGGTTGCATTTATTTCTTCAGAAGTAGAAGAAATGCTCCGTACCTGTTCACGTATGGCAGTTATGCGAGACGGTAAGAAGGTTGGAGAAATTTCCGGTGATGAATTATCACAGGAAGGTATCATGAAAGCAATCGCAGGAGGTGAAGAGTAATGAGCACAAATAAATCAACATGGAAAAAGCTTACCTCTATGAGGCTTTTCATGCCACTGGTGTGTCTGCTTGCAATCATTATCGTAGCTACAATTACAATTCCGGGCTTCTTAAGCATGTCTCTTAAGAATGGAGTTCCATACGGATATCCGGTCGATGTGATCAACCGTGCATCCGAGCTGGTTATTTTGTCAGTTGGTATGACACTTGTTACAGCAGCTTCCGGAGGACAGGACATCAGTGTCGGAGCTGTTATGGCAGTCGCAGGAGCCGTATGCTGCCAGATCCTTTCCGGTGGGGAAGTATCTGTAAACTCTCTGTCAGCACCGATTATCGTTGCATTCCTTGCAGCACTGGTTGCTTCAGGAATCTGCGGTGCATTTAACGGATTTCTGGTTGCAAAGCTGAATATTCAGCCGATGGTCGCAACCCTGATCCTCTATACGGCAGGACGTTCCATTGCAGCATGGATCAACAACAACGAGCTTCCTATTGTAAGTGATCCGACCTTCAGCTATTTCGGTGGATTTATTCCGGGAATTCCCATTCCCACACCGTTCTTCATTGCAGCGGTCTGTGTACTGGTGATCTTCCTGGTATTGAAGTTCACAACACTGGGACTTTACACCCAGTCTGTTGGTATCAATGAGAATTCCTCCAAGTTAAACGGACTGAATCCCACATTTATCAAGTTCCTGACCTTTGTGATCCTGGGACTGTGTGTAGCGGTAGCAGCACTGATCAAAGTAAGCCGTCTGTCCTCCATCAACTACTCCGTTATTGCAAAGGATATCGAGATGGATGCCATCCTGGCAGTAGCTCTGGGAGGCAACTCTTTAAGCGGTGGTAAGTTCAACATGGCAGCTTCCATTCTGGGTGCTTATGTCATCCAGTTCCTGACCACCACCTTGTACAAATTCGACGTACAGTCCGATGCACTTCCTGCTTACAAGGCGGTAGTGGTTATCCTGCTGGTAGTCTTAAGTACTCCCAAGGTAAGAGAATGGCTGTCCGCTTTCGGCAAGAAGCTGAAGCAGGGCAAGGCTGTAAAGGAGGTTGGCTGATATGGGTAAGAAGTTAAAAAATATGACAGATACCAATCTGCTGCTGACCATCACGATCGTAGTATTCTTCGTAATGTATATCGGAGCCATCGTGTTCCAGGGAAAAGGCTTCTTAAAACCTCAGACATTTTTCAACATTCTGAACGCTAACGCAGCACTGATCATTCTGTCCTGCGGCATGAGTTTAGTCATGATCACCGGTGGAATCGATATTTCCGTCGGCGGTGTGGTGGCACTGGTCAGCATGAGCTGCGCCGTATATCTGGACTTCGGCGGCGGTAATGTATTTGTATCCATGTTACTGGCAGTAGCCATTGGCCTTGCTTTCGGTATCGTACAGGGCTTCCTGGTAGCATACCTGGATATCCAGCCCTTTATCGTGACCCTGGCGGGTATGTTCTTCGCCAGAGGTATGACAACGATCGTAAATACCAAACCTTTCAACGTAGCCAACGAAAGTTTCACTGCTTTGAAGGAAACCCGTGTGATCGTTCCAGGAATGGGCTCCGTGAACAAACTGGGCAATTACGTCAATGCTTATGTGGAGATCGGTGTGATTGTGGCACTTTTAGTAGTCATTCTGATGTTTATCATGCTTCGCTGGACCAAGATGGGCCGCAGCTTCTATGCGGTAGGCGGTAACAATCAGAGCGCGCTGATGTTAGGTATCAATGTGAAGAGAACCAAGTTCATGTCCCATCTGCTCTGCGGACTGTTGGCAGGTATCGGCGGTTATGTGTACTTCCTGCATGTAGGAAGCGGATCTGCTTCTCATGCCAGCGGCATGGAGATGAACGCCATTGCATCCTCCATCATCGGCGGTACGATGCTGACTGGTGGTGTCGGTAATATCATCGGAACCTTCTTCGGTGTATTGTCCCTGAGCACCATCCAGAATATCGTATCCAGTGCAGGTCTGGATCAGGCATGGTGGACCGGTATCACCATTGCAGCTATGCTGTGTCTGTTCCTGGTAGTACAGAGTGTGGTCATCGCAAGAAAAAAGAAAATGCTGCAGAACAAATAAAAGCAGCTGAAAATAGGGAGGAGCGGAAAGAGCGTGGCTGGTGTGCAGTCACACTCTTTTTCCGCTAGTAAAAGGAATCCACCGAATATCAGGGGGTAGAAGTTATGAAAAAAACGAAGGTAAAAAAGCAGAAAACTCTGAAAAAGCAGGGATGCAGCCTGTTCCTGTTGTTGATGCTGCTGGCACTGGCACCGGTAGTTTTGGCAACAGTGATCCTCAGTACCACATCTTTGCGTCTGACCAGAACGAATCTGGAAGGCAGTGTGCAGACCACACTGCATGTAACTGCGGATAATCTGGCAAAATACTGTAAGGAAAATGAGATCACGGCAATGAATGCCAGCGGTTATTATGAGTACCTGGACAGTCTGAAGGAAGAAGACCTGGAGATGGCCATTCTTGCAGACGGCATTCCGGCTACCACATCCATTAAAAATGAAAATGACTATCGTATCCGTGAAATCCCCATGGATCAGGATCTTGTGTCCGCCGGTGGGACGGAGGGATATTATGATAAAAATGTAGTGATTGAGGGAAATACTTATTATGGTTATTATATCCCGATCATGAATGACGGACGCATCACTGCGGTGGCCTTTGCAGCGGAACGGAAAAATGAGATCACCGATGCCCTGTGGGAGATCAAGGTTGTATTCCTGGTCTGCGCAGTGGGCATGGTGATCCTGTTTGGTGTTATCTGCTTTTTCCTGAGCAGAGCACTGTCGGGCAAGATGAAAGAGACCGGCAGCAGGGTGGATGCCCTGGCGGAAGGTGATCTGAGTGCCAGAAAAGAATCCGACAGTATTGTCCGGGAGATCCGTAATCTGTTACGGAATACCTCACAGATGCAGCGGAATCTGGCACAGGTCATCGGCGGTGTACAGGAGGGATCCGGAGAACTTCTAAACAGTGTACGGCAGGTGGCAGAGGGAAGCGATGCCACCACAGAACAGGCTGGACAGATCAGTCAGGCGATGGAGCAGCTGTCTTCCGCAGCGGAGGAAATGGCGGAAAATGTGCAGAATATCAGTGACCGTATGGATGAGATCGGAGAGGCGGTCAATGACATCAGTGTCAGTGCCGGACAGCTGCAGAAGGATTCGGAAGAAATACAGGACAACAGCAAAAAGGCGGGGGAAGGCATGGAAAAGATCATGACCGGCAGCAATCGTTCTGTGGAATCCGTGAATACCATTACAGCGAAGATTCATGAGACCAACGATTATATCGAAAAGATCGATGAGGCGGTAGCTCTGATCTTCTCCATTTCCGGACAGACCAATCTGTTAAGTCTGAATGCCTCCATCGAGGCCGCCAGAGCCGGAGAGGCGGGCA
>ENA-OPCD01002418-OPCD01002418.1-human-gut-metagenome-genome-assembly--contig:-NODE-2418-length-13264-cov-2.842002_pt1 | contig 13264 bp, 8 predicted proteins | sample MGYA00241560_ERZ501471 | MGnify/ENA primary metagenome ERZ501471 (study PRJEB25962, sample SAMEA2042578) | human gut metagenome | biome: human gut; feature: human-associated habitat; material: faeces...
CGGCATACTCTGGCTGATCATCTGGCGCAGGGTATCAATATCGTTGGTATAAGTTGACATAATGTCTCCATGGGAGTGTGTGTCAAAATACCGGATGGGAAGCTCTTCCATGTGGGTGAACATGTCGTCGCGCAGATGCTTTAAAGTACCCTGTGAGACATTGACCATAATTCTTGTGTATATGTAGGCTGCGATAGCGCCGATGCCGTAGAAGACGGCAACGCGTAAAATGGCGTGTGCGAGACCGGAAAAGTCCGGATCGCTCTGCTTCATCAGCGGCAGGATATAGCCGTCGATTAAGGTCTGCATAAACCAGGTTCCCTGCACACTTGCGAGAACCGTGATAAAAATACAGATCACAACAATGACGCAGTGTACGGCATAATTTTTCATAATATAGGAAAGCAGGCGCATAAAAAGCTTTCCCGGATTTTTGACATTCGGTCTTGGACCATGACCGCCGCGGCCGCCAGGTCCGCCGATCGGCTTTGCATTTTTTTCATTCTGTGGCATCAGGCAGCACCTCCTTCATCAAAGTCTCCTCCGCCGTTTGTCTGGGAATCGTAAACATCGCGGTAGATTTCATTATTTTTAAGCAGATTTTCGTGAGTGTCAAAGCCGTCCACTTTTCCGTCATTCATCACGATGATACGGTCAGCATCCATGACTGATGAGATACGCTGTGCGATGATGAGCTTAGTGGTTCCCGGTATTGTTTTTGCGAGGGCAGCACGGATTTTTGAATCTGTTGCTGTATCTACAGCCGAGGTGCTGTCATCGAGTATGAGTATCCTTGGCTTTTTAAGCAGAGCCCTTGCGATACACAGACGCTGCTTCTGGCCACCGGATACGTTGGTTCCGCCCTGTTCTATGTAGGTGTTGTACTTGTCAGGGAAGGACTCGATAAAGTCATCGGCGCATGCCATTTTGCAGGCCTCAATACACTCATCTGTGGTAGCGTTTTTGTCACCCCAGCGCAGATTTTCGAGTATGGTGCCCGAGAAAAGCACGTTCTGCTGGAGCACGACAGCTACCTTGTTTCTGAGAGTGTCCATGTCGTACTCACGCACATCGTGGCCTCCGACGATTACAGAGCCGGTGTCTGTGTCGTAGAGACGGCTTATCAGGTTTACAAGGGAAGATTTCGAGCTTCCGGTTCCTCCTATGATGCCGATGGTCTCACCAGATTTTATGTCTAGATTTATATCTGACAGAACCGGAGTTTCAGCGGTGTCTGAATATCTGAAGGTTACATGCTTAAAGCTTATGCTTCCGTCAGGTACATCGTAAAGCGGCTCCTTAGGATTGTACAGTGTGCTCTGTTCATTTAATACCTCGCTGATTCGTCTTGCGGATGCGAGTGAGAGTGAAATCATTACAAACACCATCGAGAGCATCATGAGGTTCATCAGAATATTCATGCAATAGGTGAGAAGAGCCATCAGATCACCTGTAGTGAGAGTGCTGCTTACCACCATATGAGCTCCGAGCCAGCTTATTAACAGGATGCAGGCATACACTGTAAACTGCATGAGAGGAGAGTTGTATACCACAAGGCTTTCTGCCTTCACAAATACGTCGTAGATATTCTGTGCTGCCTTTGAAAAACGTTTCTTCTCATAATCCTCACGGACGTATGCCTTTACAACGCGGATAGCGGATACGTTTTCCTGTACGCTTTCATTCAGGTCATCATAGCGCTTGAAGGCTCTGTCGAAGTATTTCATGGCTGCCTTGCTGATGAAAAGCAGTAAAGCTCCAAGCACAATGACAGCGATTAAGTATATTGTTGCAAGGCGAGGGCTGATGAAAAATGACATAGCCATCGCACATATTATGGATGCAGGGGCTCTCATAGCCATGCGAAGCAGCATCATGTAAGCATTCTGGATGTTGGTCACATCGGTTGTCATACGTGTGACAAGACTCGCGGATGAGAATCTGTCGATATTTGCAAAGGAAAAGGTCTGGATGTTGCGAAACATTGCAGCACGCAGATTCTTTCCAAAGCCCATGGCGGCCTTTGCACCATATTTTGCACCGAGACATCCTGTCAAAAGACCAAACAGTGCTGCGACAATCATCCACACACCCATGATATAGATATGCCTTGTGTCGCCCATATTGACACCGTTGTCGATGATTGATGCCATGAGAAGAGGGATTATGGTATCCACAGCCACCTCAAGCAGCATGAAAACAGGTGTCGCAATCGAAGCCCATTTGTATTCCTTTATTTGGGCACCTAGTGTTTTTAACATATGTTTTGTCCTTTCTTCTTATATTTCATATTTGATTAAAACAAACTTCCCACATTTATGGTAATGTGGTTAACTAAAAAAATACTTGCATTTAATTAGTTAGTGTGCTAACTATATTATAGATATACTTTTTTTATTGTCAAGAAAAATCTATGAAAGGATTTCAGATATGAAGGAGTTTACACCGGATAAATACTTAGGACACAAGATAAACCGCATCAGCAGGAGCATAGACAGATATTTTGACAGAAAAAGGTGCAGTAAAACAGAATGTATACCGCGAAGCCAGGGTATGATGATTGGATATATAATGGATAATCAGGACCAAAATATATTTCAAAAGGATATCGAAGCAAAGTTTCATCTGTCAGGAGCCACAGTGACAAATATGCTTAAAAGTCTTGAAAAAAACGGCTATATTGTGCGCACACCTATGGAAAATGATGCAAGGCTTAAGAGGATTGAGCTGACGCAAAAAGCACTGGACCACGAAAACAGGGTGAGGGAAAATATAATGGTAATAGAGGAAGCCATGCACGAAGGCTTTTCTAAGGAGGAGTTTAACATGATGCTTGGCTTTTTGGACAGAGTGATTGACAATATGGAAAAGCTTAACAAGTAACAAAATAATTACAGAGTTGAAAAAGTAGCATAAATATTGTGGCTTTTTTTGTGCAATAAGCCAAAATGCTACAAAATATTGTTGAGCGTATTGACATAGCAACAATATCTTGTATAATTTAGATTGTCATCAAAAGACAGATGCACAGATTTGTATTAAATAATATGGCATTTTATATGTAGCTATATCGTAATTGTTTGGTGAAAAGCCCGCTTTACATTGCAGGGCAGTGACATGAATTAATGATTACATCTCATTTATAGCTGCATATTTTGTGCCATTACACATGATAAAATACATATATATAGTATGTGTATTGAATAACAACACTATATATAGTACACTACATTATATGAAATATAGTATACAGAGAGGAGAAATTTACATGAAAATCATCAAGCGAAGCGGCAGTGAGGACATATTTGATGCAGCCAAAATTGTAGCTGCAATTAGAAAGGCAAACGATTCAGTGCTAGACTATGAGAAGCTTACTGCTGATCAGATTGAGGAAATTGCAAGCAACGTGGAGACTGCATGTGAGAACATGAAGCGCTCTCCAAGCGTTGAGGAGATACAGGATATGGTGGAGAACCAGCTCATGAACAAGCGTGCCTTTACCGTAGCCAGAAACTACATTACTTACAGATACAAGAGAGCCATCGTCCGTAAGTCAAACTCTACGGACCAGCAGATTCTTAGCCTTCTTGAGTGCAATAACGAGGAGGTAAAGCAGGAAAACTCCAACAAGAATCCTACTGTAAACAGCGTGCAGCGTGACTACATGGCAGGTGAGGTGAGCAAGGATATCACACGCCGTTTCCTGCTTCCTGAGGATATAGTGGAGGCTCATGAGAAGGGGCTTATCCATTTCCACGATGCAGATTATTTCGCACAGCATATGCACAACTGCTGTCTTGTAAACCTTGAGGACATGCTTCAGAACGGCACAGTAATCAGTGAGACTATGATTGACACACCAAAGAGCTTTTCAACAGCCTGCAACATCGCTACACAGGCTATCGCACAGATTGCCAGCTCACAGTATGGTGGACAGAGTATTTCACTTGCTCATCTGGCACCATTTGTACAGGTCAGTCGTGAGAAGTTCAGAAAGCAGGTGCAAAAGGAATTCGAGAGCGTAGGCCTTGATTTGGATGAAGAAAAAATCAACGAGGTAGCAGAGCTTCGTGTCAAGGAAGAAATCAACCGCGGTGTGCAGATGATTCAGTATCAGGTCATCACGCTCATGACTACAAACGGACAGGCACCGTTTATCACAGTATTCATGTACCTGAATGAGGTATCCGATCCGCAGACAAAGGCAGATCTTGCCGCAATCATTGAGGAGATGCTGCACCAGAGAATAAAGGGCGTAAAGAACGAAAAGGGTGTATATATCACACCGGCATTCCCTAAGCTTATATATGTGCTTGAGGATGATAATATCACAGAGGATTCAAAGTACTGGAATCTCACAGTGCTTGCGGCACAGTGTTCTGCAAAGAGAATGGTGCCTGATTATATTTCAGAGAAGGTCATGAAGGAGCTTAAGGACGGAGATGTGTATACATGCATGGGCTGCCGTTCATTCCTCACAGTGGACAGATGCTCACAGACAGCAGGCAATGTGGCACATGCCAAGAACTTTGATCCAAACAAGCGTAAATACTATGGTCGTTTCAACCAGGGTGTAGTCACCTTAAATCTCGTTGATGTGGCATGCTCATCAGAAAAGGATGAGGAAAAATTCTGGAAGATACTTGATGAGAGACTTGAGCTGTGTCACAGAGCACTTATGTGCAGACATAAGAGGCTTCTTGGTACCAAATCCGATGTAGCACCGATTCTCTGGCAGAACGGAGCACTTGCACGTCTGAAAAAGGGAGAGGTTATAGACCCATTATTATTTAACGGATACTCAACAATCTCACTCGGCTATGCAGGACTTTGTGAGTGTGTGCGCTATATGAAGGGAGTATCACACACAGAGCCAAAAGAGGGAACACCGTTTGCACTTAAGGTAATGCAGCGCTTAAACGATGCATGTGAGCAGTGGAAAAAGGAGTCAAACATCGATTTCAGTATATATGGCACACCGCTTGAGTCTACCACCTATAAGTTCGCGAAGTGCTTACAGAAGCGCTTTGGTATCATAAAGGGTGTTACCGACAAGAACTATATTACAAACAGCTACCATGTGCATGTAACAGAGCAGATTAATGCATTTGACAAGCTAAAGTTTGAGTCCCAGTTCCAGAAGCTGTCTCCGGGTGGCGCTATCAGCTACGTGGAGGTACCAAACATGCAGGACAATATCCCTGCAGTGCTTTCAGTAATGCAGTACATTTACGACAATATCATGTACGCAGAGCTGAATACAAAGAGCGACTATTGCCAGGTATGCGGCTACGACGGAGAAATCAAAATCGTAGAGGAAGAGGGCTCAGGCAAGCTCATCTGGGAGTGCCCACACTGTGGCAACCGCGACCAGAATAAGATGAGCGTAGCCCGCCGTACATGCGGCTATATAGGTACACAGTTCTGGAATCAGGGAAGAACCCAGGAGATTAAAGAGCGAGTGCTTCATCTGTAGAAGTTAAAGGAATTGTATTTGAGACAGACCATTTCAGCACATTTGCCTTTGTAAAGGTAAATACCAATGCAGGTACTAAAGCAGCTCTTCTAAAAGCACAACATAAAGCATAAGAAAAAAATAAAACCGTCGTACCGGGCCGTAAATGGCAGGGTACGACGGTTTTACTTATGTTTTTAAATGATTAATTATTTCAATTACTCATCAAATTTTTGAGCCTTATCGAAGAGCTCATAAACCTCTTTTGAAGGCTCATTTGTGCAAAGTGTCACAACAACGGCTGCGATAAGTCCTAAAACAAATCCCGGCAGCAGCTCGTAGATTCCGGTTGATGTGAGGAATGCATACCACAATATATCAACGGCAGCACCTGTTATGATTCCGGCAACAGCACCCTTGAAGTTAAAGCGCTTCCAGAAGAGGCTGAGCATGATTGCAGGTCCAAAGGCAGCTCCAAAGATACCCCATGCATTGGAAACAAGTGCCATGATAGAGCCGGCATTAGGGTTTGAAGCGATGATGAGTGCTGCAACAGAGATTCCAAGAACGACAATACGGCCGGTCCACATCATCTCTTTGTCACTTGCCTTGCCTTTTCTGATGACAGGCTTGTACACATCACTCGAGAAAGCAGATGAAGCAGCAAGCAGCTGGCTGTCTGCGGTACTCATGGAAGCGGCAAGCACTGCTGAGAGGAGTATACCTGAGATAACACCCGGGAAAATCTTTCTTACAATCTGTATGAAAACAAGAGAGTTTTCATTGATTGATTCGTCAAAGCCAAGGAAAAGTCTTCCGATTACTCCGATTAAGGTTGCAAAAAATACAATAAGCAGAGTCCATGTGATTCCTATTTTTGCTGATTTTTTCAAATCCTTCTGAGATTTGATGGACATGAATCTGATAATGATATGTGGCATACCAAAGTAACCAAGTCCCCATGCCAGTCCTGACACGATATCCTGCCAGCTTGAGAATGGATTTAAGTAACCGCCCGGGAGTGATGACATAGATGATGTATCAAGCATAAATGCTGCAAAAATCGGTGCTATAAACATAGAACCAAGCACGAGCATGCCCTGGAAAAAATCGGTCCAGCATACAGCCGAGAAGCCTCCGAGGAAAGTATAGCCTACGATGACAACTGCTGCAAGATACATGGCAATCTGTGGATCCATTCCTATTACAGTGTGGAAAAGAGTACCACATGCCTTTACGCTCGATGCCGCATAAATAGTGTATGCAACCAAAAACACAATTGCACAAATCACCTGCAGTGCAAGTGATTTGGACAGGAATCTGTTGGTCAGATACTGCGGAATGGTGATGGAGTCGTTTGCTACAATCGAGAATTTTCTCAGTCTAGGGGCCTCTAGCAGCCAGCTTATAGTGTAGCCGATTGCAAGTCCTACAGGAATCCATACCTGACCTAAGCCCAGTGCATAGATAGAAGTAGGAAGTCCCATGAGTACCCATGCACTCATGTCTGAGGCTCCGGCTGACAGCGCCGCAACCCATGGTCCCATCTCACGTCCGCCGAGGAAGTAGGTCTTTTCTCCGCCGTTTCTGTTTTTCACGAAGAAGAAGATACCGATACCCAGCATGCACAGCAGATAGACGATAAATACAATAATTTCTGATGTTTTCATTTGTAGTACCTCTTTAATAGTTTATTTAGTAACCATGCTACCACGTTAGCGTGATAAAGGCAAGAAAAACTTTCTCTTGACGAATACACTGCGTTGACATATCATAGTATATAAGTGAAAGGGAGTAGCCGGCACGAGAGTGCTTACTTATCCGTCAGTACGATTGCTCATACATATCATACATATATGACAGCAATCCGGAGAGTGATTAAATGGCGAGACTTTTGTTGTTTTATACAGCAGAAGTGTCGCCTTTTTTGTATATAAAAGCCTTCTGCTGATAGGACATAGCTGTAACTATCAATTAATCATGCATCCTTAAAAAGGACAGCAGAAGGAGGAAAATTATGATTTTTGTAGCAATTTTACTGCTTATAGCAGGCTTTGTAGCACTGGTGAAGGGCGCGGATGTGTTTGTGGATGGAGCGGCGGCACTCGCCGGGAAATTTGGTATTCCGCAGCTTGTGATTGGACTGACGATTGTGGCGATGGGTACGTCGCTGCCGGAGGCGGCAGTCAGCATCACTGCAGGAATAAAGGGTAATGCGGGGATTACAGTCGGCAATATAGTCGGCAGCAATATACTAAATATCCTTATAATCCTGGGAGTGACGGCACTCATCACAAATGTAGCCATACAAAAAACCACATTCAAATACGAGATACCGTACATGCTTCTTATCACAGCGGTGCTTCTCGTGATGGGAATGACAGGCAATGAAATCACATTCATTGAGGGTGTTATACTGTGGATTTTATTTATTGCATATCTGCTTTATTTGTATTTTCTGGCAAAAAAGGGCAATGACAGCGGTGATGAGCAGTCGGTAAAGCTATATCCGGTATGGAAATGTCTGCTCTTTATTGTGCTGGGCGGTGTGTGCGTCGTAATTGGAAGCCAGCTTGTCGTAAACGGTGCCACGACCATAGCAAGAGCCTGCGGCATGAGTGAGCGCTTTATCGGACTGACAATCGTTGCATTCGGCACATCTCTTCCGGAGCTTGTTACATCTGTTTCAGCAGCACGCAAGGGAAATGCCGGTATAGCGATTGGAAATATAGTCGGCAGCAATATTTTCAATATACTCTTTGTAATCGGAACAGTAGCTCTCATTTGTCCGGTGCCGTTTGAGAGCAGGTTTGTGATTGATACAGTTGTGGCAATACTGTGCGGTGTGCTCCTGTGGGGCGGTACGATAAGACATAAAGAGCTTAGAAAGCCATGTGGAGTGGTGATGCTGCTTTGCTATGCAGCATATTTTGTATATTTGGCAGCTATGTAATGATGTATTTTTTTGAATTGCGATGACTGTGTTTAAAAAGAGTGTGATGAAGAGATAATAATTAAATTTAGCAAACTGTCAATAATTGTGCACACAAATCGACATTTTGACATTAAAATGATTGAGATTTCACGCTAAATATAAATAATTAATTAAAAATAGCACTCTTACTTGACAAGTGCTAATTGCAGGTGTATAACGTAGTCAGAACGAACGGAAGGAAGCGATTATAATGGATAAAAATCCAAAGCATCCATTGAAGAAAAAGAATAAGGCAGATGCAAAGAAGCATCAGAAGCATGTATACGAATAGCACCTTCCACTAAGGAATACTATCCAGTAAGCACAATGTACCCCAGCCCGTCACAGGGTTGGGGTATTTTGTATTTTTGGAAGTGTTTTCAGAGACAGCCCGTGAGGCAGTTGTAAATACATTTTCACCGGCACCTTTTATGAGAGAAGCTTTAAGCTTGTCGCCATACATATAGAGGTCATTTCCGCGCACAATTCCCCATTCCATCAGAAGCGCAGCCGCACCGGTTACAAACGGTGCAGCCATAGATGTCCCTGTTTTTGAAGTGTAGCCTCCTGTGTTTGAGCATGAAATAATGTCTACACCGGGCGCAATGATATCAGGCTTTATGTTGTCAAAGGCCCAGGTATAGCCTCGGCCGGAAAAGGCGGCTGTGCGGTTTGTTTGGCTGTCATAGGCTCCGACAGATATGACATTTTGAGCGGTTGAGGGGATGGTCAGGGTGATATCAGGCGATGCATGGATAAATGAGGTCTGTGCATTGCGCAGGGCACCTGACGGCAGCCATATATCCCATGAGCCGTCCTTTACAGATATGGGTTCAAGTGATATTTTCCAGATGCCGGGTGAGATATATTCCGATCCCATGAGTTCAATGAATATTTCCTGAAAAGGAGAGTAGGGAGAGGGACCGCCGCCTGTTATATATATGTCTGTCCCATCGAGCCTGTATCTGTATGTAAAGCCCTTTGCCTGATTGGTAATTGTATCGGGAATCTCCAGCATATCATTATTTGGTGCACTAATGCGCAGCTGTATCTCATCCCAGTATTTTTTCCATAAATCAATGGAAAGAGACGGCTCAGGATAGCCTATCGCAAGCTCTGCATCGGCAGGGTACGAGCTGCCGTTTGCATGGCCAAAGCCGGCTCCATCGTTACCTGAGCCGACTGAGACAGCGCAGCGGTAGTTTCCTGCTATATAGTCCAGGTATGCTTCAAGCAGTGAGGTGCCGCTGTGCGAGCCGTTGCTTGTGCCAAAGCTTAGGTTTATGACGATAGGCATGTTCATATCGATTGATTTTCTTATGCAAAAGTCTACTGCCAGCATAATCTGCGTGGTTGTGGGAAAGCTGGCACCGCCTGAAGTTTTGAGTTTTACGATTATAAGAGTGCTTTCATAAGCAACACCGCGGTATTTTGTGTTTTGTTCATTATCATTACCATTTCCGTTTCCGGCAGCGATTCCTGCTACATGAGTGCCGTGCCCGGATATGTCGATGCTTGGACAGATGCGCTGCATTTCTAAGCTGTTTTCTGCATTTATGGCTTTGGTGATTGTATCTCGGTCATATAAGGTGCCGAAAGGGATGATATCACTGTGTGAGGTATCATCGGAAACAGTCTGGTCCCACAGATAGGCGATTCTGCTTACACCATCCTGTATAAAAGCCGGATGGGCATAGTAAATTCCGGAGTCGATAATGCCTACGAGCACACCTTTTCCGGTTAGATTATATGGATTGGTGTGTACGGGAGTGATGCATGAGGCCTGCGAGCCCTCGTACACATCGTAGTTAAACTGCTTTGGCTTTTCCATATATATGATTTCATCGCACAGGGCAACGGTATTTACAAGTGATTTCTCAATTACGAGCACCGCATAGTTTCCGAGCAGCCTCGTGATGAGTACAGAAGGATGCTTTTCTTTTATTTTTTCGATGTCACCGACATATTTTACTATCACTTCCCAGCTATCATTCTCCGGCAGATAGCCGCTTGAAAGCCCTCCCTCTTTTCCAAGTTCATAAGGGGTGGACAACAGGGCGGCGGACAGCTGTGGAGAAATTTTCTCACTAAATGCTATTTCCATACTAACCTCCATTTTTTATTAGTAAAATATTAAAAAAATCTTAAAAGACAGATGCAATATATATTTGGTATGATTAATTCATAATCAATCAATTAATTATAAGAAACCGGGAGGTCGAAATGAGTAAAAAGAAAAAGATAATCATTTCAGTGATTGCAGCTGTGCTTATCATAGCAGTGATTGTGTCAGCTGTTGTCATTGCAATGACAAAGGGAAAGAATGCAGCAAAGGCATCGGGAGTCTATGCAAACAAGGTCGCTGATGTCATGTATCAGGCGGGAAGTACTGACAAGTACAGCGGTGTCGTGGAAGCAGCCGATACCATGGATATCAAGGCTGACAGTGAAAAAACGGTAAAGGATATTCTTGTGTCAGAAGGGGATGAGGTACAGGTGGGCACACCGCTTTTTACCTATGATACAAAGGATCTTGCTGCGAAAAAGGAAAGCGCCACGCTTGAGCTTGAGAGCTTAAACAATACGCTTTCCGGCTATGATGCACAGATAGAGCAGCTCACCAAGGAAAAGAAGGAAGCGCCAAAGGATCAGCAGCTTGACTATACACTGCAGATTCAGCAGGCGCAGACACAGCAGAAGCAGACTCAGTACGATATTGCCACGAAGAAGGCAGAGATAGAAAAGTATGATGAGAGCATCAAAAATGCCACTGTAAACAGCACAATGATTGGTGTTGTAAAGAAAATCAATGAGAATCAGAGTGCAGACACAGCAGATACTGCATTTATGACAATCGTTGCCACCGGTGATTACAGGGTAAAGGGCACAATTGATGAGCAGAGCTTTTTAAACAGTGGACTCGCAGAGGGGCAGGCAGTTATAGTGCGCTCGAGAGTTGATGAGTCAAAGACATGGCAGGGTACCATCAGCAAGGTTGATACTGAGAATACTCAGACTGATAACAGCAATTCCGGCATGTATGATGATGGAAGCAGCGAGCAGAAGGCATCAAAGTACAACTTCTATGTGCAGCTTACAGGCACAGGCGACATGCTTTTAGGACAGCATGTATATGTGGAGCCGGATTTCGGACAGACGCAGGTAAAGGATGGTATTTGGATTGATGAGAGCTATGTCGTAAAGGATGGCGATGATGCATATGTATGGACACTTAATAAAAAGGATAAGCTTGAGAAGACAAAGGTTGAGCTTGGAGACTATGACGAGAATCTCATGATGTATGAAATCAAGTCAGGGCTTACAAAGGATGACTATATAGTATGGGCATCTGATGACCTTTATGAGGGTGAGCCGGCACAGACATGGGAAGAGTACGTTGAAAATGGCGGCGGTGAAGATTCAGTCTATGACGATATGGGTACAGAAGCTCTTGATGACCAGATGCTTGAGGGCACTGAGGGCGGTCCTGTTGATGATGGCACAATGGACGATGGCACAATGGACGAAGGTGCTGCAGATGCCACCGGTTCAGGTGACGCGGAGGTACAGTAGATGATTCTAGAACTCCAGCATATTTATAAAAACTATGACCAGGATAAGCTCGTGGTGCCGGTTTTAAAGGATGTTTCACTCCAGATTGAGGAGGGAGAGTACGTGGCAATCATGGGGCCGTCGGGCTCCGGCAAGACCAGCACGGCCATGCAGTTCTGCGCCCGCCTCGGCATTCCCGTGGTGAGCGTCACTGCACGCGCCCGCATGGACCGCCGCGAGCTTCTCGGTCACTGGGCTCTTCAGGGCGGTGAGACCCGCTGGATCGACGGTCCTGCGCTTCTCGCCTGGAAGCACGGCTGGACGCTTCTCATCAATGAATTCAGCGCAGCACCCGCAGACATGTGGGTGAGCTGCAACGACATTCTTGAGGGGCTTCCGCTCGACAACGGCGCAACCGGCGAACTCGTCGTTCCGCATCCCATGACCCGCGTGATCGTCACCGACAACACGCGCGGCCATTCGAGCGAGATTGACGAAGGGTTCTTCGGTCGTCAGATCCAGGACAGGTCGGTCATCGACCGCTTCTGGCACATGCGCATGGAAGGTCTCGGCGAAGCCGAGGAAGCCTCCCTGCTTGCAGCGACGGCCGATCAGGACTGGCTCGCCCGAGGTCCTCGACAGGCTCTTCAAGGCGCTCGCGCGTCTTGGAGCCGACAGCAGGGCCGCGGCTCAGGCTCAGGCCATCGGCTTCGAGTCCAGAGCCGTCCCGCTCAGCTTCCGCGTCCTCTCGAGAATGCGGAACATGATGCTCGATGCCGCAAGGATGCCCGCAGCTTCCGACGATGATCCTCTTCGCAGGATCATCAGGACCAGTCTGACCGAAGCCCTCGACTCCACCGCTCGCGAAGCGGCGGAGACGCTGGCGGTCACGGCGATCGGCAACCTCATTCACGAGATGAGGGTGTCACGCGCCAGAATGGTCCTCAAGAACGCCACGGGCTCTGCGCTCAAGGCAGCGTCCGTCTGACAATCGTCGGAAGGACCTTTTCATCAACCCCGAGGGGATGCTTCATCCCTCTCGGGGACGGACGTCTCCTCATTCATTTGAGAGACGACCGTCATGAAACGCAGTCTTGACATGCGCGGGAATCAGGCCCCCGCTGCGTTTGCAGTGCAACATCCGTTCAACATCCTTTTCGAAGGAGGCGAACGATGCGCACCGTAATCGTGGAAGACGTCGAAACCGCCGAAGCGAAAAAGCAGAGGCTCGCCACCACCGCCGTGGATGCAGCGCTCGAGATTCTCCGCACGGAGGCCTCGGG
>ENA-OPCD01002419-OPCD01002419.1-human-gut-metagenome-genome-assembly--contig:-NODE-2419-length-13259-cov-2.666162_pt1 | contig 13259 bp, 9 predicted proteins | sample MGYA00241560_ERZ501471 | MGnify/ENA primary metagenome ERZ501471 (study PRJEB25962, sample SAMEA2042578) | human gut metagenome | biome: human gut; feature: human-associated habitat; material: faeces...
ATACGACCGTCATCGACGATGTGCCGTTCGCGCTCAAGCCGATGAACTGCCCCGGCGGCATGCTGGTCTATAAGTCCCAGCCGCACTCCTACCGCGACCTGCCGCTGCGTGTCGGCGAACTCGGCATCGTGCACCGCCATGAGCTGTCCGGCGCCCTGCACGGCCTGTTCCGCGTCCGCTGCTTCACGCAGGACGATGCGCACATCTTCATGACGCCCGATCAGGTCAAGGACGAGATCAAGGGCGTGGCCAAGCTCATCGACGATGTGTACTCGCTCTTCGGCTTCAAGTACCACATGGAGCTGTCCACCATGCCGGAGGATCACATCGGCACGGACGAGCAGTGGGAGGTTGCGACAAATGGCCTCGTCTCCGCGCTCAACGAGCTTGGCAAGCCCTATGTCATCAACGAGGGCGACGGTGCGTTCTACGGCCCGAAGATCGACTTCCATCTGGAAGACAGCCTCGGCCGCACCTGGCAGTGCGGCACGATCCAGCTGGATATGCAGATGCCCGAGCGCTTTGACCTTGAGTATGTCGGCGCTGATGGCGAGAAGCACCGCCCGGTCATGATCCACCGCGTGTGCTTCGGCTCCATCGAGCGTTTCATCGGCATCCTCATCGAGCACTTTGCCGGTGCATTCCCCACCTGGCTGGCTCCGGTACAGGTAAAGGTGCTTCCCATCTCTGAGAAGTATGAGGAATACGCAAAGTCCGTAAAGGCCCAGCTGGATGAGGCCGGGATCCGCGCAGAGATCGATCTCCGCTCTGAGAAGATCGGCTACAAGATCCGCGAGGCCCAGACCCAGAAGATCCCCTATATGCTGGTCGTAGGACAGAAGGAGGAGGCCGACGGTACGGTTTCCGTAAGAAGCCGCTTCAAGGGCGACGAGGGCTCCAGAGAGCTTTCTGGTTTTATCTCTGATGTGAAAGAGGAGATCGCCGGAAGAGTGAACCGGCCGGTGGAAGTGGAGAAGAAAGAAGTAAAATAGAAACGTAGTTGAATGATTTTTATTCCGCTTTGGCCATAGAAAGAGTCTGCGAAAAAACAAATCGTGTTTTTTCGCAGACTCTTTTATAGATTGTCAATTTTGCAGCATTCTAAAATGAATTCTCCAAGTTCTGTAATAGTGCATCCCTGTTTGGTCTTCATAACTTGAATATAAGATTTACTAGAAAGTTCCGCTAAAGTTGTCCGTACTTGATGCGGGGTAAGTGAAACTCCTTGCTCCCCTAGCAGAATAAGAATTTTATTTCTTCCTACATGGGGATGTTTTTTTACAATATCTAAGATTGCTTTATCCGAACGTGATAGTTCCGCTTTTTTGTATGGCCTACAATCAATATAAGAAGGTAGCTGGGCAAGGGTCAGTTTTTTTCCATTAAAAACATGATGGAAATATAGACATAAATTAACCAGTTCTTTCATGTTTCCTGGATAATCGTAATCAATGAGAAATTCCAGTAACTGATTAGTAAATATAGATTCTACCCCTTGAAAATTTCCAGGGGTTAATTCGTTTAAAATATATTCATAAAATATAGGAATCATTTCTTTCAACTCCCTAATAGGATTAAGTTTTAAAGACAGGGTGTTAAGCTGAAAGAATAACTCGTTCAAAAAAAGGCCGGAGGAGATTTGTTCTTTAATATCACCGCTGTAAGAGCAGATAAAACGTACTGGATGGTAGTCTTTGGAAGTAAAATCAGTGTTAATTTTTCCAAGGACAGAACTTAAAAAAAACTGAAATTCCATAGAAGCTCGTTCCAAATGATCTATAAATAGGGTAGCAGGATTGCCGTCGCTTATTAGAGCTTCTAAATCAGAATATGAGTTTATGGGAGATGATATAGGATGACCAGCATCCAGTGTAAGAAAAGGTATATCATCACTGACCGAGTTTGCATGAACGTATTGCGCTAAATGTTTTTGAAATAATCCATCTTCCCCCAGCAGCAGAACAGGAAATGAGGATTCTGAAAATGAAGATAGAGTGCGAAAAATATAAGAAATACGGCGGTTTTGGAATATACGATGGCTTAGACTGCTGCCAGGGTCTAAGACTGTATATTTTTTGCTCTTTTTTATATTCCATAATGGGGCAGTAACTGGGTAGCGTGAGGAGAGGCCATCCAAAAGGAAAAGGTATCTAAGACTCCGATTAGATATCTCAAAGGAATCAGCTAGAAATAAAGAAAACTTGTCCCCATTTTCATTTGAAAGAGAAGCTGGTGTTCCAGAAAGAAGTTCGTTAAAAGTAATAAAATTACCTTGCTCTCTTAAAAGGTCAGTTAATATATGTTTTTTAACATGCCCACGGTCCGATTGTAAAGAGGAACAGAAGGTATGGTTGGCCATTTCAATAGAGCCGCAGGCATCAACAACGCAGATTCCAAGGTTCATTGTATCTAAAATCTTATCGCGAACGGTAAAATAACGCATAGATTCCTCAGATCGCAAATCAATATGTCTCATAAAATTGCTGATATATCCAGCATAGTTATTAGTTACATAATTCAAAAGTATTTCGGGAAGATGAAAATAATTGATAATAAAGCACAAAGTAGCAATATCTACATTGCGGTTGCCTATATCAATTACATTTCTAATTGTGGAAGGAACAAATCTGGACTCTCCGGGTGTGATGGCATGATGGAAAGATGAATCCGGTAAGGGTCCTCCTGGATAGTAAATGGTATAGATATATTGCGTGAAACCAAGATCTTGTAACGATTTTAAAACTGCTTCACAATTCTTTTTCCTATCACTTACAATACACACTTTAGAGAGGGAGGGAATTTCTAAAATTTTATGAATATGTGTATAGTTTAGTTCTCGTACGCATTGCTTTGAGCATATGCCTTTTTCTTTTATAATTTCATTGACTCTGGATTCGCAGAGAGCAGAGGAAAAAAGCACAAGCTGGTATTTTGTAATCACTTCCGGGTTTAACTGATCAATTTGAATGCTGTCAAAATCCAGATGAGATGAAAAAATAGCGGATAAATATGGAAGAATTCCAAGCTTGGCTGAAGAGTCAATATATAATAAAAGAACTTGAGGTTTCATTTCGAATCTTTCCTTTCTGTAATTAGGTGATTTTTAATTATAATAATACTTTATTTGGATAATTTCAACCAAAAACTGTAAAATAATTCGAAATAACGATTTAATAGAGAAAATAAATTTTAAATTACTTGAAAATAATGTATTATTATGATAATAGTATCGTATAAAGTCGAATATCAATTATTAGAAAAGGAGGATCTTATGAAAGCCATAACAAATGGAACAATTATGACGATTACAAAAGGTATAATACCGAATGGAACTGTACTGATTAATGATAAGAAAATAGTGGCGGTAGGAGAAAATGTTCCTGTGCCGGAAGGCTGCGAGATTATTGATGCGCATCATGGGATTATAACTCCAGGATTTATTGACTGTCATACACATATTTCTACATTCGGAGAATTAAAAACAATGCCTGGTCTCCAGGTAGACGGAAACGAGGGATCAGATCCAATTACACCTCATGTTCGTGCGCTGGATGCCATATATCCAGAAGATCCTGCGATAGCTAAAGCCAGGGCCGCAGGTTTTACTACGGTCTATACAGGACCGGGTTCTGCCAATGTGATTGGAGGAACAGGTATCGCCATGAAGCTTAGGGGGCATACGGCTGAAGAGATGGTGATTCCAGGTACGGAAGCGATGAAATTTGCGCTGGGTGAAAATCCCAAAAGATTCTATGGATTGGAAAGAAAAACTGCCCCGTGGACACGCATGGGAACAGCGGCAATTTTACGGGAAGCATTATACAACGCAAAAAATTATGCAGATAAATTGGACGAGGCGAAAAATGATCCAGCTAAATCGCCAGATCGGGATTTTAAATTAGATGCATTGGTTCCGGTAGTTCGAGGAAAACAGCGGGTTCGAATTCACTGCCACCGGGCAGATGATATTGCAACAGCCGTCCGCATTGGAAAAGAATACGGTTTAGACTTTACATTGGAGCATGCGACAGAGGGCTACCTTGTTAAGGATTTAATTGCAGAAAATCACTTGTACTGTGTGGTTGGTCCATTACTCTTAGATCCATTAAAACAGGAGGTGTGGGGGTTAAAGCTGGAGACTGCTGGAATATTAACAGATGCAGGGATTAAGGTATGCTTGACAGCTGATACTTCAGGAGGTACTGCGTGGCTTCCGGTAGAAGCTGGGTTATTAACTCGACGTGGTCTTTCAGAAGAGGATGCCTTGAGAGGTTTAACCATATATCCTGCAGAGGTTTTGAGGTTAGATCATCGGATTGGATCAATAGAGCCAGGAAAAGATGCAGATATTGCAATTTTTGATGGCAACCCATTAAGCAGTCTCTCTCTTTGCCAGATGACAATGATTGAGGGAGAGATCGTATTTCGGAGGGAGAGAGATGTATGATTGCAATAAAGGCACGTACCATAAATACAATCACAAGAGGGATTCTTGAAAATGGTTCGATTTTAATCGAAAATGGAAAAATTATCGATGTAGGAGAAAATCTGGATGTTTCCCAGGCGGCGGAGATAATTGAATTGGATAATGGATATGTGATGCCTGGATTAATTGATTGTCATACTCATTTGTCAGTTCACCAGCATCTAGTGACAAATCCAGGAAGTCTTTTGGATGTAAATGAAGGATCGGATCCGATTACACCGCAAATTCATGCAATTGATGCATTTAATCCTCAGGATCCGGCAATCCCGTTAGTTAGGAGTGCGGGATTCACCACAATTTATACTGGTCCAGGATCAGCCAACTGTATTGGTGGACAAGGTTTCGCACTAAAGCTTAGAGGAACCACGGTAGATGAGATGTGTATACCGGGAACTGAAATGATGAAATTTGCCTTAGGGGAAAATCCAAAACGCTTTTACGGTGGAAGAAAATTAGAACCATGGACACGGATGGGTACTGCAGCTCTAATCAGAAAAACCTTATATGATGCAAAAACATATTCAAAAAAGCTTTTGGAGGGGGAAATAGATCCAGAAAAAGCTCCAGCCCCTAACTTTAAAATGGAAGCTCTCGTAAAAGTAGTGAGAGGAGAGCAGCGGGTTAGAATTCATTGCCATAGAGCGGATGATATTATGACTGCTATCCGAATTTCAGAGGAGTTTGGCTTAGATTATGTTTTGGAGCACTGTACAGAAGGCTACATGATAAAAGATGTGCTGGCATCGAAGAAATGTAAATGTGTCGTAGGGCCATTAAGATTATCGCCTTTAAAACAGGAAGTATGGGGAATCCGTATGGATACTCCGGGTATTCTTTCCAACGCGGGAGTACATGTCAGTTTAACTGCAGATACAGCTGGAAAGACTGCGTGGCTACCTATGGAAGTTGGATTATGCATGACCAGAGGCTTAAAAGAAGAGGAGGCATTGAGGGGGATTACAATTTATCCAGCACAGGTTTTAGGATTAGAAGAACGTATTGGTTCCATAGAACCGGGAAAGGACGCGGATATTGCAATTTTTGATGGACATCCATTAGATAACTTAACGCTTTGCCGTATGACTATGATCGATGGAAAGGTTTATCATAATACAATTTAAGTAAGGAGGATAAGTTAGTATGAAAAAAAGGTTTATTTCAGTTATTCTTTCTGCGATGATGATTATGACAGCATGTGCTCCAAAAGAAGAAACGACTTCTACAGTCGCCTCGAAACAGTCAGAAAAAAATGAAGATATACAAGCGACAGAAGCGGCTGAAGAAACGAGCTCATCTACTGGAAAGACTATTACTATTGGAACTCCATACACAATTGATACATTTCTTCCCTGGGATTTCACTTCTGATGGAGACAGGTATGTGATCAGCAACGTTTATGAGTGTTTGTTTGAATATGATGCCAATACATGTATTCCTGTTCTGGCAGAAAGCTATACGAACCCAGATGACTGTACATGGGATGTAAAGATTCGAGAAAATGCATACTGGCATACAGGAAATAAGTTGTTCGGAGATGAAAAAGTACAGATTAAAGCAGAAGATGTTAAGTGGGTCATGGATTGGACTATGGATCCGGCTAATGGATCCAAGCAACAGACAAATTTAAGCAGTGTGGTTTCATCAGTGGAGGTTCTGGATGATTTTACTTTGCGTTTTACTACACCGGAGCCCAAAGCCCTGTTTTTGTTTACACTTTCCCGTGTAATGATTTTCCCGAAAAAAGCAATTGATGAAGGATTTGATCTGAATGCCTGGCCAGTGGGCTCTGGTGCATTTAAATACGTATCGTATCAGACGGATGATCAAGTGGTTTTGGAAAAAAACTCTGATTATTACATTACTCCTAATGTGGATGAAGTGATTTTTAAAATTATACCGGATAAATCTGTTTCGGCGATTGCTCTTCAGAATGGAGAAATTGACATTACAGCTCAAGTGTTATCTACAGATATTGATGCCATCGCTGCACAGGAAGATCTTGAGTTGGTGCCAAATACACTCGGATGGTATCGGTATGCGGGATTTAATTGTAAAGATCCTCTTTTCACAGATCCAGAAATAAGAAAGGCTCTGACTATGGCTGTGGATTTAGATGCGGCTGTGGATGCTATTTTCAAAAATAGTGCAGGGGTGAAACTGGCAGTGCGTGCATACGGACCAATTCCTCTTGAACTTCCGGGTGCAGATGAGACACTATGGAAAGAAAATGCCGTTGCCTATGACCCGGAGGGTGCTAAAAAGATATTAGAAAGTAAAGGATGGAAGACGGGTGCTGATGGGATTTATGAAAAAGACGGGAAGAAATTCTCTTTTACGATTAAGACTCCCAATAATGATAATAACCGGGTAAAGTTAGGAACGATCATTTCTACTCAGTTAAAACAGATAGGAATTGATTGTGTTGCTCAGCCTACAGAATGGGCTACCATGTTGACAGATATTAAGGCAGGAGAAACCCAGATGTTCGTTATGGGAGGAGGAAGTTCCTTAAATGGGATGGAAATGCTATTCCATACAACTTTAAGCCAGAGTAACTCGCACAGAGTTTTTTATGATAACCCTGAATGTGACGCGCTGATCGAAAAGGCGGCTGTAACCATTGATCCAGAAGAGCGCGGTAAGGTTTTAGCAGATGCGTCAAGTATGATAGTAAAGGATGCAGTGCATATGTTTGGATATTTTGAGTATGTACAGATTGGAATGAACAAAAAGGTGACAGATTTTGAAAAGGCACCGACTTTATGGTACTCTCTCTGTAATGGATATAGAAATGTAGGCATATCTGAGTAGAGAAGTGAGAGAAAGGCGGGGGCTGCTTTTAGCAGTACCCGCCATATTTTAAATACCAGGAGAGGAGGAAATGTATGTGGAGTTATATCTTTAAGCGCATCCTGGTGGCGATTCCAACGCTTTTGATTATTTCTTTTATGATTTTCAGCCTTTTATATATTACACCAGGTGATCCGGTTCTTCTTATGCTGGGATCAGGAGACACACAAAGTGTATCGCAGGAACAATATGATGCTGTAAGGGCAGAGCTCGGGCTGGATAAGCCATTTTTTGAAAGGTATATGGATTTTATAACTGGAGCAGTAACGGGGGATTTGGGAACATCATACATCACAGGTGAAGATGTTTTTGATACTGTAATGATGCGAATGCCTGCTACGCTTATCCTAACTGTTGCTTCGGTTCTCGTGGGCCTTTTAGTAGCGGTGCCGCTTGGAATTTTAGCGGCTGTCAAACATAATAGTATATGGGATTCTATTGCGACATTTTTAGCGACCATTGGGGTTTCGCTTCCTAAATTCTGGTTTGGATTGGTCCTTATCATTTATTTGTCGCTGCGTTTGAAAATTTTTCCGAGCCAGGGTATTGCATATATAGACAGGGATGGATTGGGGGCTTTTCTATCTCACCTCTTCCTCCCTGCGGTTTCTTTAGGACTTGGATTGGCGGCTACACAGACACGAATGATTCGTTCCAGTATGCTTGAAGTACTAAATCAGGATTACATAAGATTTGCAAAAAGCAAAGGATTTAAAGATAAAATAGTTATCATTCGTCATGCATTTAAGAATGCTATGATTCCAGTGGTTACAGTACTGGGAAGTGAAATTGGTGCTCTTTTGGGAGGAGCGGTGGTTACAGAAACAATCTTTTCTTGGCCCGGAGTTGGCAGGCTGGCTATGAACTCCATTGCAAGAAGGGATTATCCAATGATTCAGGGAAATACTCTGATTCTATGTGCGATATTTCTTTTAATTAACTTGTTTGTGGATATTATTTATGCGTGGCTTAATCCTAGAATCCGTTTAAACTGATAGGAGGGATAGAATTGAAAAAAGAAATAATTAATGATGATTTTTCAATGGTTCCTGCTAAATCATATTGGTCTGATGTTGGAAGGCGGTTTTTAAAAAATAGAATTGCCCTTCTTGGAGCTTTGATTCTTGGAATCATTGTATTTATGTGTGCAGCAGCCCCGTTGTTCACTCAATATGATCCTGTTAAGGATATGGTTTTGGGAGATATGTTGCTTCCTCCTGGCACTCCAGGACATATATTGGGAACGGATGACTATGGAAGAGATATTTTTTCCAGACTTCTTTATGGGGGAAGAACCTCTGTTTTAACTGGTCTGTCTGTTGCTATTGTATCTGCGGCAGTTGGTGTTACGTTGGGATGCATCAGTGGCTATTTTGGCGGTATTATAGATAATCTGATAATGAGATTTACTGATATTATGATGTCATTCCCTTTTTTGATTATTGCAATTGCAATTATGGCGGCGCTGGGATCCAGCCAGAAAAATATAGTGATCGCTTTGGCGATTGTCAGTTGGCCGCGTTTCGCAAGATTAACCCGTGGACAGGTTTTGAGTATCAAAACGCAAGAGTATGTTGAATCTGCAAATACAGCTGGTTACAGTGACATGAGAATAATGTTTAACCATATTTTGCCTAACTGTATGGGACCAATCATTGTTCAATTGACGTTGGCGGTCGGAAGTGCGATACTTTCGGCGGCAAGCCTGAATTTCCTGGGACTGGGAGTTGACGCGTCTTTGCCTGATTGGGGAGTAATGCTAAATCAAGGTCGTAACTATCTTCAGACAGCTTCGTATTTAACAACGATTCCTGGCATTGCGATTTCTCTTACTGTATTAGCGGTAAACTGGATCGGCGATGGACTAAGGGATGCTTTTGACCCACGGTTGCGAGTATAGGGAGGGGTTGCCATGGCGAAAGAAAATATAATTGAAGTTCAGAATCTGAAGACATACTTTCACACACCTGAGGGTATTGTAAAGTCTGTGGATGGGGTATCATTTTCGATAGAAAAAGGAAAAACTATGGCACTGGTCGGAGAATCTGGCTGCGGAAAAACACAGACCTCTCTTTCTTTGATTCGCTTGCTTGCTCCGACCGCAAAAGTATCTGCAGATAAAATTGAAATCAATGGAAAGGAAACGAAGGATTATACAAAAGATCAGGCGCGTGGAATCCGGGGGAAGGATATTTCGATGATTTTCCAGGAACCCATGACCTCGTTAAACCCAGTATATCGTGTGAAAAGACAGTTGGAGGAAATGATCCGCTTGCATCAGCCAGAACTTAGCAAACAGGACACTTACCAAAGGGCATTAAATATTTTGACGCGGGTAGGGATTCCGGAGCCGCAAGAGAGAATCCGGGTATTTCCGCATCAGTTATCAGGCGGATTAAGGCAGCGGGTCATGATTGCAATTGCCTTGGCTAGTAATCCAAGACTTTTAATTGCAGATGAACCGACGACGGCATTGGATGTGACTATTCAGGCACAGATTATAGAACTCCTAAAAGAGATTCAGAAAGAAATGGAGATGTCCATCCTGTTAATTACTCATGATTTTGGGGTTGTATCTCAGATGGCAGACACAGTATCAGTTATGTATGCAGGTAAAATAGTAGAACAGGGATCTATGAAAGATATTTTTGAGGATCCCTGGCATCCATACACAAGGCTGCTGATTATGTCAATTCCTGGAATTAAGGTAAAAAGAGGAGGACGTCTTGAGACTATTGAAGGCGCTGTTCCTAATCCTATGAATTTCCCTCCAGGATGTCGATTTTATCCAAGATGCCCTTATGCGGAAGAAAGGTGTATGCGGGAGGAACCTGTACCAGAAGTGATAGGAGGAAGAATGGTACGTTGTTTAAAGAGGGGGGTGCATGATGGACGGTAATCTGTTGGAAATTAAAGACCTGGAAGTTCAGTTTCCCATTAAAAAAGGCATTCTTCAAAGAACAGTTGGCCACATTCACGCAGTGGATAAGATATCTTTCAATATAAAAGAGTGTGAGACTTTGGGGTTGGTAGGTGAATCTGGCTGCGGAAAGACAACTACGGGGCGTGCGATTTTGCGGCTTAATGATCCCTCGGCAGGCTCAGTTTATTATAAAAATGAAGATTTGCTGAAGATTGGACGCTCTGATTTTCGAGATATGAGAAAAAATCTCCAAATTATTTTTCAGGATCCGTATTCATCCTTAAACCCAAGACAAACAGTAAAAGGATTATTAAACGAAGTATTAACGGTTAAGTGTGGGTATTCTAAAGCAGAGGCAGCAGAAAGGATCAATGAGTTATTGATACAAGTGGGGTTGAGTCCGGTTTACGCTAACCGGTATCCACATGAATTCTCTGGGGGACAGAGGCAGAGAATAGCTATTGCCAGAGCTTTGGCCTTGATGCCGGAATTTATTGTGTGTGATGAGGCTGTTTCAGCACTGGATGTGTCTATTCAGTCGCAGATTATTAACCTTTTAATGGATTTAAAGGATACTTACAAGGTAACATACCTTTTTATTTCTCATGCTCTTAACGTGGTACAACATATCAGTGACCGTGTTGCGGTTATGTATCTTGGAAAAATTGTGGAACTGGCAGAAACAGAAGAGCTATTTTCTCATGCGGCTCATCCTTATACGCAGGCATTGCTTTCGGCAGTACCTATATTATCTGGACATGAAAAACGTGAAAGAATTATTTTAAAGGGTGAGGTTCCTGGAGCAGCTCATATCCCTTCGGGGTGTCGTTTCCATACAAGGTGTCCTATGGCAACAAAAGAATGTGCGGAACATGAACCTGAATTAAGGGAAGTAGCATCCGGCCATATGGCTGCTTGTCATCGTCTTTAAAAAACAGGCGAAGATTCATACAATCTTCGCCTGTAAATATATTATGCTTTAATATTGCTTCCTAACTTTTTTCTTTAATGTCCCCTAAATCTTTTTTAGAGGCGCATGTGTCCTTTTTCCCCTTCTCCCCAGAAGAGTTTCTTCCTATATAATACCGGATCCCTGCTGCTGCGGCAAACACCAGGATCGCCGGGAGCCAGATGGGAAGAGTGGAGGCGACCAGGACGAACAGGTCCACGACCGCTGTTTTTACAGAGGTAAGATTCCGTTTGAAGCCATCCTGGATCCGTGCTCCAACAGACTGGGAACCTGTGGGCGTATAAACGGCCACCTCAGAGATGTGGATGGATACGGTGCTGTAATCCACCTGGTTGTCATAGAGTTTCAGCTGGGATTCCATGGATTCCAGCTGATACCGGATCTCTGACAGCCGCTCCTCCAATGCAATGACAGCCTCCAGGGTATCGGCCTTTTCCAGGAGCGCCCAGATCCGTTCCTGTTCTGTGGTCAAAGTCTTTTTCCGGCTTTCCAGGTCACTGTACTGGAGGGTCACATCGGTGGCGGTTTCCGACCGCTCAGTTACATTGGCCTGGTCCTCCACCACCTGGAGAAAGGAGTCCAGCTGATCTGCCGGGATCCGGGCAGTGATGGAGGCGTGCCGCCTGGAGGGACGGCTGTCGCGCTGGATGCTGCTGCCCGAAACATCGGACTGCTCCACATAGCCGGAAAGGGAGGAGACCTGCTCATGGATGGATCTTAAAAGGCCCTCAAAATCCTCGGTCTCAGCCCAGAGGTCCACGTTCCGGATCAGCTTTCGTCCGGCCGTTTGTGGGGAGGAGAGAGAAGCCGGACTTGTAAGGCTGTCTCCGCCTTCTGTTACAGTTTCACCTTGCGTGTCTCCGGCGGCTGCCGCTGTTTCCATGACCGTTTCCGCCTCGTTTTTTCCACCGGCCGCACTGGCTCCGCAGGCTGTAAGGCCCAGGCATAAGGCGATGACCATGGGAAGAAGCACAGATGCGGAAAATCTCGATGATCGTTTCTTTTTCATAAAACCATTCCCTTCAAAAATACATCGTCCATTTTGTTAATTTCAGATTATCATATAAAGAGAGAAGATTCAATGTATGTAAGAAAAGATTCAGAAAAATGTCATCTAAAATGGCTTTTCAATATCATATTCGTTGATCTTGTTGAAAATCTGGCGGGTACTCAGGGAAAGCTCCCGGGAAGCAGCGGAAATATTCCAGTCGGTCTGGCGAAGGGCCCACTCCAGATATTCTTTTTCGCTCCGCCTTTTAAATTCTTTCCAGGTGACCAGCTGGTGGGCTGAATAGGTGGTGACGGGCGTCATGCGTTTCAGGTTATAGAGGATCGGGATTCCCTCCGTGGTGATCACATGATCCTGGGAGAGCACCACCATCCGGTCCAGGGTGTTTTTTAATTCTCTGACGTTCCCAGGATAATCATAATTCATAAGGAACTCCCACACCTTATCCTCGATCCGGTCGATGCGGATCCCGTTTTCCTCCTGGGCTTTTTTCAGCAGAAAATGGATCATTCCTTCCAGATCCTCCTTCCTTTCCCTTAAAGGCGGGATCCGGATCACAATGGTGCTGATCCGGTAGAAGAAATCCTCGCGGAATTCGCCGTTGATGACCTTGGTGGGAAGATCCCGGCTGGTGGCTGCGATCAGGCGGAAATCCAGAACCTTCTTATTATTTCCGCCCAGACGCTCGATCTCCTTGGTCTCGATGGCCCGCAGAAGCTTTACCTGGGTGGTCATGCTGACGTCGCCGATGGCATCCAGGAAGAGAGTTCCGTGGTCGGCCAGCTCGAATTTTCCCACCCGGCGGCGGATGGTGTCGGAAAAGATCCCCGGCTCCACGCCGAAAAGCTCCGGCTCCAGCAGGGATTCTGTATAGGCGTTGCAGTTGACAGCGATAAAGGGCTTGTCGGACCGCCGGCTTAAGGCGTGGATATACTGGGCGGCCACATCCTTTCCGGTTCCGGATTCCCCGATCAGGAGAACGTTGGCATTGGAGGCGGCCACCCGCTTGCAGTCCAGGAGC
>ENA-OPCD01002421-OPCD01002421.1-human-gut-metagenome-genome-assembly--contig:-NODE-2421-length-13255-cov-3.601742_pt1 | contig 13255 bp, 8 predicted proteins | sample MGYA00241560_ERZ501471 | MGnify/ENA primary metagenome ERZ501471 (study PRJEB25962, sample SAMEA2042578) | human gut metagenome | biome: human gut; feature: human-associated habitat; material: faeces...
CTCCTTGGCCGGGGTCATGCCATGGCTGGCAGTCATATTATATGCAGCAAACAGCTCCGGAATATTCAGGCCAAAGGGACACGGCATGCAGTAAGCGCATTTGGTGCAGTTCACAAGGGCCATTTCGTCGAAGATCTTTTTGGCTTTTTCGTAAACGGCCTTTTCTTCCTCTGTCACCATGCCCACATGGCTGCGGCTGGCGTATTCCAGGTTGGCCTCCACCTGCTCCGGCTCGGTCATGCCGCTTAAGAGAAGGCTTACCTCCGGCTTATCCCATAAGAAGTCCAGGGCATATTCCACATGGGACTTTCCTTCCGGGAAGACCTCGGCCACATGGGGTGCCAGGTTGGCCAGCTTTCCGCCCAACAGCGGCTCCATGATCACAACGCCCAGTCCCTTGGAGGCTGCGTATTTTAAGCCTTCGGTCCCTGCCTGGTGGGTCAGGTTGATGTAGTTATACTGGATCTGGCAGAAATCCCAGCCGTCATAGGAATCGATGATCTCCTTGAACAGGTCCAGGGAATCATGGAAGGAAAAGCCTATGTAGCGGATCTTCCCAGCGGCCTTGGCCTCCTCCAGCTTCTTTGTCAGATTGAGCTTTTTCACCTTTTCCTCATAGCGTTCTCTGCTTAAGGCATGGAGCAGGTAAAAATCAATGTGGTCCGTATCCAGCTTCTTTAACTGTTCATCCAGATATTTGTCAAAGTCATCCTCTGTCTCCAGAAGCCATACAGGCATTTTATCTGCCAGGTACACCTTTTCACGGTAGCCGTCCTTTAAGGCCTTTCCAACTACCAGCTCGCTGGTACCCTGGTGATACGGATATGCGGTGTCCACATAGTTGACGCCGTTATCGATGGCATGACGCACCATGGCGATGGCTTTTTCCTCGTTGATGGTCTTGTCTTCGTTGACCGGGAAGCGCATGCATCCAAAGCCCAGAGCCGAAACCTCAACACCAGTATTACCAAATTTTCTGTACTGCATATACAATTCCTCCATTTATTTATTGGGAACCTCCCTTTGTCATCGCTTCATGTTCCCTGGCGATCTCTTCATACAGCTTTTCCCCATCCCAGAACTGGTTCACAGGGGTCAGCACTGCTTTATAGTCGATACGGCCCACCCCGGACCGGTACAGGGCGTGGATCACCGCATCCACCTGTGCAGACGCCAGGCCTGCCATGACCATCATCTCGCAGTCAAATTCTGTACCCGGGCGGTCATTTTCCGCCGGAGGCACCTCCTTCACTCCGGCCAGGTATCCCACCGGCTGGAAATATTCCTCCGGTCCCACGGTCCTCATCCGCAGCCCCAGGGGGAGCAGCGCCCGCTTTACCTTTTTTAAACGTTCCTGATCCTTAAATCCGTACAGCAACACTGTTTCTTTCATACGATCTCCTGTCTGTTTTTTCATGTCCATTTCTGAAGCTGTTATTCTTTTATTATATCAATTTTACTGTTTTAATGCAAGACTGGCGTTCCTTGAGTTTCCGCAGTTCTATCCACAGAACTATCAATCAGCCTTGCTGATGATACACAACTTTTAAAAAATGCCCAAAATATAAAGAATCCTCTTCCTTTTTGGTGTAAAATTTAAGTGATCAAACAAAAATCTACTAAACAAAAAGAAGGAGGATTCTTTATGGTCAATTTTACATCAAAAACCTATCAAATGAAACGGGAAATTTTAACTTTTTCAAATAAAATTTCCAGAAAGTTTTCCAAACCAGATAGAAAGTTTATGGCTGACATGAATTATGACATTCTTGCTTCCAACAGTTGTCTGCTTACAGATATTGTTGACCAGTTACATGAGCCGTCTAAAAAGCTCAACAGCGTTGACCGCCTTTCCAGACATTTGTCAAAAGGTACTCCCAAAGACGCTTTGCACGCTTACTTAACCTGTTTAAAGAAATGGTGCCCGGCCACCCTGTCATTTATATCGATGACAGTGACATTGTAAAACCGGAGGGGCATAAATTTGAAGCCCTTGGCTGGGTGCGGGATGGATCCGAGAGTACCGCTGCAAAAAATGTCTATCAGAAAGGTTATCATGTAACAGAAGCCACGGTTCTTACCAGCAGCCATCATCCAGTCAGCCTTTTTTCAGAGATCCATTCTTCAGCTGAAAAAAATTTCACTTCCATCAACGATATTACTTTTTCAGCCATGGAACGGGCATCCGCATTATTTGAAAAAGCAACCTTTGTCATGGACCGGGGTTATGATGATAACAAGATGTTCCTTAAGCTGGATTCCATGGACCAGGATTATGTGATCCGTCTGACTGCCAAGCGAAAGCTCCTGTATCATAACAAATGGGTATTTGCCACAGAACTGCGCAGCCGCAGGAAGGGAAAAGTAAAACTCCCTCTACATTACAAAGGGAAATCACAGGATGCTTATCTTTCCCATGTAAAAGTACAGATCACCGCTTCGAGGAAAGATATCAATCTTGTACTCGTTTATGGAATCACAGAACATCTCATGATACTTGCCACCAACAAAAAGCTCCAATCGAAAGACGATGTGATAAAGATTGCAAAGCTTTATTTTTCCAGATGGCGTATTGAGGACTATTTCCGTTGTAAAAAACAGATGTTTCAGTTCGAAAACTTCCGGGTACGGAAGCTCCAGGCAATCAATGCCTTAAATTTTTATATCATTTTATGCATGGCGTTCCTGGCTCATCTTTCCATGAAGCCGGAAACAAATGCTCTTAAGGCTGCAGTCATAAAGACTGCAGCTCCAATAAAAGAAAGAATCTCTTTCTGCTATTACCGGCTGGCAAAAGGCATCTCTGGCATACTGTCCTATGCAAAAGAAGGCATCAGACTATGGTTCAAGACAAAACGTCCTGCAAACCGTCAACTCTGCCTCAAGCTGACGGTTTGAATAGAGAAAAAACAGTTCTCCCCAAAGCCCGGTTCCAGCGGGGCTTATAAAAGTGCCTCTAATCACAGAACTGCCATTCTGAAATTTTCAAAAAGTCGGCAGATTGGTACTTGGGGCAGATATGTTCATTTTGGAATTACAGTTTGCGGAAACTCAAGTGGCGTTTCGTTCCCGACAGTCCTTCCGCTTTATTTCCCTTTGCCCTTCCGTTCCCCCTCCCACGGTCTTTTTCACGCCTTTCCCGGTCTGAAGTTTTACTTTTTGAGCGGTTTTTTAAAATTTTTTATTTTTTTCCAAATTACCTGTTGCAATTTCCAGGATTCCCTGTTATAATAACTTTTGTTCCGGGGTATGGCGTAGTTTGGTAGCGCGCTCGGCTGGGGGCCGAGAGGTCGCAGGTTCAAATCCTGTTACCCCGATTTTATGTTTTAAAAAGGATTTCTGGAAATTGATTCCAGAAATCCTTCAGACTGTAGACAAAGTTGGTGCTGGGATTATTCCCAGCACCACTTTTCTACATATAGCGATTCTTCTATCAAAAATCTTAAAAAACTCAAGATTTCCGATGTTTTAGAGGCCCTGTTTCCCAGAATTCTGGCCAGCTTTTTCAGATTCATGCAGGCAAAAGTAAGCCCCGCTTTCATTTCCATCCGGGCTTTTCCAATATACTGGGTATAGCGAAAGCCATGCTGTTCTTTCGCTGTTCCGAAGATTCGTTCAATGGTTTCTTTTCTCAATTCATATATCGCTTTGTTCCCAAGGGTATGACGGATGTCTTCTGCCATTTCCATATATTCTTCCCAAACATGACGCATTACTACCTTCACATGATTTTTGCTTTCCGTACATTTATGGAGACTTGGGCAATTGGCACATAATTCTCCACAACTGTGGTATTCTTTGTATCCATCACGGTTCGTGGTACGATAAGATAATATCTGGTTTTCCGGGCATAAGTAACAATCATACGCCTCATCATATACATACTCGTATTTACGGAAAAATACGTCTTTCGTCATTGGCCTCTTGTATGGAAACAATGGCTCCACTCCATCTTCCAGCAATTCGTGGGCGATCGCCGGTGTTCGATAACCTGCATCTGCAACAATCATTGCAGGGTGATAATGCTTTATCTTATCATAAAGAGGTTTAAAGGTTCGGCTGTCATGTTCGTTTCCTGGATGAACACTGTAACCGAGGATCCAGCCATGTTTATCACAGGCTGTTTCTACTGCGTAGGCGAAAACATGTTTATGTTCCCCCTTACGAAACCATCCACTTTCTGGATCGGTTGTACTGCACTTCTGTGTTTTTACTCCTTCAGGAATCTCTTCTTGAGAATCCATACTGCCTCCACTTCCGGAGGATGGATCATTCCGGTCTTTTTCCTTCAACGGTTTCTTCCCATGGGATTCCCGGTCTTTTGCGATTTCTTTCTGGAGCTCCTCTTCATACCAGAGCGCCTGTTCATGGGCCACCCGTTTTCTCATTTTTTTGCTGTTTGCGCATGCCTTAACATGAGTGGAATCTACAAAAATCTGCTCCGTATCTACCAGGTTGAATTTCATGCAGTCTTCCAGTATCTTTGCGAAGATCTGCTCAAAAAGACCGGTATCTTTAAAACGGCGGGTATAATTCTTTCCGAAGGTAGAAAAATGAGGAACCGGATCCATCATATCAAGCCCCAGAAACCAGCGATACGCAACATTTACTTCGATCTCCCGAATCGTCTGCCTCATACTTTTAATCCCGTAAAGGTATTGGATAAAAGGGATTTTGATCAGCATAACCGGATCCATACTCGGTCTTCCATTATTAGGGCAGTATTTTTCTTCCACAAGATCATAAATAAAAGTCCAGTCAATGGCTTTATCAATCAAACGCAGCATATGGTTTTGTGGAACCATGTCATCCATACAGAACATGATTATCTGTTCTCGTTTCTTATCTGCATTTTTAGTCATCATAAAAAACACCGCCTTTCTGATAATTCCATTATACCAGAAAAACGGTTATAAATGTAGAAAAGCCCGGCTTTTGCTGGGACTTTGTCTACAGTCTGAAATGCCCGTACAGGGGCATTTGTTTTACCGAATAGTTAGATAATGCTAATCAAAAAGAACCATGAAATGGATAAAAGGAGATACAAATGAAGCTGAGCAGACTGCCGATCGGAAGCACGGCTACGATCCTCTCTGTGGGCGGAAGCGGAGCGCTCCGCCAGCATTTCCTGGATATGGGACTGATCCAGGGGACAGAGGTGACAGTTGTAAAATATGCGCCAATGGGGGATCCCATTGAGCTGAGGATCCATGGGTATGAGCTGACCATCCGGCTGGAGGATGCGGAGAACATTGAGATCAGCGAGCCCCACCAGCCGGTGGATGTACAGAAGAAATCACAGAAAACAGAAAAACATCATCCGGGCTATGGAGAGGGAGGAAAATTCCATAACCGGAAGGAGGAAAATCCTCTGCCGGAGGGAGAGACCCTGACCTTTGCCCTGGTGGGGAATCAGAACTGCGGAAAGACCACGCTGTTCAACCAGCTGACTGGATCCCGGCAGCATGTGGGCAATTTCCCAGGCGTTACAGTAGACCGGAAGGACGGTGTGATCCGCGGCTATGACAATACGCTGATCACAGACCTTCCCGGGATCTATTCCATGTCTCCGTACAGCAGCGAGGAGATCGTCACCAGGGAATTTGTGATCCAGACAAGGCCCAAGGGGATCATCAATATCGTGGATGCCACCAACATCGAGAGGAACCTGTATCTGACCATGCAGCTGCTGGAGCTGGGGATCCCCATGGTGGTGGCCTTAAATATGATGGACGAGCTCTGGGAAAACGGCGGTTCTGTCCTGGTCAATGAGATGGAGGAGGCCCTGGGCGTTCCGGTGATCCCCATTTCCGCCGCCAAGGGAGAGGGGATCGAGGAGCTGGTCCGCCATGCAGTCCATGTGGCCAGATACCAGGAGAAGCCTCTGGAGATGGACTTCTGTAAAAAGGAGGAAGGGATCCACCGGGGGATCCATGCGGTCATGCATCTGATCGAGGACCATGCGGCCCAGGCACAGATCCCGGTGCGGTTTGCGGCCAGCAAGGTGATGGAGGGCGATGAAAAGATCCTGGAGCGGCTGAAGCTGACGGACAATGAGAAACGGATCCTGGATGAGATCGCCAGACAGACTGAGGAGGAGACTGGAATGGACCGGGCGGCCGCAGTGGCCCAGATGCGGTTCGACTACATCGGAGAGGTCTGTTCCGAGACAGTGATCAAGCCCAGGGAGAGCAGGGAGCGTACCAGAAGCCGCCAGATCGACCGGTTCCTGACGGGAAAATATACGGGGATCCCGGCCTTTATCGGGATCATGGGGCTGGTATTCTGGCTGACCTTCAATGTGGTCGGCGCGTTTTTACAGGGAATCCTGGAGACGGGGATCGAAGGGCTGACCGCCATGGCAGACACGGCTATGACAGCCGCAGGCGTCAACAGCGTGGTCCAGTCCCTGGTCATCGACGGGATCTTTGGCGGCGTGGGCGGCGTTCTGAGCTTCCTTCCCATTATCGTAACACTGTTTTTCTTCCTGTCGCTGCTGGAGGACAGCGGCTATATGGCCAGAGTCGCCTTTATCATGGATAAGCTCTTAAGAAAGCTGGGTCTTTCCGGACGGAGCATCGTCCCCATGCTGGTGGGCTTCGGCTGCACGGTGCCGGGAGTCATGGCCAGCCGGACCCTTCCGTCGGAGCGGGACAGGAAGATGACCATTCTCCTGACGCCGTTTATGAGCTGTACAGCCAAGCTTCCGATCTACGCCTTCTTTACAGAGGCTTTTTTCCCGGAGCACCAGGCTCTGGTGATGATCGGGCTTTATGTGCTTGGGATCTTCATAGGGATCCTCATGGCACTGATCTTTAAAAAGACCTCCTTTAAGGGAGAGGCCGTGCCCTTTGTGATGGAGCTTCCCAACTACCGGATGCCGGGAGCAGCCAATGTGGGCCATCTTCTGTGGGACAAGGCGAAGGATTTTCTCCAGCGTGCCTTTACGGTGATCTTCCTGGCTACCATTGCCATCTGGTTCCTTCAGAACTTTGACACGGGCTTTAACATGGTGGCGGACTCCCAGGACAGCATCCTGGCTCTTCTGGCGGGCGTGCTGGCCCCGGTATTCCTGCCGGTGGGCTTTGGGGACTGGCGGATCGTCACAGCCTTGATCTCCGGCTTCATGGCCAAGGAGAGCGTGGTCTCGTCCCTGACGGTGCTGTTTGGAAGCATGGAGGCGCTTCAGGGAACCCTTACGGTTCCGGGAGCCGTTTCCCTGCTGGTTTTCTGCCTTCTTTATACGCCCTGCGTGGCGGCCATCGCCTCGGTGAAGCGGGAGCTGGGCGGAAAATGGGCGGCTGCTATGGCGGCCGGCCAGTGCGTGCTGGCGTGGATCGTGGCCTTTATCGTATACCAGGCGGCATTGTTCCTTTAATATCATAAAAAGCCCTCTCCGAAAGCCGACAGGAATGCGGCGGACGGAGGGGGCTTTTGGCTTTAAGCGGGCTTTATTCCGGGACCAGGAGGCGCTGACAGGCCAGCTCACAGCGTTTTTTGTCATGGGCCAGGCCGATACAGAGGATCTCTCCCTTTAATGGGGCGTAATACTTCTTTTCCAGTATCTGCTCCAGAGCCTCATTTTTCAGCCGGTCCAGGTCGGTTCCCTGTTTAAATTCAATGATCACATGAGGATTTTTTCGATGGAGCGATTCCAGAGTGATATCGCTCCGGCCGTATCCGCTTTCCAGATTGCTCGTTACTTTATAGCTTCCGCGCATGGCCATGCACATGCCCAGGAAAAGCATGTGGTAGGCATTTTCTTTGGCATCCAGGTAACTGGTACAGGAAATGACGATTTTTCGGTAAAGTTCCAGAAAACGGTCTGTATCCCTGTGGAGAAGACAGGAGAACATCTGCTGAAGCTCCAGACCATCCATTCCTCCAAGTTCAGTGATCAGGACCAGGAACTCGGACATTACCTCATCATTGGGGATGCGGACGATCACGGTATTTTCGTCCAGCCGTTCCAGCGCCGTTAAATATCCGGAATTTACTAAAAGTCCCCATAGACTGTACGTGCTTCCGCGTTCGATATAAGAGGTTTCCAGGGTAAGCCAGACAGGAATCTGGTTTCCTGAGGCCAGGCGGTCAAAGTCAGTCCAGAAATTCTTATCAGCCTCAGACAAAGTCCTTTTAATAAGGTAATTGGAGGATGTATTGACCCAGTATCCATGAAGCTCGCCAGAATCGGCATAGTTTAAAAGAGACCATGGATTATAAATTTCGATTCCGCCAAACAGATAGCCGTCATATTTACTCTTTACCTTCTGATTTAGAGAAAGGCTAAAATCTTTTAAAAGCTTTTCCGTTTCGGACGATGTAAATCCGAAATAGGAAGCGTACTGACGATGCAGGACTGTATAGACGCGGACGTTATTAAACTGGGAAAATATACTTTCTTTTGCAACCCTCTGGACTCCGGTCAGAAGGGCCTGTCCCAGATCGGGGTTTCCTTTCATAGCGCTTCCAAAGAGATTGGAAAAAAAGTTTCCAACAGAGTCATGATACCCGTATTCATAGCTGGACATGACGGGCTGATCGTATTCATCGATCAGAAGGAGAGGGGGTACTCTGTACTGTTCCCGAATGATCTGGCAGAGCAGCCGGATGGAATCTGTAAACAGGGCGGGCAGGGAAGCAGGATCCCTGAGGACATCGATCATTGCACGGAAGTCCTGGGCCAGCAGACTGGCCTCATCCAGTTTTCCTTTCATATTTTTTTCATATCTCATATATTCCAGATAAATCTGCTTTTTCATAAGAAGCAGCATTTCCTGGGCGGTCGTTCCCTTGCAGTCTTTCAGCGTAAGAAAAATAACAGGGCGTGAATTGATCTGGCTGGCATATTCCGTATCCATAATGGAAAGTCCCTGGAACAGCTGGCGGCTATCCTTTGTAATATCAAAAAATTCACGAAGCATGGTCATGTTCAGAGTCTTTCCAAAACGTCTGGGCCGGGTGATCAGGGTCACTTTATCTCCAGTGTCCAGAAAATCCCGGATCATCAAACTCTTGTCTATGAAATAAAGATTCTGTCTCCGTACTTCGGCAAAATCATCATTTCCAATGGGAAGTCTTTTTTTCATAAGGGTCCGCCTCCTTTTCTAGGAATAGTTTAGCACAGATGGGGGTGTTTTTGGAAGATGTAATTGATGGCCACAGCTATTTCGTGCAGTCCTTCGAGAGCTCGAGGAGAATTCCAGGAGATTTATCGACCTGACCAGAGAAGTTGGGAAAGCGATCCAGGGCGGATAAAAAAGTCAGAATTTCGTAAGAGAAAATGCCGGAAATGCCGGAGTTTCGCCGGACTCTGTTTCTTGACAGCCGTTCTCCCAGACGATATAATGTCTCTGTATATAACGGCGGCGGGGCAGAAAGAGCGATTGGTTCCGGCGGCGTGTAAATAAAGAAGACAGAAGGGGAATCAATATGGATCAGGGCAAGCAGACCAAGGAAAAAGCGGAGAAACTGGCAGTGATGAAGAAACTCAGCACATCAAAGGAGCTTTTTGTGCTCATGTCCCTCTGCACGAAGATGCCGTTTGTAATGTGTGACCCGGAAACCTTTGACGATGAGGTTTTCTTATATGAGAAAGAGGAAGATATCAAGCGTGAGGGACAGCGGTTCCTGGATCAGAAGATCCCGCTCCAGATCGCAAAGATCGATAACAAGCAGTTCCTGCATTTTTACAGCAACCTGTTTACCATGGGCGTCAACTGCCTGGTATTCAACGGCTATATGGAGGACGAGTACAAACTGCAGCTGGCGGATCTGGTGAACCGTCCGGGACAGAATTTAAAGGAGGGGCAGATCTGGGTGGAGAATCCGGGCCTGCATCTGACGGCGCTTTATTTTATGCAGGAGGTCCGCAGACAGAAATTTGAAAAGCTCCCCAAAGAGCTCCAGGAGCTCCAGGAGGAGATCCTGGCAGATTATGGAAAGGGAACCTACCTGGCTCCGTTCAATGAGGAAAACGGCGTGCCGCTGTTAAAGCAGCAGAACGGGGATTCCTACCAGCCGATCTTCACGGACATGCTGGAATTCAATAAGTTCAACCGGGAAAATTTCTTTAAGGCGTCGGTGATGACGGCGGATAAGATCACAGGAGCTCTGGCCAAGGGCGCCAGGGGAGTGGTGGTGAACCCCATGGGAGTAAACCTCCAGCTTCCGATTACAAAGAGAGCCGCATCGGGTCCGGCAAAGCCTCTGGACCCGGCAAAGCTGGCTGAGGCGGCAGTGGCCGAGGCGCTGAGGGAGCCGGAAAAGCCCGAGGTTCCGCTGGGGGACCTGGGAAACAGCGGGGAATGATCTCCCGCAGAAGGGAAGGATTTTAATGAGGAGAAATGAAAAGTTTCTGACCGCCATGGCGGCGGCCTTTATGACCACGGCAGCCGTGTCCTTTTCATCGATGGCGGCTGTGGACACGGATTTCCACCGGTTCGTGGTGGGGACCATTATCAACGGCGTACCAGTGTCTGGAATGACCACGGCTGACGCCGAGGCGTACATAGAGGGGTATTTTAACGGCGGCTATACCCTGGAGATCGAGGATACTGAGGGAGTCCGGGAGGCGATCACCGATACATCCATTGGCTATACCGTGGACGTGACCGGGGACCTGGAGGCCATTTTGAAGGAGGAGAACGACGGCGGCAGAGTCAGCGGTCCCGGCGTGGAGCACCGGTATACGGTGGACGCAGAGCTTAAGTACGACGAGGCAGCCCTCAGGGCGCTTCTGGAGAACATGGCATTTGTAAAGAACGCCTCTCCCACCAGCGACGCCTATATTACTCCTTATGAGGAGGGAAAAGCCTTTTCCATCGTTCCGGAGGTCCAGGGAACGGAGATCGATATGGATAAGCTCATGGCAGCGGTAAAGGATGCCTTGAATTCCCAGACCCGGCTTTTGAAGGTGGAGAATCTGGACTGCTATAAGACGATCCAGGTCACTGCGGACAATGCGGATCTGAACCAGATGTGCGCCAATTTAAACCGGTATAAGGACATCAATATCACCTATGTATTCGGTGACCAGCAGGAGATCCTGCCGGGACTGGAGGCAGTCAAATGGATCGACGGCGTTTCCGGGTCCACAGTCCAGGTGAACCAGCAGAAGGTGGCGGAGTATGTGAAATACCTGGCTGATAAATACGATACCTATGGAAAGCCCCATACGTTTATCAGCACGTCCGGACGCCAGGTGTCTGTAAATGGCGACTACGGCTGGCAGATCAACCAGGCAGAGGAAGCGGTGGCTCTGACCAGGATGGTGCAGAACGGCACCAACCAGACCAGGGAACCGGCATACAGCCGCACAGCGGCCAGCCGGACCGGGAACGATTTCGGGACCACATATGTGGAGGTAGATATGGGCCTCCAGCACATCTACATGTATGAGAATGGGACTCTGATCGCAGAAGCGCCCATTGTCACGGGAAACGTGGCCAAGGGCTGGACCACGCCGGAGGGGCTTTATACCCTTTATTATAAGGAAAGGGACCGGGTGCTGCGCGGGCCGAAGCGGGCGGACGGAACGTATTCCTACGAGAGCCCTGTGTCCTACTGGATGCCCTTTAACGGCGGCATCGGACTCCATGATGCCAGCTGGCGCGGTAAGTTCGGCGGCGAGATCTATAAGAATAACGGCTCCCATGGCTGTATCAATATCCCGCCGAAAACGGCAGCCGTGATCTATGAGCATGTATACAAAGGAATACCGATCCTCTGCTTTTATTAGGCGGGAATAAGAGGGTGTCCGCAGGAAACTGCGGGCACCCTCTGTTGCAGAAAATACGGGAAGAGGGAAGATTTCCCGGATGACAGGATCGAAGGAGGCAGCAAGGTGAACGAAAAGGAAAAAGAGCAGGAGCAAAAATATCTGGAGGCAGTGGACGTTTCTTATTCTTATGGTCTGGCCAAGGCCATGGAGAGGATAAAGAGTAACCCGGTACTGGGGTTCCGTACCGCTGGATCCAGGGCTGAGTATGAGACTGGAGAAATGCTGAGGCAGGAGATGGAGCGCATCGGCTTAGAGGATATCCATAAGGACCGGCTGTGTCTGGACGGGTGGGAATTTGAAAAGGCGGTACTGCGCTTTCGGGACGCAGAGGGAGCGGAACATGTCTTTCAGCTGGGAGCCTATCAGACCCAGTTTTTGACCGGGGGCTTTCAGAAATTTCCGCTGGTCTATGTGGGGCGGGGAGGAGCCCAGGACTATGCAGGCCGGGACGTGCGCGGCTGTCTGGTTCTGGTGGACATTAACCAGAGGGACGAGTGGTGGATCAACTTCCCTGTGTACCAGGCCCATTTAAAAGGAGCGGCAGCAGTGATAGCGGTCCAGGACAACGGCTATGGGGAGATCGACGGAGAGGCGCTGAACGCCCAGGACATTGCTGGTCCTAAGGATGCTCCGGCGTTTTCCATTTCCCAGAAGGACGCGGCTGTGTTAAAAGAGGCGCTTCAGAAGGAAGAACGGCTTACGGTGGAATTTGACGCCAGTTCCCGGATCCTGGAGCAGACAGAGTCCTACAATATCTGGGGAACGATCCCTGGGAGAGAGGAGGACATGATCCTTTTAAGCGCCCATTATGATTCTTATTATGACGGGTTCCAGGACGATAACTGTGCGGTGGCCATGATGCTGGGGATCGCCAGGGCTCTTCTGGAAACCGGATATCGGCCCAGAAAGACTCTGGTGTTCTGCGCCATGGCGGCGGAGGAATGGGGGATCGTCAATTCCAAATACGATTGGTCCACGGGAGCCTGGCAGCAGGTCTTCAAGCTGCGGCCTGACTGGCCGGGGAAGGTCATTGCGGATCTGAATTTTGAGCTTCCGGCCTACGCCCACAATGCCTGGGACGCCATCCGTTCTACTTATGAATATGAGGATTTTTTAAAGGAATTTGTGGAAAAGCTGCCGGTGGATCCCACGAACGTATATCCCCAGGGGCTGCGGGTCCACTGCCCCATCGAGACCTGGTCCGACGATTTTTCCATGGCTATTTCCGGGATCCCGTCCATGGTCAATGAATTCAGCAGCGCCGGATTTATGGAGACCCATTATCATTCCCAGTTCGACCGGGACGAGTTTTACGACGAGGCGGCATACCGGTTCCATCACGAGCTTTACGGACTTCTTTTGATGGCCCTGGACCGGGTGAACGTGGCTCCGGTGAACCTGGAACGGACCTTCCGGGCCTTGAGAGAAAGTGTCCGCCCGGTGACCGGGCGGGAAGACGAAAATGCATTAAAG
>ENA-OPCD01002436-OPCD01002436.1-human-gut-metagenome-genome-assembly--contig:-NODE-2436-length-13155-cov-4.017786_pt1 | contig 13155 bp, 9 predicted proteins | sample MGYA00241560_ERZ501471 | MGnify/ENA primary metagenome ERZ501471 (study PRJEB25962, sample SAMEA2042578) | human gut metagenome | biome: human gut; feature: human-associated habitat; material: faeces...
GATGCCGGCGGCCGCTGGCCGCTTACCGCCTGCCAGGTCTGCTGCCTGGCCATATTGACAATCAGCCATTCAGGAGGAACTCAGCCTGCAATTCACCAGAATAAACTGTACCTGACATTTCGGCTATTTTCAAGTTTATATCATCCTGAATGAGAATATATTACTTGTCCGTAAGCGCCTGATATAGTATATTGTGGTTAGCATACGCAAACTGATGGCATGGAGGAACGCGCAATGGAAATGAAACAACTGGAGAGTTTTGTGACCGCCTGCGAACGCGGAAGCATTTCACAAGCTGCGGCTTGCATGTATACCACACAGCCAAACGTCAGCAAAACCATCCGTACATTGGAGCATGAACTGGGACGGCCTCTTCTGGTCCGGAGCGGGAAGGGCGTACAGCCTACGGTTTATGGGAAGACCGTACTGGAGTATGCGAAGCTGATTCTGAGGGCGACGGCTACGATCTCCTCTTTAGCTGTGCCGGATGAGCAGGACGGTCTGCGGCTGTCCACATATCCTAGCAACATGGTGTCACGCCTGTTAGTAGACTTCTACAAGACCTGGGGACCTGGAATCCATATTGAGCACCATGAGGGCACCGTGGAGGAGATCACCAACCATGTCCACCAGGGGATATCCGAAGTCGGGATCGTATATGTGGCGCAAAAGCAGACTCCTACATTCCAACACATTCTTTTCCACAAGAAATTGGAATTTGTTCCTCAGAGTGAAAAGAGCATCTGCGTCTATGTAGGACCTCAGCACCCACTGTATCATGCGGAGAGTGTGGACTTTTCAGAACTGCCAAATCTGAAATTCATGCGGGGAGTACGGGATTTCTTTTCCATGGAACATCATCTTGAAACGGTGAGCATGGGAGTCATTGACCAAAGCGTTATGAAGCACGTGATATACAGCGATAGTGACCACTCGATCATCAATTTTCTGCTCCACACGGATGTTTGCAGTCTGGGCTTGAATTTTATGCACGGCCCCTATGAGCAATATGATATCAAACCGTTGTCCATCAACGGATGCGAGCCGTTTCTTCAAATCGGCTATGTGCTGGATCCGGAGCGCCCGCTCTCGCCGCAGGCATCCTGGCTGATAGAGCGGTTCAGGGAAATGCTGTAAGGGCATAACAAATAGTTATGGAATTCCATGAAAAACTGACCTCTGGTAAGTCTTGGCTAACTACTGTAAAATTACAAACCGTAGTACAAGACTACAATATTTAAGACTGGAGGCATTTATGAAAAGAAGGATTTTTTCTGTGCTGTTGAGCAGCGCTCTGCTGCTGACGGCGCTCGCCGGCTGCGGACAAGGGGGCGAAGCAGATCCAAGCGGAAGCCCGTCCGACGCAGAGAGTGAAACCGCTACGCGGGACGAGCTGATATTTGTCAACTATCGGGATATCCGGGACCTAAACCCCCACCTGTACGCCGGTGAGATGTACGCCCAGAGTATCCTTTACGATACCCTGGTGAGCAATACGGAAGATGGTTATGTGGGTTGTCTGGCAGAGGACTGGACCATCAGCGATGATGGCCGGATATATACCTTCAATATCCGGGACGGCGTAACCTTCTCCGACGGAACACCCTGCGACGCCAACGCCATTCTGGCCAACTTCAACGCGATTCTGGAAAACCGGGAGCGGCACACCTGGCTGGAGATGATGAACCTGCTGGTGAGCGTTTCGGCGCCGGACAGCGATACTTTTGTCATTGAGATGAGCGAGCCGTACTACCCCATGCTCACCGAGCTGGCTTGCATCCGCCCGTTCGCAATGATTTCCCCTAACTGCATGATCGACGGCAGCACGATGAACGGCGTCAACGGCTATATCGGGACAGGTCCTTATGTGCTCACAGACTTTGTTACCGATGAGTATGCCGTTTTTGAGCGCAATGAGAATTATTGGGGTGAGGCGCCCGCAATTCAGAAGATCACTGTCAAGGTCATCCCCGACAACCAGACACGCATTATGGCCCTGGAGAATGAGGAGATCGACCTGATTTTCGGCAAGAACATGCTGGACGCTGATGCCATCAGCCAGTATGTGGACAGTGACCGGTTCACCGTAAGCCTGTCTGACCCCACCTCCACCCGGCATATTGTGCTGAACACCACCCACGATATTTTGGGAGACGTGGCGGTGCGAAAGGCGCTCCAGCACGCCACAAACCGGCAGGCCATCTCCGAGGGTATTTTCTACGGCCTGGAACCGGCAGCGGATACCCTTTATTCCCCAACCGTCCCCTACTGTGACGTGGATTTGGAGCCTTATGCTTACGACACCGATGAGGCGGCCCGCCTTCTGGACGAGGCCGGCTGGGTTATGGGAAGCGACGGGGTCCGCGCCAAGAATGGACAGAAACTGGAACTGGACCTCCTCTACAACAGCGACAGCGTTACTGAGAAGACCATTTCCGAGTATCTTCAGAGCGAGTATCTGAAATTGGGCATCTCCCTGAACATCCACGGCGAGGAAGAACAGTCTTATCGTGATAACATGAAAGCCGGTAATTTCGATATGGTGTTCAACATCTGCTGGGGTATGCCTTATGATCCCCAGTCCTCTCTGGCTGCTATGCGGGCCCCGGTGTATGGCGACTACGCTGCACAGCAGGGACTGGAGGACAAGGCGGAGATCGATCAGGCCATCACGGATATCCTCACCTCCACCGATGAGACAGAGCGTCAGGAACTATATGACTTTGTTCTGACCCGGCTCCATGAGGACGCCGTCTACATCCCCTTGACCTATGAAACCAACAAGGCCCTTTATACCTCGGAACTGAAGGGGGTCCACTTCGGCACCGACCAGTATGATGTGGATTTCGCAAGCATGTACTTCGAGTAATCGTTGATGGCATCGGGGCCGCTTCTTTGGAGGCGGCCCTTGTGCTGAATTGCCTTCGCTCGCGGGGGTGTTCACACTTTCCACAGGTGCGAAGCACGTAAGAAGCACGCGTGCGCGGGCTCCGCAAAATAGAGTTTAAGTTTTGCAACTATGCAAAAAAGAAAGGGGCATCTATGAAGCGCTATGTGATCCGCCGGCTGCTGATGGCAATCCCCCTGCTGCTGGCGATTTCCTTTGTCTGTTTTGTGTTCATCAACCTGATCCCCTCAAATCCGGCGGAGGTCGTCCTCCGAATCCAGCAGACGCCCATTATCACTGATGAGGCGATTGCGGAGATGGAGGAGGCGCTGGGTCTGAACAAACCTTTTCTGGTGCGGTATTTTGACTGGGTCCTGGGCTGTCTTCAGGGAGATTTCGGTATCAGTTATGTCAATCCCGCCCGCACAGTAGCCGGAGAACTGGCCCGCTGCCTGCCAGCCACACTGCAGTTGGCGGCGGCCTCGTTTGTGATCGTGCTGGTGCTGAGCATCCCTATCGGCTTCCTCTGCGCTGTGTATAAGGACGGCTGGTTCGATAAGATTATGCGGGGTTTGGTCTTCATCTCCACTGCCATGCCTGCCTATTGGGTCGGGTTACTCCTGATGTGGGGGATCAGTGTCAAAATGGGGCTTCTACCGACCAACGGAAACGGTACCTGGCAACATATGATACTGCCCGCCTTTACCGTGGCGCTCAGCTACATCTCTACCTATATCCGGCTCATCCGCAACAATATGCTGGAGAATATGAAGCAGGATTATGTACTCTATGCCAATGTCCGGGGATTGCCTCAGCGGTCTATCCTGGTCAAGCATATCCTGAAAAATTCCATGCACACCTGCATTGTCGCCATGGGCATGAGCATCCCTCAGATGATTGCCGGCACCATCGTGGTGGAAAACGTGTTTTCCTGGCCGGGGCTGGGAACGCTGTGCATCAGTTCTATCTTTAATCGTGATCTGCCGGTCATCCAGACTTATGTGCTGTTCATCGGTGTATTGTTCGTGGTATTTAATCTAGTGTTCGACATCCTTCAGACCGTATCCGATCCCAGGCTGAGAAAGGAGAGCTGAGCTATGGGAAAACGCTTTCTGCACAACCGTGCCGCTGTGGTAACGGTGGCTTTTGTCCTCCTGATCGCGCTGATCGGCATTCTTGCCCCGCTCCTGGCGCCGCATGATCCCTATGTTACGGATATCCTCAACAAATTCGCGCCGTACAGCCTGGAGTACCCATTGGGCACAGACCATCTGGGCAGGTGCGTCCTCTCCCGCCTGATTTACGGCATCCGGCCAACGCTGGGACTTGCCCTTCTGACCATGCTGGGGACCATCGCACTGGGCGCGCTGCTGGGCGTTATGGCCGGCTACTTCCGGGGCGTGGTGGAAGAGGTCATCATGCGGGTGGTGGACGTGATGCTTTCCTTCCCCAGCCAGATCATGGTGTTCGCCGTGGTGGGCCTTCTGGGGATCAATGTCCAAAATGTCATCATTGCCAATGTGTTCATCAAATGGGCCTGGTATGCCCGTATGATCCGAACCGGCGTTATGCAGTACCGGGACCGGAACTTTGTCCAGTTCTCCCGGTGCGTGGGGATGCCGGAGCGGTTCATCCTGTTCCGCCACCTTCTGCCATCCATCACCTCTGATCTTGCGGTGCTGGCTTCTCTGGATGTGGGCTGGGCCATTATCAATATCTCTACCCTGTCCTTCCTGGGACTCGGCGTGCAGGCCCCCACCCCGGAATGGGGAGCCATGCTCAACGAGGCGAAGGATGTACTCACCAGTAATCCCACCCAGATGATCGCGCCTGGTATTGCTATCGTGGTTCTGGTGTGCTGCTTTAATCTGATGGGTGACGCCCTGCGGGACGTGCTGGACCCCAAGGAGGTGGAGAAATGACCCCGGTTCTGGAATTACAAGATCTCCATGTCCTGCTCTGCGCACGTCGGCATCAGGGGGTGGAGTTGGTGAAGGGAGTTTCCTTCTCGGTATATCCTGGAGAGTGTCTTGGAATCCTTGGGGAGTCCGGAAGTGGAAAATCCATGTCTATGAAAGCGGCGATGGGCCTTTTGGATCATGGATTCCACGTGCTTGGAAGCGCCAAATTCCAGGGAGAAGAACTGCTGGGGAAAAGTGATGAAGAGCTGCGCCGTCTGAGGGGCGGCCAGGTAGGCATCATTCTCCAAAACCCGATGACCTGTTTTGACCCCCTCTACCGGATCGGAGCCCAGATTGCCGAAACCTTTGCGGCCCACAATAACTGGAGCAAGGAGGATATCCTCCAGCGATCTCTGGAGATGCTGGGGAAAATGCGGATTCGTAATCCGGAAGAGGTGTTGGAGAAGTACCCGCATCAGCTCTCCGGCGGAATGCTTCAACGGATTATGATTGGCATTGCGACCTCTATGAAGCCGTCCCTTCTGATCGCGGACGAACCTACCACAGCTATTGACGCCATCACTCAATTTGAGATCCTGGACGAATTGCTGCGGATCAAGCAGGAACACCAGACGGCAATGGTCTTTATCTCTCATGACTTGAACGCTATTTCCCGGGTGGCAGACCGGATCGTAGTCCTCAATCAGGGGCTTGTGGTGGATCAAGGGGATTTCCATCATATTCTCCATCACGCGACCGATTCCTATACCAAGCTGCTGGTGGAGAAGCGGACGGATGTGATGCGCCGGTACAGCCAGGTACTGGGAGGAAAGGAGCGCGCCTATGCTTGAACTGAAAAATATCTGCGTCAGTTTCCGAAGTGAGCGTCAGGACAAGGTGTTCGGACATACCCGTCAGCAGGTGCTCTTTGATGTGTCCCTGAACGTAAAAAGAGGGACTTGCCTCGGTATTTTGGGAGAGTCCGGCAGCGGAAAATCCACTATGGGCCGGGTGCTGTGTGGGCTCCTGAAGCCAGACAGCGGGGAGGCGATTCTGGACGGTGTGTCGGTCTACGCCTCCCGGGCGGGCCGAAGGAACCTGCAGAACAAGCTCAGTGTGGTGTTTCAAGACTACACAACCTCTGCTAATCCCCGCTTCCGTGTCAAAGACATCATTGGCGAGGGCCTGACCGTCCGGGAACGCCGGGAGAGGGGACGGCTGGAGCGAAATAAAGAAACAGCCGCCCTTCTGGAGCTGGTGGGACTTCCTGCTGATTTTGCGGACAGATTTCCCCACGAACTCTCTGGCGGCCAGCTTCAGCGGGTGTGCATCGCCAGGGCGGTGGCCTGTAAGCCAGAGGTCATCCTCTTTGATGAGGCGATCTCCTCCTTGGATGCGCATACCCAGGTCCAGGTGATGGATCTGCTGCAGGACCTGAAGGAAAAACTGGGACTGACCTATGTATTTATCACCCACGACCTGACCTCTATTACTTACCTCTGTGACGATGTGCTGTTCCTTTATCAGGGCCGTGTAACCGAATATCTGCCCGTCAGCCGCATCAGCGAGACCAAGGATGAGTACGCCCGGCGGTTGCTGGAGTCCATTGTGGTATTTGACACCGAGACTTCGGAGGTGGCCGTATGATTTTTTGTGGGACAATACTTTTGCCGGGTGAGCGGAAAAACGTACCGCTCCCGGTACCGGATGCGCCGCCTCTGAATGCAATCTACCTGTGCGGCGCCTCACGGGGCAGAACACTGATCGTCACAGGCGGGGTCCATGGATGCGAATATGTGGGGCTCCAGGCATTGCGCCGCCTGGCTGGAGAACTGAACCCGGCGAGACTGTCGGGGAACGTCATCCTACTGCCGCTGGCAAATCCCAGTGCCTTCTATGCCGGAGCCAAACAGGTGGTGCCGGAGGACGGCGTCAATTTGAACCGAGCTTTCCCCGGCGATTCTGCGGGCAGCCTTTCCGCTCGGTTGGCCTTTGCTCTGGAGACGGCTTTGTACCCGGAAGCCGATCTGCTGGCTGATCTCCACAGCGGAGACTGCAATGAGGCGCTTCATCCATTGGTGTTCTTCCCCACAGTGGGGGAGGAAATGGTCAACCAAGTCGCCCTGGCCGCCGCCAAGGTCCTGACTGTACCCTACCGGGTCCGTTCCACTGCGAAGAACGGGCTTTACAGCTGGGCGGTGCAGAGGGGCGTTCCCGCCCTGCTGATTGAGCGGGGCGGTCAGGGGCTGTGGTCTGAACAGGAGGTGGACGCCTGCTGTGAGGATGTCCGCTCCCTGCTGCGCCATCTGGAGATTATGCCCGGAGGGAACCCGCCGCGGGATCAGCTGGAGATCACAGAAACCTTCTATGCAGAAGCTGAGTCGGAGGGATTTTGGTATCCGGCAGTAGGTTTAGACCAACGGGTCCGAAGGGGAGAACTGCTCGGACACCTGGAGGCACTGTCTGGTTGCCGCTTACAAGAGGTTCGGGCCGAGTTTGACGGCATTGTCCTTTACTACACAATCGCTCTGGGCGTCCGGGCGGGAGATCCGCTGATCGCATATGGCCATCCGTAAGGAATTCTGGCGGCTGGCCTGGCCCGCCGCGGCAGAGGGCCTGTTGCTGATGCTGCTCACCGCCGCCGACCTGCTGATGGTTTCCTCTCTGGGAAACACAGCGGTGGCGGCGGTCAGTATTTTTTCCCAACCCCGTATGGTGATCCTCTGCGTAACCCGCTCCTACTCTGTTGCACTGAGCGCCTATGTTGCCCGCCGGCGCGGCGAGCGTCCGGATGAGTCCCTGACCTCCTGTTCCCGCGCTTCGCTCATGCTGGGGTGCGGTCTCTCGATACTGCTCCTGGTCGGGACCTGGATTGGAGCCGGCCCGCTTCTACGACTGGCCGGTGCACAGGATGACTATATCAACTTGGGGTTGCGGTATGCCTTTCCCGCCCTGGTGAGTCTGGCATTCTCCGGGCCGGCTATTGTCCTTCACGGCATCTTGGCGGGGCTTGGCGATACCAAAAGCGTGCTTGTGTCCAATGTGCTGGGCAACGGAGTCAATGTCGTCTTCAATGCGCTGCTGATTTACGGCCTGGGGCCATTCCCTCAATTGGGAGTTTTCGGCGCCGGGCTGGGAACTGCTATCGGTGCTGGCGCCACGCTGGTCTATACGCTGGCGCTTTTCTTACGGCGGCGGCATCCGGCCACTCTGCGGGGCAGAGGGGCCTGGCTGCCGGAACGGGAATACCTCTGCTCCCTGGCCCCCCTTGCCACGGGCACATTCCTGGAGCAGGCAGCGGAACGGTTTGGGATGTTCACATTTTCTCGCCTGGTAGCAGATCTGGGCGCAGCGGCGCTAAGCGTCCACAACATCTGTGGGAGCCTGTGCGACATTTACTATAGCTTCTCCCAAGGGCTTGGGAAGGCCAGCCTGGTTCAGGCCGGCCAGGCGTTGGGATCTGGAAGAACGTGCAACCTGAAACGGATCGGGGCCGTATCCCGCCGGGCGGCGCTTTGGACTGGGGGTGCGGCCACGCTGCTCTATTTGCTGCTCCGGTCACCCTTGCTTCAGTTCTACCATCTGGAGGGCAACGACCTGGCTCTGGGCTGTGAGATCATGATCTTTGTGGCTGCTGTCAACATTCCGGAGGCATGGGCTATGGTCCATGCAGGGCTGCTCCGTGGCTTGGGGCATACCAGTTTTGTGGCCCTCTATTCTCTCATCAGTATCGCGGTGGTGCGGCCGATCCTTACCTTCTTTCTGGTTTATGAACTTGGTCTGGGATTATACGGAGCATGGATTGCCCTTACTCTCGATCAAGCAACAAGAGCGGTATGTTCCATGCTGGGAGCGCAGCAGACGATTCGTACCAAGATGAAGGATGGCTCAAATTCATAATTTCCTTGATACTATTGTAGCGTCCTCATATAGATTTTTCTATTACCATAGATATCGGGTGCAATGAGATTGTAAATCATTCACCGGTTCCTTCAGGCTTAGGAGCAAGCCGAGAGCTGGCAGCTGTCTTTCTTCCTGCCTCCTGGCTTTTTCGGTCCGGTGTGTTCTCTCACTCTGCTTCCCGTGGGTGGGAAAACGCACGGAACGCTGCCGGGCTCTGACCGGTGCTGCGGCGGAAGAGCTGCGCGAAACGGCTGGGATTCTGATAGCCCACAATTTGAGCAATCTGGCCCACGGGCAGATCGGTATTCACCAGCAGCTGCTCCGCACGCTCCATCCGCTGCCCCTGAATATACTGAGTGATGGTGCAGCCGTATCGGGTGTGAAAGGCATCCTTCAGCTTGGAAACGCCCATGCAGCCGATGCGGGCCAGGCGCTCCAGAGGCAGCCGGTCCGCGCAATGGGCGGTGATGTAGGCCGCCACATCCGCCAGCATCCGCTCATCCTCCTGCGTCAGTGTCCGCCTGAGAGCTGGGTGGGCTCGATGCCGTTCCACCACCAACGCCACGGCTTCCGCCACTTTGCCGTCGTAAAAGAGCTTGGCGGCCAGCCCCTCGCCCCGGTAGTCCCGGACCTCTTTCAGCAGGCGGACCATCTCCGGGAAGTGGTCGGTCTGGTCCAGAGACTGAAAGGACTCCAACAAGCTTTGGAACTCCTCCGGAAACTGGCGGCGGAGGTAGTCCTGATAGTAGGCCGGAGTGATCTCAATGCCGATGGATACGATGGGGACCCGGCGGTGGATGAGCGCCCGGTAGGGCTCCCGCCGATGAAGCTCTTGACACAGCCGGACACCAGCCGGCGGCAGGGAGAGAACTCCTCCCCGGAGATGGACTCGTACCAGGTGACGCTCAGGCTCTCCGGCCAGCAAAACTCCAGAAGCTGATCCTCATGAAAATAGAAATCGTGGATTTTGAGCATATAGAGGTCCTGCTGCCCATAGGTCCAGAAATAGCCGCTTCCACCGGGGCCGGCCTGCCGCCAGCACAGGCCCATGCTTCCATATCTCCGGTTGTCCGGCTCCGGCACAAAGCCATGCTCCGCCATGGCCCCGGCATATTGCTCATCCAACACATTGCAGCTATACATTCTGACACGCCTCCTCCACCTCAATCGGCCGAATCCATACCCCGATCAGCCGCATGAGCGTGGCACGCCTTGTATCTGTGACAGACAGGGAGTATGCTGTTATTTGGTTAGTATCTGCTAACTAAAATATCATATCCGGCCTGTTCCGTCAAGGCTGGTAAAGGAGGAGTGCAATATGAAACAGAAAGAGATAAGCCCAGTCAGGCTTTTGCTCCGGTGGGCAGGGCCAGAGAAGAAATGGCTGATCGGGTCGGTACTGTGCGCCTTTGGGAGCGGGCTGCTGGCGATCACCGCTTACCTGGGGCTGTACCGGCTGATGGACGCGGTGCTGTCCGGCGCCTGCACCCCGGCGGTGATCGCGGACTGCGCCGTGTTCGTGATGGCGGGCACCGTGGGGCGGATGGTGCTGCTGGGGGCCTCCGGGGTGCTGTCCCACAAGGGGGCCTACGGCGCTCTGTTCCGGGTGCGGTGCATGGTCACGGAGCATCTGGCGAAGGTGCCCCTGGGCGCGTTGGATGAGCGGAGCACGGGAGCGGTCAAGACCGTGCTCAACGAGGACATTGAGAAGCTGGAGCTGTTTCTGGCCCATAACCTGCCGGAGTTCGTGGCCTATCTCACCGGCCCGGTGGTGATCTTCCTCTATCTGTTGTCGGTGAATGTCCCATTGGCGCTGGTCTCGCTGTTCCCCCTGCCGCTGGCGGGAATTGTGATGGGGGTGATCTTTGGCCGCATGAAGGGGATTCTGGAGGACGCCAACCGCTCCCTGGTGAGCTTCAACTCGGTAATGATCGAGTATGTCTCCGGGATGCGGCTCATCAAGGCGTACAACATGGGGAGCCGGTCGTTTCAGAAGTTTTCCCACGCCATTTCGGAGGAAAACCGGATCTGGAATCTGGTGACCCATAAAACCGCGCCGCCCTATGCGGCCTTCCTGCTGCTGGTGGAGTGCGGTATGCTCCTGATGATCCCGGCCGGGGGGCTTATGTTCCTCCGGGGCTCGGTGAGCGCCAGCGTGTTTTTGCTCTTTGCCTATGTGGGCGGCATGTACCTGACGGAGATCCTGCCGCTCCAGAAGATGTCCACCACCTTTGCCCAGGCTCTCAGCGGTGTGGGAAAGGTGCGGGAGATTCTGGAGCTTCCGGTCTTTGAAGGAGGCGGGCCATTCCCGGAGGACCACGGCATTGAACTGGACCATGTGACCTTCTCCTATGACGGGAAGACGGATGTGCTGCGGGATTGCTCTCTGTCGGTAAAGCAGGGGGAAAAGGTGGCCCTGGTGGGGGTGTCCGGCGCGGGCAAGAGCACTATCATCCAGCTGATCTCCCGGTTTTACGATACAACAAAGGGCGAGGTCCGCATCGGCGGCCGGAATGTCAGGGACATCCGCTACGAGGACCTGCTCGCCCACATCTCCATCGTGTTTCAAAAGACCTTCCTCACCCGGGACAGCGTGCTGGAGAACATCCGTATGGGCACGCAGGCCACGCTGGAACAGGTGCGGGAGGCCGCCCGTCTGGCACAGATCGACGACTTCATCCTGTCGCTGCCCCAGGGATACGACACCAAGGTTGGGGCTATGGGCTCACGCTTCTCCGGTGGGGAGCGCCAGCGCATCGCCATTGCCCGCGCTATTTTGAAGGACGCCCCCATCCTCATTCTGGACGAGGCGACCTCCGCCGCCGACCCGGAGAATCAGGTGGAGATTGACCGGGCCATTGAAAACCTCTGCCGTGGCAAGACCGTACTCATCGTGGCTCACCGGCTGGGCGCGGTAAAGATGTGCGACAAGGTGGCGGTGGTGGAGGACCACACCATCACCTGCTGCGGAACTCATGCGGAGGTGTTGGAACAGAACTCTTATTACCGCAAAGCCTGGGCCGACTACCGGGCAGCCAGGTCCATCACCTATTCCGTGAAAGGAGGGCAAGACGATGACAAATGAATCCCCGTTCCGCAAAAACAGGGCTTTTTATATTGGCGTAGTGCTGACCGTATTGGAGGGCATCCTCTCCGGGTGCAGTTATCTGTCTGTCTACATCGTCCTCACCGCTCTGGCTTCAGGAACGATTACCGCCGGAATGGTGGGAGTGGTCACCGCGGGACTCGCTGTTATTTTCCTGCTGCGGCTGGTCATTTACAGTACCGGGGACACCCAGGTCCAGATCGGCGGGGCGGCGGTGTCCAAGCGCCTGCGGCTGCTTCTGGGGGATAAGCTCAAGAAGATCCCCCTGGCCCGCTTCACCCAGGGGCAGGTTGGGCAGTATGTGAACACCATGACCAGCGATGTGGGCAGCTATGAGAAAATCCTGACCCATTCCAGTGGGAACATTATCAAAAACGCCGCGCTCTCCGCGGTTCTGGTTGGCTTTGTATGCACCGTCTGGCTGCCGGCGGGGCTGATCCTGCTGGCGGTTGTCGCGCTGCTGATTCCCGACCTGTGGCTGTCCTTCCGGGTGGTAAAGGTGTACGGCGTGGCGAAAAACAAGGTCAGCGCCGAGACGGTGAGCGGCATTGTGGAGTACATTGACGGCATTCAGATGTTCCGGGCGTACAACATGGGCGGCGTAAAAAACAGGACCGTCACCCAGGCCATGGAGGAGTTCAGCCGGGTGTGCTACCAGTACGAAGCCAAGGGCATCCCCATCGGATTCGGCTACAATATCATCAGCTGGGGCAGCGTGCCGCTCATCATGGTGCTGGCCGCCGGGCCATGGACGGCGGGGACACTGAGCGGCGTGGATTATCTGATGCTCTCCATGCTTCCCATTCTGCTGACCAAGCTCACCGCCAGCATTGCCATTGATCTCTTTGAGTGGAAGCACCTGATGGTCTCCAAAAGGAACATTGAGAATCTGATTCAGGAGCCGGAGGAGGCCGGAGAGGGCGCGCCCTTTGCCCCGGAGCGGCACGACATCACCTTCCGGGATGTGTCGTTCTCCTATATGCCGGGAGAGCCGGTCCTGAAGAGGGTGTCCTTCACCGTCCCGGACGGGAAACTCACCGCCATCGTGGGAGACTCCGGCTCAGGCAAATCCACGATTTTGAATCTGATCGCCAAATTCTATGAGCCGCAGAGCGGGACTATCGCCATCGGCGGTCAATCCATCCAGCCTGTCTCCGCAGAGCGGGTGCTGGCACAGCTCTCTATGGTGGACCAGCAGGTGTTCCTCTTTGACGATACCGTGCGGGAGAACATCCGCCACGCCCGGCCCACGGCCACTGACCGGGAGGTGGAGGCAGCCTGTAGGGACGCCGGATGTGACGGCTTTGTGGAGAAACTGGAAAAGAGCTATGACACCGGGATTGGAGAAAACGGCAGCC
>ENA-OPCD01002440-OPCD01002440.1-human-gut-metagenome-genome-assembly--contig:-NODE-2440-length-13139-cov-4.102797_pt1 | contig 13139 bp, 12 predicted proteins | sample MGYA00241560_ERZ501471 | MGnify/ENA primary metagenome ERZ501471 (study PRJEB25962, sample SAMEA2042578) | human gut metagenome | biome: human gut; feature: human-associated habitat; material: faeces...
TTGCGGCTGCAATGCATGCAGACAAATGCGAGATTTATACAGACGTAGACGGTGTTTACACTGCAGACCCGAGAGTGGTACCGAATGCACGCAAAATCGAAGAGATCACCTACGATGAGATGCTGGAGCTTGCAACATCAGGGGCAAAGGTTTTACATAATCGTTCTGTAGAGATGGCGAAAAAATACGGGGTTGAGCTGGTTGTACGTTCCAGCCTGAACACAGAAGAAGGAACCCTGGTCAAGGAGGTAGCAAAGGTGGAAAAAATGTTAATTACCGGCGTTGCGGCAGATAAAAATACAGCGAGAATTTCAGTAATGGGTGTAGAAGACAAACCAGGTACTGCGTTTAAGATTTTCAATACACTTGCAAAGCATAATATTAACGTAGATATTATTCTTCAGTCAGTTGGACGTGACGGAACAAAAGACATTACGTTTACTGTATCACAGGATGATCTTAAAGAGGCAATGGAAGTTATGGAAGCCAGAAAAGAAGCCCTTACGATCAAAGAGATGAATTATAACGAAAAAGTTGCAAAGGTATCGATCGTAGGAGCTGGAATGCTCAGCAATCCGGGCGTTGCTGCGACCATGTTTGAGTCACTGAGCAATTCCAATATCAATATCAATATGATTTCTACATCAGAGATCCGTATCACGGTTCTGATCGATGAAAAAGATGCAGACCGTGCACTGGTTGCAATCCATGACGGATTTGGTCTGGAAGACTAATAAAAAGAATGTGGTCGCAAATGTACCGGATGGCGCATTTGCGAAAGAAAAAAGGATTGGGAAATTTCTCAATCCTTTTTCTGACTCAGTGTACTGTTATGATATTTGCTGGAAAAGGTGACATCCTCACCAAACCAGTCCGGCGGGGTAAAGGAATTTGCCTCTTCTTCGGAAGAAAATTCGACTTCGGCAAGGAGAAGAGGGGAGAGATCACCGGCGAAGACATCAAGCTCGATCGTGAGATGATCTTCGTAAGGGATGCAGTAGCGTTCTTTTGTGATAATGCGCCCGTCTGCCTTTTCGCGCAGATGGCAGTAGGCTTCCTCGGTAAGAGGAAGATTATGTTCTTCACGCATCATCAGACCTTTGGATTTGTAGGTCAGGATGTAGTCATCAGCATCTCTGCGGACACGGACAACCGGTTCGGTGCATAGATAAGCCTGCTCAAGTGTGCGGTGCGGATAAGCTTCAAGGTGATCCGGAAGCTTATGAATCAGATATTTGCGTTCAATTTCCATGGGAAAGCCCTCCTTATACATTCATTAACAGTATAGCGGAGTTTTTCAGGGGAGACAAGGCAGAAAGTTGCCATTTTTGCAGGCTTCTGTTACAATGGGGAACATCAGGAAAAAGAAAGGATGGACAAGATTATGAATGAAGTATGTGTATTTCTTGCAGATGGATTTGAAGAGATTGAAGGTCTTACGGTCGTTGATCTTTTAAGAAGAGCCGGGATCGAGACCAGAACCGTTTCCATCATGGGACAGGAAGAAATCAAGGGGGCACACGGAATTATAGTAAAAGCAGACAGCTTGTTTGAAAATACAGATTTTTCAGAGGTGAAGATGCTGGTGCTTCCGGGGGGGATGCCGGGAACAATCCATTTAAAAGAACACAAAGGTCTTGAAGGGCTGATCCTAAAACATAATGAAGAAAAAAAATATCTGGCTGCAATCTGTGCGGCACCGACCGTATTTGGCGGAATGGGAATCCTGAAAGGAAAGAAGGCAATCTGCTATCCGGGAATGGAAGAAGGACTTATCGGAGCGGAAGTTACCTGTCAGCCGGCAGTGACAGATGGACATATCACAACCAGCCGGGGACTTGGAACCGCGATCGATTTTGCACTTGCGCTGATCAGCGAGCTGCGGGATAAAGAAAGCGCAGATACCATTTCAAAGCAGGTAGTCTATGAACGGTAGTTTCTGGAAAAAGAGAAAAGCAGGCAGTGTGTTTCTGGCAGTGCTGCTTTTGACTACACTGCTTGTCGGATGTGGGATCAATGAAGGAAAGGCGGAAAAATATGTGCAGGCGAACCTGGATCTGACTTTTCAGGGACAAACCCAGGAAGCAAAAGAAATCCTCGGAGCATCAGACAGTGATCTGAAAAAGGTCTATGAGAACGGGATCAATGCTTTTGTTCAGGACTGTCTGCTAAATGGTGTGGAGACGGAAAATGACTTTTCTGAGACATATGGTGTATTGATTAAAGAGATCTTTAGTTCCGCCCGTTATCAGGTAAGTGGTGTAAAAAAGACGGGGAGTAAGACCTGTGAGGTGACGGTAAAGTACCAGCCGGTGGATGTATTTACCCGCTTCATGCCGAAGCTGAAGGAAGAGTCCGAGAAGATCCAGGCAGACAAAGATGCAGGAAAGTACAGTGGAACAGATGAAGAAATCAAAGAGGCAATGGTGCTGGATTACATGACCGGTGCATACAGTCTTTTAAGAAGTTCTTATCTTGATATGCAGTATGGAGAGAAGCAGGAATATACCTTTACCGTGACGCAAAAAGGGCGGAATACCTGGTCGCTCGGTGATGAGGAATTAAATGGCTTTATAGAACGAATTTTAGAGCTTGATAAACTGTAGAAGTTGTGCTATACTTGTAAAATGATTGTAATGTAGATAAGTCTGTCGACTTTTTGCATATGTAAATTTAGGAGGAAATGGTAATGAGTTTACAAGTTGAACAGTTAGAACACAATATGGCGAAACTCACAATCGAAGTTTCAGCAGAAGAATTAGAAGGAGCACTTCAGAAAGCATACCAGAAACAGAAAAGCAGAATTAATGTTCCTGGATTCCGTAAAGGAAAAGTTCCGCGCCAGCTCATCGAAAAGATGTACGGACCGGAAATCTTCTATGATGATGCAGCAAACGCTCTGATTCCGGAAGCATATTCAAAAGCATACGATGAAAGCGGACTTGAGATCGTATCTCAGCCGAAGATCGATGTAACACAGATCGAAAAAGGAAAACCGTTCATCTTCACAGCTGAAGTAGCTACAAAGCCGGAAGTAGAACTTGGCGAATACAAAGGAATCGAAGTTCCGAAATATTCTAACCGCGTAACACAGAAAGAAATCGACGCTAAGCTTGAGGAAGAACAGCTTAAGAACGCAAGAACAATCACAGTAGAAGGACGTCCGGTACAGGATAAAGACGAAGTTGTCCTTGATTTTGAAGGATTTGTAGACGGAGAAGCTTTTGAAGGTGGAAAAGGAGAAAACTATCCGCTGACAATCGGTTCAGGATCTTTCATTCCAGGATTTGAAGAACAGCTGATCGGTGCAGAACCGGAAAAAGAAGTTGAAGTTAAGGTTACATTCCCGGAAGATTACCATGCAGAAGACCTCAAAGGAAAAGAAGCTGTATTCAAATGCACAGTTCATGAGATCAAGGCAAAAGAACTTCCTGAGATCGACGATGAATTTGCAGCAGAAGTTTCAGAATTTGACACATTAGAAGAATACAAAGCTGATGTAAAGGCTAAAATTAAAGAACAGAAAGCAGCAGACGGAAAGAGAAATCAGGAAGATCAGGCTGTTGAGCAGGCTGTTAAGAATGCAGAATACGAGATTCCACAGCCAATGATCGATACACAGACAACTCAGATGGTTGAAGATTTCGCACAGAGAATCCAGTCTCAGGGAATCACTCTTGAACAGTACTTCCAGTTTACAGGTCTGACAGCAGAGAAGATGATGGAAGACATGAAACCACAGGCAATCAAGAGAATCGAAACCCGTCTGGTACTTGAAGCTATCGCAAAAGCAGAGAACATCGAGATTACAGATGAAAAAGTTGATGAAGAACTGGCTAAGATGGCAGAGTCTTACAACATGGAAGTTGAAAAACTGAAAGAGTTCATGGGTGAGAACGAGAAGAAACAGATGAAGGAAGATCTGGCAGTTCAGGAAGCTGTTACATTCCTTGTTGAGAATGCAGTAGAAAAATAAGAACGTCAGATAACAACATAGTATAGTCAGGAGGCATATACATGAGTTTAGTACCTTATGTCATTGAACAGACAAGCCGTGGAGAACGTTCTTACGACATCTATTCAAGATTATTGAAAGACAGAATTATATTTCTGGGTGAAGAAGTAACAGATGTATCCGCAAGTGTGATCGTTGCACAGCTTCTGTTTCTGGAAGCAGAAGATCCGGAGAAGGATATCCATTTGTATATTAACAGCCCGGGAGGCTCTGTAACAGCCGGAATGGCAATTTATGATACCATGCAGTATATTAAATGCGATATTGAGACAATCTGTATCGGTATGGCTGCAAGTATGGGCTCATTCCTTCTTACAGGTGGAACAAAAGGCAAAAGACTTGCGCTTCCAAACTCTGAGATCATGATCCATCAGCCACTTGGTGGAGCTCAGGGACAGGCAACAGAGATTCAGATCGCAGCAGATCATATCTTAAAAACCCGTCAGAAACTGAATCAGATTCTGGCAGAAAATACAGGACAGCCGTTAGAGGTGATCAATGCAGATACTGAAAGAGATAATTTCATGACTGCGGAAGAAGCCAAAGCATATGGTCTGATTGACGAAGTCATTAAAAGCCGCTAAGGACGTCCTCAGACGAGGTGAAGAGTATGGTAGGAAAGAACGATGATCAGGTAAGATGCTCGTTCTGTAATAAGACGCAGAATCAGGTAAGAAAGCTGATTGCAGGCCCTAATGGGGCATATATCTGTGATGAGTGTGTAGATGTCTGCGCAGAGATTATAGAAGAAGAATTTGAATACGAGAACGGAAGAGAATGGAATCCGTTCTCGGATATCAATCTTTTAAAACCGGAAGAGATTAAAGCATTCCTGGATGAATATGTTATTGGTCAGGATGAAGCTAAGAAAGTGTTATCCGTAGCCGTTTATAATCATTATAAACGTGTGATGTCAGGAAAAGAACTGGGAGTGGAACTCGGAAAGAGTAATATTCTTATGCTTGGTCCGACAGGCTGCGGAAAAACTCTTTTAGCGCAGACACTGGCAAAGATTCTGGGAGTACCATTTGCAATTGCCGATGCGACAGCGCTTACAGAAGCAGGATATGTCGGAGAAGATGTAGAGAATATTCTTTTAAAGATTATTCAGGCTGCAGATGGGGATATCGAACGTGCCGAGTACGGAATCATTTACATTGATGAAATTGATAAGATTACAAGAAAATCAGAGAATCCGTCGATCACCAGAGATGTATCCGGTGAGGGTGTGCAGCAGGCACTTCTTAAGATCATAGAAGGAACCGTTGCGAACGTACCTCCGCAGGGAGGAAGAAAGCATCCACATCAGGAGATGATCCAGATCGATACTACGAATATTTTATTTATTTGTGGTGGAGCCTTTGAAGGAATTGAGAAGATTGTTGAAAAACGTATTGATCAGAAATCAATTGGATTTAATGCAGAGATTGCGGAGAAACATGAAGACGATGTAGACAGACTGCTTCAGCAGATATTGCCACAGGATCTTGTGAAATTCGGTCTGATTCCGGAATTGGTGGGCCGTGTGCCGGTTACAGTAGCATTAGAGATGCTGGACAAAGATGCATTGGTAAAGATTCTTACAGAACCGAAGAATGCATTGACAAAACAGTACCAGAAGATGCTTGAACTGGACGGTGTTAAGCTTACATTTGATAAAAAAGCACTGGAAACAATCGCTGAGACTTCCCTGAAGAGAAAGACAGGAGCCAGAGGTTTGAGAGCGATTATGGAAAATATCATGATGGATATCATGTATAAGGCACCATCGGATGAGACATTGAAGACATGCCGCATCACAGAGGATGTTGTAAAAGGAACGGGAGAACCTGTATGTGAACATGCAGAACCTGATTCAGAAAGTGCATAATAAATGAAAAAGAAAGACGGCGGGTGCGAAGAAATATTGTACCCGCTGATTTTGTACCAAAATAATCCAACCGATGAACAGGAGTGTGAATATATGACAGGAGAAACCTATAGTCTGCCTATGGTTGCCTTAAGAGGGCTCACCATACTGCCAGAAGAGGTCAGACATTTTGATGTAAGCAGGGAAAAATCACTGCTGGCAATCGAAGAGGCAGTAAAAAACGGACAGAAATTATTCGTCAGCGCTCAGAAAGATCTGGAAACAGAGGAGCCGGGCGCAGAAGATGTATATCTGGTTGGCTGTGTGGTAACCATAAGACAGGTGGTAAAATTACCGAAGAAAATGAGTCGTGTACTTGTATCCGGAGAAGCAAGAGCAAGTCTTGTAAGACTGGACAGTGAGACACCATATCTTCAGGCAACGATAGTAGAACTGCCGGATGATGAAGATGTATCCGAAGAACAGACAGCGGAAAATCCAATGAATTTCGAGGCAATGATCCGGGGATTACAGGATGTATTTAAAGAATACTTGTTGAAGAATCCAAAACTTTCAAAAGAGCTGGGAATGCAGGTAGAGGCAATCCGGGATCTGAAACATCTCGTAGATGTAATTGCGGCAAATATGCCATTTGCATTCGAAGACGCACAGGAATTACTGGAAGAGACGAATCTTATGAGACGATATGAGCTGCTCGTATATAAGATTGTAAATGAGATTCAGGCCCAGAAGGTAAAAGAAGAGATCCAGAGCAAAGTAAAAGAACGCGTGGATAAGAATCAGAGAGAATATATTTTAAGAGAAGAACTGAAAGTGATTCGTGAAGAACTAGGTGATGACAATACGATGTCAGATGCCGATGAGTTCCAGCAGGCAGTGGATGCACTGAAGGCTTCGAAGGAAGTAAAAGAAAAGCTGAATAAAGAGATCAAGCGTTTCCGTAATTCGATGAATTCTCCGGCAGAAGTAGGAGTAATCCGTACTTATATCGAAACGATGCTGGAGATGCCTTGGGATAAGACATGTAAAGAACACAAAGACATTGCATTTGCAAGACAGGTGTTGGATGAGGACCATTATGGTCTGGAAAAAGTAAAAGAGCGTGTACTGGAATATCTTGCAGTGCGTGCGCTTACGAAAAAAGGAGAAGCACCGATCATTTGTCTGGTGGGTCCTCCGGGAACCGGAAAGACATCCATTGCGAAATCTCTTTCCAGAGCTCTGAAGAAGCCATATGTCAGAATCTCACTGGGCGGTGTCCGTGATGAAGCAGAAATCCGCGGTCACAGAAAGACCTATGTAGGTGCAATGCCGGGAAGAATTGCAAATGGAATAAAGCAGGCAGGAGTTAAGAACCCGCTGATGCTGCTAGATGAGATCGATAAGGTCAGCAATGATTATAAGGGAGATACATTCTCTGCACTTCTGGAAGTACTGGATGGAGAGCAGAATAATAAGTTCGTAGACCATTATCTGGAAGTACCGATTGATCTGTCAGAGGTGTTATTTATCACAACGGCAAACAGTCTGCAGACAATACCAAGACCGCTTCTGGACCGTATGGAAGTGATTGAGGTAACCAGTTATACAGAAAATGAAAAGCTTCACATCGCACAGGAACATCTGATTCCGAAGCAGATCGAAAAGCATGGCCTGAAAGCAGATCAGGTAACGATTAGTAAGAATGCAATCTGGAAGATGGCACGAAATTATACGAAAGAAGCCGGTGTCCGTCAGTTAGAGCGGAAGATCGGAGACATCTGCCGTAAAGTAGCGATGGAAATTCTGGAGAAAAAGAAGACATCGATACATGTGACAGAACGAAATCTGGAACATTATCTTGGAAAAGAACTGTATAGCTACCAGATGGCAAATGAAGAAGACGAGGTTGGCATCGTGCGTGGACTTGCATGGACCAGCGTTGGAGGCGATACCCTTCAGATTGAAGTGAATGTGATGCCGGGAGAGGGAGAGATCCTTCTGACAGGCCAGCTTGGTGATGTCATGAAAGAATCCGCAAGAACAGGAATCAGTTACATCCGTTCGGTAAGCAAGGAACATGATATTGCAGATGACTTCTTCAAGAAACACGATATACATATCCATATTCCGGAAGGAGCGGTTCCGAAAGACGGACCGTCTGCCGGCATTACGATGGCGACTGCAATCATGTCGGCAGTAACAGGAAGAAAAGTACGTGCAGATCTTGCCATGACAGGAGAGATCACACTGCGCGGTCGAGTACTTCCGATTGGTGGTTTAAAGGAAAAACTTCTGGCTGCCAAGAATGCGGGAATGAAGACCGTACTTGTCCCGGCGAAAAATGAAAGAGATGTAGAAGAAATTTCTACAGAGATCACAAAGGGACTGGAGATAAAATTTGTAACACACATGGATGAGGTGCTCAAAGAGGCACTCGTATAGTCAGATCTTCTGACACAGGTCAGGAGATGAATCAAAGGAGAAATATATGATAATCAGAAATATTAACCTGGAAACCGTATGTGGAATCACCAGCAAGCTTCCGGAGAATACACTCCCGGAGATCGCATTTGCAGGGAAATCCAACGTAGGAAAGTCATCCCTGATCAATGCACTTATGAACCGTAAATCTTACGCGAGAATATCCGCAACACCGGGAAAGACACAGACGATCAACTTCTATAATATCAATGAAGAATTATATCTGGTAGACCTCCCGGGATACGGATATGCGAAGGTATCCGAACAGGAGAAAATCAAATGGGGACAGCTGATCGAACGTTATCTGCATGGCTCAAAACAGCTGAAAGTTGTCTTCCTTCTGATCGACATCCGTCACAAACCATCCGGTAATGACAAGATGATGTATGAGTGGATCGTGTCACAGGGCTTCAATCCGGTGATCATCGCAACAAAACTTGACAAGATCAAACGCAGCCAGAAAGACAAACAGATCAAGATCGTAAAAGAAGGTTTGGGAGTGTTGCCTGGAACCGTTGTGATTCCATTTTCATCCGTGACGAAACAAGGACGGGATGAGATATGGGAGCTGGTGGAGAGTCAGTTCCTTAACGTTTAATGCATAAAGCGGCGGATACCCGGCCGGAATAAAAATACAAGGTACATTCCTGTGCTGTCTCCGCCATGGGGAAATTCTAAAGCAAAAAAATTGACCTAAAAACGAGCTCACAAAAAATCCAAACTCGACATACGTCTCAGACAGTGGATTTTTTGTGAGCAAACGGTCAATTTTTTTACTTAAGAATTACCAACCATGGCTCCGAATGCACAGGAATGTACCTTGTATTTTTATTCCTACGTTTTTGCATGCAGTAATGATTAAATAACGGAACAGTATACTTCGGATTCATGGTGTCGGTGATCGCAATGCTCGGAATCTATCTTGCAAGAATGCGACGAGGATCAATCAGAAGATGCTGAAGCGGATCGTTGCAGTTGCATCAATTGCGATTGCCTGTGTAAAATTGTTCCTGTAGAAGAAAAAATATATTGCCATACATAGAATAAAAATGTTGAAATATCACAATAGAGTTTGTCAAAGTCTTGACAAACTCTATTTCTTTTGTTATGATTAGACTATAGTACGAACGCTGGTCTAAATATAGCAAAAACAAATGAAAAACAGCAAGTTCGATGAGAAGAAAGGAGAATATCATGGATCTTATAACAAATATCCAGAAGTATTCTATTCATGATGGTGACGGAATCCGTACTACCGTATTTTTTAAAGGATGTCCATTGAAGTGTGTATGGTGTCATAATCCTGAGACACAGCGCTTTGAACAGGAGATTCAATACGACAGAGAGAAATGTACCGGATGTGGTGCATGTGCGCAAGTCTGTCCGAACCATGCGATTACTATGGAGGAAGGCAGACCAAAGCTTGACAAGAAGTTATGTACACTCTGTGGAAAGTGTGAGAATTTCTGTACACAGGGAATCCGTGAGATCGTAGGACAGAAATATCCGGTGAAGGCACTGGTAAAAGAACTAATGAAGGATCTGATGTTCTATGAGCAGTCCGGCGGGGGCGTTACACTTTCAGGCGGTGAAGTGATGGCAATGTCAACCGATTATATACTTGAAATCGCAAAAGCCTTGAAGAAAGAAGAAGTATCGCTTACAATTGATACATGCGGATATGTTCCGTATGAGAAATTTGAAGCAATTCTTCCATATGTTAATACATTCTTATATGATGTAAAGGTCATGGATCCGGAATTGCATAAGCAATACATTGGAGTAGACAACAAATTAATCTTAGATAATCTTGTAAAGCTTTCTGACGCAGGGGCAAGGATCTATATCCGTATCCCTACCGTTAAGGAAGTAAATGGAAACGAAGAGAATATGAATGAAACAATCCGTTTCCTGAAAGAACATGATATCCACCCGGCACAGGTGAATTTACTGCCGTATCACAATACAGGAAGCAGTAAATATCCAAAGCTGGATATGGAATATAAAGGTAACGACTTGAGTGCACCGACAAAAGAAGAAATGGAAGGGTTTGTAAAACTTTTCCAGGATGCAGGCTTTTCAAACACAAAGATAGGAGGTTAAAACAATGGCAGCAAAAAGAGGCATGAACGAAAGAATCCAGAAGTTAAGAGAGCTGAGTGTTACCACACCGGTACATATCGATCTGGAAAGAGCAAAAATCGAGACAGAATTTTACAAAGAAAATGACGGAAAGTATTCTATCCCGGTTATGAGATCTATGGTGTTAAAAGAGTATTTCTCTAAAAAGACACTGTATCTGGGAGAGGGAGAACTGATCGTAGGAGAGAAAGGAAAAGATCCACAGGCATCACCTACATTCCCGGAACTGTGCTGTCACAGCGTAGAAGATATGACAGTCATGAGCGAACGTGATCTGGTATCTTTCCATACAACAGAAGAAGACAGAAAACTCCAGGCAGAAGAGATCATCCCATTCTGGAAGGGACGAAGCATGAGAGAGAAACTTCTCGCAGCAATGACTCCGGAGTGGAACGACTGTTATTCAGCAGGTATGTTCACAGAGTTCATGGAGCAGAGAGGACCGGGACATACATGTGGTGGTGAACAGGTATTCACAACAGGATACATGGATTATAAAGAAAAGATCAAAAAATCCATGGATGCTCTTGATTTCATGAATGATCCTGAAGCATATGACAAGATGGAAGAATTAAAAGCCATGGATATTTCCTGTGATGCAGTGATCATCCTTGGTGAGAGATATCACAAATTAGCACTGGAGATGGCTGAAAAAGAAGCTGATCCGGTACGTAAAGAGGAATTAAAACAGAGAACCAGGATGCTCTCGGTGGCCTGCATGGTAAAGGGGGCGACGCCTAAGGCCACGCAGGGCAGCAGAATCGATGGCTTGATTCGAAAGTTTTTCTTCTTTAGCCTCAATATTGTGTTCTTTCCAGACAGGAATTTCACTGCCCAGGCTGCGCTCAGCGCTTGGGATAAAATTGTGGCCAGGGCCGCGCCTTCTACACCCATTCCCAATCCAAAGATGAAAATAGGGTCCAGGACGATGTTAGTGACAGCGCCGATGATGACAGTCAGCATACTGATTTTCGAGAAGCCTTGGGCGGAGATGAAAGCATTCATCCCTAGAGTTAGCTGAACGAAAATGGTGCCTATGGCATAGATGCGGATGTATTTGTCAGCATACACAATGGTGTTTTCACTGGCACCGAACAGATAGAGTAAAGGTTCCCGAAACAACAGAACTGCTGTGGTCAGAAGCAGAGCTACGACGATCAGGGCAGCGAAGCAGTTTCCCATAATTTTTTCAGCGGTCTCGTTGTCTTTTTTCCCCATAGAAATACTGGCTCTAGGAGCTCCGCCCATGCCCATGAGTGCAGCGAAAGCTGAGACAATCATAATAATTGGGAAACACACGCCGACGCCGGTCAAAGCTGTGGAGCCCACCTCAGCAATATGACCGATATACATACGGTCTACCATGTTATAGAGTGCGTTTACGACTTGGGAAGTGATGGACGGCACAGCCAATATAAATAGTAGGTGCCGGACGGGTTCTTTTCCTAAGTCCACTTCTCTAGACATTTTCAGTTTCATTTTATCAGTTCTCCTTTTCCTTAAAACGTTCCAGAATTTTGTTCATGGTTCTCTCCATCTGTGAGATCTCCTCTTCGGAAATATCTTCCAACAATTCTTCGTTGATCTCAGCGATTTCCTTGTTTAGACGGAGAATGACAGGCGCGGCTTTCTGGGTGAGATGAATCCGCTGAACTCTTCTGTCATGAGGGTCCTGGACACAGGAGATCAGCTCCCGGGACAAAAGAGAGTCGATGCTTCTGCTGACCAGACCTTTTGAGACTCCCAGAATCAATCGGAGCTGGCTACTGGTGTTGATTGATTCGTTGTTGGAGAGTAAAATGAGGATAGAGATTTCATTGGGAGAGAAATTCTCATTCTGAAATCTTAGGTTGATCTCATTGGCATAGACACGCCTGATTTGGGAAAAATATCCCAGCATGGATTCTACATTTTTTTTCATAAGCGCCTCCCTATGGTTCACAAGTAAACTACTGATAGTATATAGGATTTTAAGACGTCTGTCAATCGTTTGTGCGTATTGCGAAGCATTGTGATCGTTTGACAATCGCATTTATTTATGTAGCATTGCCGTTAATTGTACCGCAAAACATTAGGAGGAAGATAAAATATGGTACGAAAATTTCAGAAATCTGATTTAGAACTGGTTATGGAAATATGGCTCAGTGGAAATGAAGACGCCCATCCATTTATTTCAAAGGAGTACTGGAAATCGAATTTTGAGTCAGTGCAGGAGCAGCTTTTGGAGGCGGAAGTCTATGTTTTTGAAGCGGACGAAGTGATAAAAGGATTCATTGGAATGCAGGGAAATTATATCGCCGGAATTTTTGTGAAAAGAGAATTTCGCCGCGCCGGTATTGGCAGACAATTACTGAATTATGTCAAGGCAGGTCATTCTGATCTGACTCTTCATGTGTATCAAAAAAACAAAGCGGCGGTGGAATTTTACCGGCGGGAGGGATTCTGTATTATTTCAGAAGAGATAGAATCGGATACGAAAGAAGTGACTGAAACGATGAGCTGGCGTCAGGCTTAGAGAAAGCGTTTATGTTAAGAAAAGGCCGTCCCCGTCCGACGTGTTTGGAAAACGCAGGATAGGGACGGCAATATTTTTACTGTATAAGCTCCCGGACAACAGCTGGGCGGCTGGCAAGCTTGCTTGCCGAGACG
>ENA-OPCD01002456-OPCD01002456.1-human-gut-metagenome-genome-assembly--contig:-NODE-2456-length-13065-cov-2.901537_pt1 | contig 13065 bp, 9 predicted proteins | sample MGYA00241560_ERZ501471 | MGnify/ENA primary metagenome ERZ501471 (study PRJEB25962, sample SAMEA2042578) | human gut metagenome | biome: human gut; feature: human-associated habitat; material: faeces...
GGCTCTCACTTCCGAAAATATTCTGTGCAGCATTGGAATCCACAAGAGCAACCTTTCGGTAGCTGTCATAATCTTTTTGTACAAATCCCCGCCCGGACTGGACCAGGTATCCCATCGTTTTCAGATAATTGCTGTCGATCCCGTACACGGTTCCGCCCTGAAAGCTTGTGTTTTTATAATAAACACTGGCAGACTGGCTGCTGTAATAAAATGTAGAACTGATCACATGACCCAAGTCTCCGATCGCCGTTTTCTGGGAATCAGAAATAACCGGCGGTGTGGCCGAGCTTCCGTAAGAACCATAATCCATATCGTATGTACTGTCTCCGTCATAGAGCATAACCTGTACGGTATTGTTTCCGGACCCGATCAGATCTTCCTTGATCTGCTCACTGGTACCTTTGATCGTAGATACAATTGCAATAATAGATGCAATACCAATAATAATACCCAGCATGGTCAGAAAGGATCTCATCTTATGTGACCATATTCCCTGAAAAGCCAGGCGTATATTTTCAAACATGAAATTTCTCCTTCCTGTTATTTATTCATTGTACATATCATCCAAAGTCACTTCTTTTGTCTTGGCTCCCTCCTTCACGGCATCACCATATGGGAAAGCAAGAAGATCATCGGATTTCAGACCTGAAGTTACAACTGCATAATATCCGCTGTTTACAATGCTTCCCACTGTGATCTGCTGCTTTTTCAGTGTTCCCTTCACGTCTTTGTATACATAGCTGGTTCCATTTTCCGTACGGATAAATGCCTTCATCACAACCATACTGCCTTCGGCAAGTTTATTTGACTTCAGAGATACCGTCACATAATCCTGGTCGGTAAACTGCAATGAACGATCTGTGATCTCTGCATTAAAGGTGTAATACGATACATTGGGATTAGAATCTCCACCATAATAAGCATTTGAAGAATCCACCGGGTAATCGGATACATTCAGTACCTTCGCCTCAAAGCTGCCGGAATTATAACTGGTACACTGAAGAAGTGTTCCCTCCTTCATCTGATCCAGCATCAGTTCGCTGACCGTTCCGGTAACATAAAAACCATCTTTGCTTTTTACTTTCAAAAAAGCATCTCCATTATAAGAACCTGTGACTTCATCTCCGATGTAAGCAACCGTTCCATCCAGTTTGCTTGTTATCAGCTTGTTTTTTATTTTGTTCTCCAGCTTAGTGATTTTCAGATTATTTTCCTCAATATCCAGTTTCAAACTTGCGATCTTGTTTTTCTGGATCTTGATCGCATCCTCTCTTGACATGGTTGTGCCATCAGTACCGTCATCTCCATCACCGCTGTCATCCGGTATCTCATCATCATTTTTGTCATATTTGGAAGCCTCGTCCAGTGTAAATTCTGTTTCCGCATACATATATACCGGATTTTCAAGAAGACTTCCATCGATCAGATAATATCCTGTACAGGAAAGTGTTCTGTCCTGAAAATCAGCAATGGTATCATTCTCATGAAACTCCAGCTGGAACCAGCTGCCGCCTTTCTGGACCACTTTGGTTCCATCCTCACTGTATCCCGCCATTCTGTTAAAGAAGGATCCCATCACCGTAACTTTGCCTTTGGCACTGCTTACAAGAAAAACATAGGGATCTTCTTCCGTACCGGTTCCTGTAAACGGCTGAGAAGTATAATCCAGCTTCTGATAAAATTCCGGTTCACCATCTGTGATCCCCGGAATTTCCGGTTCTGTTATATTGGGATCAGGAAGCTCATTGGGTCCCAGTGTGGGAGTCGGTGTCGGAGATACCGTTGGGGTGTCATCTTCTCCGGAACCCCAGTCCGTAGTCTCTCCGTCTGTAATATCATTGGCAGTAGGATCCTGGTAGGTCGGATCCATGATCAGATCCTCATCGGATGCAGTTGTATCCTCTTCCATATCCGCTGTGTCATCTCCGGTCATCTGCTCTGTTTCACTGTCCATCGTTTCTCCGGACGGCATTTCTTCGGTAACTTCCTCTGCAGAATCTTCAAGATCTCCTTCTGTATCTGTAAAGGCACTGAGAAGTAATGGCCTGGAGGAAGCCGCTGCAAGATAGCTGCCATCTGCAGTAGCCGCGGAACCGGTAGTTGACTGCATATCCTCGTCTCCGTCACTTCCGGAAGGTGTATCTGTATTTGTCATTTCTCCGTCATTTCCTGTATCACCACCTGTAAGATTCAGGTCCGTATCATCAGTACTGTCTGTACTGTCTTCGATGGGACCTCCATTCTGAAGACTTGTCAGACGGTTCTGTGCTTTGGTCAGATCCTGCTCCTGTTTCTGCAGTTTCAGCTTTGCAATATTCAGTTCCATCTCTACAAGTGTCATATCAAAGGAGATCAGATTATCGCCTTTTTTTACATCATCACCCTGGGATACATATATTTTCTCGATGATCATATCTTTATCCATATTTACATTCTGAGAAACATTCGTGGTGATGGTTCCATCCAGTGTTGTCTCCGAATACCAGTCCGTCTGAAGATTGCTGACGCTGGTTACCGGCACCTCTGTTACCTTGGATTCTTTCACATGCATAAGCCCTGTGTAGATTCCTCCGGCTGCCAATGCCGCAACCAGTACACCAACGATCACTCTCTTCACCACTTTCATTCTATCACCTCTTTTCCTGCAGCTCACCGTCACGGATCATAACAACCCGTTTGGCATGTGCCGCGATCTCCGGGTCATGTGTGATCATCAGCACAGAAACTCCCTCATCGTTCAGCTTCTGAAACAGTTCCATAACCTGTGCTCCCGATTTCGTATCCAGTGCCCCAGTAGGCTCATCTGCCAGCAAAAGCTTGGGATTGTTTACGATTGCTCTTGCAATAGCCACTCTCTGCATCTGTCCTCCGGAAAGCTGGTTGGGCTTAAAATCCACCCTGTCGGCAAGGCCTACACGCTCCAGAGCTTTTCGTGCACGTTCCCGGCGCTCCTTTTTGGGAACCCTTGCATAATTCAGCGGCAGTTCCACATTTGTCAGCGCACTCTGCCTTGGAAGGAGATGAAAGCTCTGAAATACAAATCCGATCGTTTTCAGACGGATATCTGACATCTCATTCTCTGTACATTTGGCAATATCTTCTCCATTCAGGAGAAAAGTTCCCTTGGTAGGTTTGTCCAGGCATCCGATAATATTCATCAGTGTAGTCTTTCCGGAACCGGAAGGTCCCATGATCGCCACATATTCTCCCTCCTCCATGGAAAAATCTACATCTTTCAATACAGGTACCGTCATTTTCCCCTGTTGATAATCCTTATATATTCCTTTTAAATCCAAAATCATTCTGTCGGCGCTCCTTCCATCGGAACAAGGTCATCTCCCGAAGAAATATCGTCTGTCACATCCATCATGTCACTGTCGATCGCTCCATCTTCGATCATTTCAGGCTCTGAGCCATCACTTTCCGTGTACGCAGAATCATCAATACTTTCATCATCCTCGGAATCATCCCACATCGCCGCTGTAGTCTGATCTGCAGTACCTTCTGTGACAGACATACCTTCTTTCAGCTCATCTGTCGGAAATGCGATCTTATCTTTTTCAGAAAGTCCGTCTGCGATCTCATATTCCCCAAGATCTTCATCATACTGTCCTAATATGACATCTCTCTTCTCCAGCTTGTTCTGACCGTTTGCGATCCAGACATATGGGCTGTCTGTATCCGCATCCACGATAAAATAATCGTTCAGCCAGATACCGGACTTCTTCTCATCCTGTCCTTCGTCCGGTTCAATATACACATGCTGCCCCAGCATCAGACCCTCAGATGAATCCAGATTCACATAAAACGGATAGGTACTGGATGATGTCTGATCATCACTGGCACTGGACATTCCGAACATTGCCATATCCGAACTGCTGTTGCTGGTAGAATTATCCAGGTCAACAGAGCCCATGGTGCCCTTCCAGGTTTTTGAAGAATCCACCCTGGAACGAATGATCACAGGAGTTCCCTCTATGATCGAATCACGGTTTATTTCATTTACCGTTCCCTTTACACGATAAGCACCTGTACTCAGGATCGTGATAAATGCATTGCCGGAGCTGTTTCCGGAACTGGAATCTGTGGAATCCGTCGTGCCTTCTGTCAGCGTATCCTCCACGCCCTCAGAATCATCACCGCCCATCTTGGAGGTATCGATCTTCTGGATCACTCCATCGATCTCACTGCGCACCTCGGTATTCTGCGTTGCCTGGGAAAGCTTATCGATCTCTGCCTGTTTGCTTTTCTGATCATATTCATTCTTCTTGAGATTCATTTTCTGTGTTTCGATCTCTATTGTATAGGAAAGCTGATTATCTGCTGTAGCTTTCTTTTTCTCAGCTTCCAGTGTAGTGATCTGATCAGATATACTTAACTGTTCGTTTTTCAGGCGGTCCAAGGCCAGCTGTGCTTCCTGAAGACTTTGCTGGATACTTCTAAGATCATACTGAAAAAGAAGCTGCCCTTTCTTGACTTCCTGACCGGTCTTTACCTGAACTTCTTTTACCTTTCGGCCGCTTTCGATCTTTACCTGAACCGTTTCCTGCGGTTCCACAACACCTGCATATCGGTTTTCCACTCCGGAATCCATTTCCGAAAGCTTGCTTATCTTTGTTACATATACAATATCGCTGCCTCCTGCGGACCCTGCATGATGTGTATAATAATACCATCCACCGGCTCCGATACCGGCTGCAAGTACAAGGACCCCAAGTGCGATCAAAATACGTTTTTTCATATCTGTCCCCTTTTCTCAGCATCGTACTAAAACTATCTGTTGCTTCAAACATCATAGCAGATTCACTCTAAAAAGAAAAGTCCCTGAAGAAAACGATGCAGATTTCACAGATTTTTCATAAAAAAGTCTCCTTTTTCTCCATTTTTGCGATATTTTGACTTTCGGTACTTTATCTGCTAAAATGTTGTAATATAACTTTTTTGAAAGGAAAGAACAATATGAAGACAGTGAAACATCTGCTGGCTTTCTTGATGATCATTCTTCTCTCAGTTTTTTTATGTAGCTGCTCCCAGTCGGCCAAAGCTCATGCGGAGAAGGCGATCAAAAAAGATCTGGATCTTCTTAAAAATCTGGACTCTGAAACAACCATGCAGTACATATCCTATCAGGAACTGTTTCCGGATTCTGATGACAGCACAAAGCTTTCTGCTGACATAAAAGAAGTATTTTCTCTCTTCTTTCAGAATTTCGATTACAAAATCCTGGGTATATCCGTTGATAGCGATGAAAAAAATGCTTCTGCGCAGCTTAAGCTTACTACTCTGGATGCTGAGGCTCTTGCCAGTGATTTTGTTTCTGCAAGCCTTCAGGAAGAAATACTGGAAACCGCCTCCGGTAAAGAAAATGATAACGGAAATTCCCTGGAGCAGCGTTATCTGCTCCTGTACAAGCTTCTCAAGAATAACACGTACAGTTCTGCAGAACGCAATACTTCCATCCAACTAAACAATCTTGGATCTTCTTCAGAACCTGACTGGGAGATTACGCACAGTTCCTCTCTCGAAAATGATCTGGTCGGTGGCCTTATCACCTATCTGTCCGATCCTGATCTTGTGCCGCCTGCCGAAACGCTTACCGTCTATCTGAAAACGCTTCAGGAAATGGATGTAAAGCAGATGGCTAATTATTTAGGGCTGGATTCCATTCTGAACACTTCAGATTCGGCAAAAAACGCCATTGCCTCTGCCCTTATGGAACAGTTTCACTCCTGTTTTAACTACAAAATATCAAGCACCTCTGTTTCCGGATATCTTGCTGAGGTGGACGCAGAGCTTACCACATTTGACAGTAATTCCATTCTTACACAGTACGAAAAAGAATTGAATACTTATCTGGCTTCTGCTGATGCAGTGATCGACGGTTCCCAGAAGCGTTACAACAAATCACATGAACTGCTTCTGGACAGTATCAGGAATAATCAGGCAACCATAACTGCCACTGCTACCTTCCATCTCACAAACGATGGTGCATCCTGGAAGCTTGAGAATGCAGGTACCGAACTGGGCAATGCCATCTTCGGAACTCTTACCGCTTCACCGGTTCCTGAAGATTCTACCGAAGATAACGAATAAAGAATAAAAGCTAGAAAACCCGTGAATATCTGCTTTCTCTGACAGGAAAGCGTGATCTTCACGGGTTTTTTATATTCTTCTTTTTTATATTCCGGATATGATCTTTATAAAAAGCAATGCAAGGACTATAAGAATAATAGGCCGTATGATCCGGCTTCCGTTTTTCATAACCATACCTGCACCGGTATAATGTCCTGCGATCGAGAACACTGACGCTGCAATTCCAAGCATGATCACAATCTTTCCGCTGAGCAGAAATACAACAAGAGCCGCTACATTAGAAGAGAGGTTGGTAACCTTCATGGTACCGGATGCTTTTGCCACACTCATTTTTCCCAATCCTGTAAACAAAAGCAGGAGAAAAGTTCCTGTTCCTGGTCCATAAAATCCATCGTAGCATCCTACAGCAAGAGAGCATACGGCACAGAGCAGGATCTGTTTTTTTCTGGCGATCTCGCCACCCTTCTCATCCATATTTTTCTTGCGCAGCACATAAAAAGCAACCACCGGAAGAACAGGGATCAGCATATAACGCAGGAGCTTATCACTGGCTATAAGAGCAAGGTGAGCTCCTATGGAAGATCCCAGGAGTGCCATTGGAATACATGGAAGCACCAGGATCCAGTCCACAAATTTATTTTTGCACAGACGGACAGTTGAGATCAATGTTCCTGTTGCTGATGACAGCTTGTTGGTGGCAACAGCATTATGTACAGGAACTCCGGCCAAAAGATAAGCAGGCAGGGAGATCAGTCCTCCCCCGCCTGCTACAGCATCTACAAATCCGGCAAGAAATACAAGTGGGCAAACGATCAGAAATGTATAGATTGTCGGCTGCATGATTTTTTATTCTTCCTCTTCTTTCTGCGGCTCAAGGTCAAGTCCCAGCTCATGAAGCTGTGCCTCACTTACCTGGCTAGGAGACTGAGTCATCAGACAGGAGGCATCCTTAACCTTCGGGAATGCAATAACATCACGGATCGTATCTGCCTTTGCCATAAGCATAACAAGTCTGTCAAGGCCATATGCAAGTCCTGCGTGTGGCGGAACTCCATATTTGAAGGCATCCAGAAGGAATCCGAACTGCTCATGTGCAGCTTCTTTTGTGAAGCCAAGTGCCTCAAACATTCTTTCCTGAATATCATCCTGATGGATACGCACGCTGCCACCGCCAATCTCATTTCCGTTAAGAACGATGTCGTATGCTTTTGCACGAACCTTTCCCGGATCTGTGTCAAGAAGCGGAAGATCCTCCTCCATAAGCATGGTGAACGGATGGTGCATTGCTGTAAAACGGTTCTCCTCCTCGCTCCACTCAAGAAGCGGGAACTCTGTTACCCATACGAAACGATACTCATTTTTATCTAAAAGATCCATCTGTTTTGCAAGCTCAAGACGGAGTGCTCCCAGTACATCGTATACCAATTTTGTCTTATCTGCTGCAAAAAGAAGAAGATCTCCCGGCTTGCCGTCCATAGCTTTTACAAGAGCATCCATCTCTTCATCTGTCATAAACTTGGCGAAAGAAGACTTTCTGGTTCCGTCCTCTGCAATGGCAATGTATGCAAGACCTTTTGCACCATAACCTTTTACGAACTCAACAAGCTTATCGATCTTCTTTCTCGGCATAGCGCCCTGTCCTTCTGCGTTGATACCGCGGACAGAGCCGCCATTTTCCAGTGCGCTCTTAAATACAACAAACTCGCAGTCTTTTACTACATCCGATACATTTTTCAGCTCCATGCCGAAGCGTACATCGGGCTTATCGGAACCAAAGCGCTCCATTGCCTCTGCATAGGTCATTCTGGGCAGGGGCAGCTTGATATCTACGTTCATCAAATCCTTGAATACCTTCTGCATCATTCTTTCGTTGATATCCATGATATCTTCGATTTCCACGAAGGACAGCTCCATGTCCACCTGTGTAAATTCGGGCTGTCTGTCCGCACGCAGATCCTCGTCACGGAAGCATTTCGCAACCTGATAGTATCTGTCCATACCGGAAACCATCAGAAGCTGCTTATACAGCTGCGGGGACTGAGGCAGACCATAGAAATTGCCGGGGTGTACGCGGGAAGGTACGAGATAGTCTCTTGCGCCTTCGGGTGTGGATTTGCCCAGAACAGGAGTTTCAATCTCCAGAAAGCCCTCTTTATCCAGGAAGTTTCTCATCACCTGTACAACCTTATGACGCAGCACCAGATTTTTCAGCTGAGAAGGTCTTCTCAGATCCAGATAACGATATTTCAGACGCAAATCATCCTTTACAGTGATGTTGTCCTCAATCTGGAAGGGGGTTGTTTCGGATTCGGAAAGGATACGCAGCTCCTTGGCGATAATCTCGATTTTCCCTGTTTTCATGTTGGGGTTGATGTTGCCATCTTCTCTTGCGGCAACCAGACCCTTCACTGCCAGTACATATTCACTGCGAACCGTTTCCGCCTTTGCGAACAAATCCTTTTCTGCTGTGTTGCCATCGATTGCAATCTGCACCAGACCCGTTTTGTCTCTTAATGCAATGAAAATCAGCTGACCCAGGTCGCGGCGACGCTGTACCCAGCCCATTACCGTCACTTCCTGCCCAATCATGCTTTCGTTTACATCGCAGCACATGCAGCTTCTTTTTAAACCTGTTAAAGCTTCACCCATGTCACTATCTCCTTACTCTTTTATCTATTTCTGTTTTCTACTGTCATAGTAGTCCATCCTTAATATCATAAACACTTTTCTTGAAAAAGTAAAGTTTCCAAGCGGAAAAAGCTGTTTTTTCACCGAAAAATTCTCCGCTTGTCACTTTTTGGGAAAAGCGGTATAATGAAAAAATATGAAAAATAAATTTTACAGAAATTGCATTTCTGAACGATAAGGAGTTGTTACCATGAACCAGAATAAAATCATCACCATCAGCCGCCAATATGGCAGCGGCGGCCGCATTGTCGGCAAAAAACTGGCGGAAGCCCTTGGGATTCCCTTTTATGATAACGAACTGATTACCATGGCAGCGGAAAAAACCGGACTTTCCGTGGAATGCTTCAAGGATGCAGAAAAAACCTCTGTCGGCAATCTGTTTTTCTCTCTGACCTCTCTGACCCCCAGCATTGATTCTGTTGGTCTGCCGCTGAATGAAAAAATCTTTCTGGTGCAGTCTCAGGTCATCAAAGAGGTGGCAGAGGAGGGACCCTGCGTTATTGTTGGTCGTTCCGCAAACTATGTGCTGTCCGAAAACCCCAACTGCATCAATATTTTCCTGCAGGCGGATTTGCCCGACCGCGTGGAGCGTGCCATCCATACCTATCACCACGACCCTCAGGGCGCAGAATCCATGGTGATTAAGACCGATAAGCGCCGTGCGAATTATTACAACTACTTCACAGGCGGCAAATGGGGAAAGGCAGAAAATTATGACCTTATCCTCAACACCTCCAGAATGGATCTGGATAAAATCGTTGAGGTCATTAAAACCTACGTTTCTCTACGATAAAAGCGATAAAAAAAGCACACACAAACGCTGTGCATGCTTTACAATTCTAAATATTATGATATAATGAAACTAAGTAGGAAACCGCCACGTTGTGGTCAACCTCAGGGGTAAGACTACCTGTCTAAACCGTCCAAAGTTCTATGACAGGTAGCCTTTTTATTTTCTCTTGTCTATATAAGAGAGGAGTGCTATCAACAATAAGCCAAATGTAAGTACGGTCATCCACACTTCATAAGTATTCATAGCACCACCTCCAATCCTTAGTTAAAATCGGAGGTCAGCCAAACCTGTCACGGTTTCCATGTATCCATCATAGCATGGATTCCTTTTTTCGACAATATACTTTCCTTGCAACAAAAAAGTCCCTTATGGGACTTTTTTCTTTTACACAGGATATTCCTGCAAAAGCGCATACGTCTGTGCTTTCCAACCTCTGAAAGATGTGAACATTTCCTCGGATAGCTGTTGCAGAGCCAATTCTGTTTCTGACAAGGAACTGCTTATATACCCGACAGCATTGATATAATCATCCTTTCCGTCCATTTCAACTGCCTGCAAAGAATTGCTTAGCATATAAACCAGACCGCTCAGGGCAGACAAGCGGTAAATCCATCTTTCCTGTTCAAATAACTGCCTTTTCATTTCATCCATAGCCATAAAAACACTTCCTTTCCGCCATCTGCCCTATGATAGCACATTTCTTCTTCAGAAAAGGGACTGTTTTCAGTCCACTACGGATTTTTTCAGAGAGAATGTCGAGTCCCACTCTCTTTATAACACCTTTTCCACCTTCGTCCCCGGAAAATAGCATGCGATAATTTCCGCCGCCGTTTTCCCCTGCTCCGCAAGATATTTCGCGCCATACTGGCTCAGTCCAACGCCATGCCCGTTTCCGCCGCCGTAAAGTGCCACGCCCGTCAGCTTTCCTTCCGCGTTTTTCATTTCTTTCACTGCGAAAAATCCGCTTGGCAGCATAGCATTTCCCGTCATGGCTTCTGCGCTCTTCCGTTGCAGATAAATCGGCTCACCAAGGGTTCTTTTTGTTGGCGAAAGCACCTTACGGATAGCATTTTCCGTTTTCACCGTTGCCATCCCCTTTTCAAAGGTCAGCTGCAATTCCATTGCGAGTCCACCCTGTCCTCTGCGTGTCACCGCAATGCCTGTCAGCCTGCCCAAATCATTTTGATTCCCTTCTATCCTGCAATTCGCGCTTTCCGCCAGAGTTTTCTGCAAAATTTCTGTCAGCTGTCCACAACTGAAATACACCTTCCAGCGATACCACGGTGAATTCATATCGTACCCCTGTTTCTTCCAATCCTGCCAGAAGGCAAGCCATTCCTCCTCTGTCTGCGGCGGCGCAAAATCCCCGTAGGTCTGCGCCTGCAAATAGGATTTTTCCCTACCGGAAAAGCTGCCGTCCTTCGACCAGACCTCCTGACTGCCTGCCCCGAAGCCACAGGAGGTGGAATAAAAATAGGTCTGCGCCACCGCACCTGTTTTCGTTACGGCGCACATCCCCTCGGTCGCTTTCACTGCCTGTGCCGCCGTTTCATTTTCAGCATAGCCCAGATACACCTGACTGGCGGTGGTATCGGTCACATGCGCGCCATACGCACAATAGGTATTCGCATAAAACTGATTATAGGCATAGCTGCGTGCCGTAATTGCCTGCGCCTCCAACGCCGTCTGTCCGAAGGAGGTCGGCATTTCATGCGGCACAACGCCGAGCAGATACCGTTCCAAGGACAGTTCATTGATAACAGCAAGGCTATCTGCGCCGCGCCGTTCCAATTCAATCGTGCCTTCATATTGATACGCTGTTCCGTCTGCAAATGCCACACGAATCGGTGTTTCTGCCGTTGCCGTCACAATGCCATGCGAAAACCAAGGCAAATCGGCTGTCAGAACCGCCTTTCCTTCGGGTAAAAAATGCTTCTCATTTGTTCCATTGGAAAGCGTAAAGCCATTCTCCGCGGAAAGGGTTACGGTTTTCTGCTCCGCCCCCTTCAGAAGGACACGCATCCGCTCCAGAACCGCAGGAGTACGAATCACCGCCGCACAGATTTCCCCGTCCTTTTCAAAAAATTCGCCGCAATCCGTGCCGCAAATCAAATCAGTAAAATCCGCCTTTGCGATTTCTTCTCCTGCCGCATCATAAACCCTTGCCGCTTCCGCCCAAGGCAGCTCGCCCCGCTCCGCCAGATACAGCGTTTCTCCGTCCACGCGCTTCACGGTGCAGCCTCCGACAGATTCCGCTGCCGTCACCTCTGCGACCTTACCGTTTTCCAGTTTTACATCATAAATTCCCTCATCAAGTGCCTTTCCATAGGCAAGCATCGCCGCACCCTCCCCCGTTTCCAGAAAAAGCGCACCTTTTTCCTGCCTGCAATAGATATTTTTCACCACAGGCGAAGCGGCTTCTACCGTCAGCAGCGCAAGGATTTCCCCATCCTTTTCCAGAAAGGTAATGCGGCTTGCGGCATAGGGCGTTAAATCTATGCCTGCCGCAGTAAATCTGCCCATATCGCAAAGCCCATCCGCATCCAGAACCACCGCATTTTCCGTTTGAATCCCATAGGAATAAAGGCTGTCCTCTCCGCGCCTTGCCTTAAGCGCCGTTTCCAAAAGCTGCACCCAAAGCTCATAGGAAACCGCCATGTTTTTATTCTCCGCCGTCAGCACAATGCGGCTGTTGTAATCGGGCGCAAGCCTGTCCATCAATGCCTGTGCCTCCCAAAGCGTCAAATCCGCCTGCGGACGAAAGGTTCCTTCCTCACTGCCTGCGAAAAAGCCCTGCTCCACACAGCCTTGAATATAAGGATATGCCCAGTCCTCCACTGAAAGGTCAGAAAAATTCAGCTTCGTTTCCATTTCATCCAATTCCTGATTCGTATAAAACGCTAAGGCAATCGTTTTCGCCGCCATTTCCCGACTGACGGAGCTCTCTGCACCAATCTGCCCCACCTTTGCGCGCTCTGCCGGTCGCTCCGTACCGCATGCAGAAAGGGAAAGCAGCAGCAGACCGCCCAATAATATGTATTTTTTCATTGTACCAACTCCTTATCGGTACAAGTATATACATCTGTAGCAAAAAAAGAACCGCCTTCCGGCGGTTCAGTTCTCTGCTGATACTCTATTTCTATTTTAACGTAAAAAAATAACCCCGAAATGCCGGTCTTGCCCCTTGACACCTAGCCTAAGCCAGGTGGGTTTCCGCAACCTCGGAATCTGCCTTCCCCCGCCCAAAGGGAATTATCTTGGGGCCTGACATATCCGCTGTTTATAGGAATCCCGAGTCAGTAATGTAGGTTCAAATATAGCAAGTTGTCGTGCATTTCAGGATTTCTGTACTGATTATACTACAATCGCCCATGTTAGGCAACAGTAAAATCATTTTTTCTTATTTTTGAGAAACGGAATCACTGTCATCCAGAGCGCACCAACGACAATCGAAACATCCGCAATGTTGAAAATCGGGGCATTTTTCCCCT
>ENA-OPCD01002481-OPCD01002481.1-human-gut-metagenome-genome-assembly--contig:-NODE-2481-length-12959-cov-3.604309_pt1 | contig 12959 bp, 12 predicted proteins | sample MGYA00241560_ERZ501471 | MGnify/ENA primary metagenome ERZ501471 (study PRJEB25962, sample SAMEA2042578) | human gut metagenome | biome: human gut; feature: human-associated habitat; material: faeces...
ATAACTTTTAATGTCGGCCTTTTCATAGAAGACGATTTCTCGTAGCGACTAAAGTCATAAATATAGGCTAGCAGTTCTCTTCCCGGGCGTTTGTCTCTTAATGAATTAAATAGTAAAAAGTTTTTTTGCATTTTCAGAAAGAATTTGTTCGAGTTCTTCTTTTGTAAAGTCCATGTGAGAGATTCGTTTCACATAATCCTGCTGGTTCTCCCACGGAGAATCAGTGCCAAAAAGAATCTTGTCTGTACCATGTTTTCTCACAAGACGTACAAAGTCCTTTGGATGAAGATTATAGGAAATATACGGAGCTCTTGGGGCATCGGGGAGTGGAGTTACCGGGCCATAAGAAAAAGCAGTGTCAAAATAGACAGGCGCTCCGGCAAGATCACTCTCGACTTCGTTCCAGCGACCCCAGTTTCCCATATGTGCAAGAACCAGCTTCTCCGGGGCAACTTCTTTTAATAATTTTAAAATATGAGCAACAGAAGAATAATTGTGGTCATAAATACCAATATCAATGCCAGCATGTACTAATGTGATCAGCCCCTGTGAAGAAGCTTCATCAATGATACGCATCATGCGGATATCATCAAGATCTACATTCTGATATGCAGGATGGAGTTTAATTCCAGGAATTCCGGCCTGTTTTAAACGTAAAAGTTCTTCTTTATAATTCGTATAATTTGGATGCATACCTCCAAAGGTAATGATTTTCATATCAAGCAGATATTCCTGCTGTTGGATTAATGAAGAATTTACCTTTTCAACCTGGGATGGTTTTGTCATGACAGGTAGATTTACAGAATAATCAATATCGGCCTCTTTCATGGAAGAAAAGAGACCGATGACAGAACCATCTGTATGTGGAGGAATGCAGCCAATGTGTGCAAGATGATTCACAATCTTTTCCGAAGACTTATCAGGAAAAGTGTGAGTGTGAAAATCTATGATCATGTCTGCCTCCAATGACAGTGAGTTTATTTATAAGATTTTACGAGTTTCTCAAATGCGGCAAGAGAACGTTCTACCTGTTCTGTAGGAACGCAGTAGGAAATTCTTGCGTGTCCTGGGCATCCAAATCCAGTTCCCGGTACGATTAATAGATTATGATCTAATTTCGCTTTTTCGCAAAAAGCGATATCATCATCGATTAAAGTACGAGGGAACATATAGAAAGTTCCGCCTGGTTCTACAACGTGGTATCCCATATCACGAAGTCCCTTTGTAAGAATGTTTTTATTTGTTTCATAAACGGAAATATCAGAAGTTTCGCTGGCACAAAGAGCACAGACTCTCTGGAATAAACCAGGAGCGTTTACATAGCCAAGAGAACGTCCTGCACCTGCAATCGCAGCGTAAACCAGTTCATGTTCGTCCACTTCATCTGGTACGACAACATATCCCATACGCTCACCAGGGAGGGATAATGATTTAGACCAGGAATAGCATACTAAAGTGTTTTTGTAGTATTTAGGAAGGTAAGGAACGACAGTACCTTCAAATGCAATCTCACGGTATGGTTCGTCAGCAATCAAATAGATTGGGTGATGATATTCCGCGGATTTTGCTTCAAGAATTTCCGCAAGTTTCTTAACAGTTTCTTCAGAATAAACGGCACCAGATGGGTTATTTGGAGAGTTTACAAGAACGCCCTTTGTGTGTTCATTGATGGCTTCTTCAAATGCCCCAAAATCAATCTGGAAAGCCTCGATGTCTGCAGGAATAAGCTTCATAGAAGCACCGGCAGCCTCGATAAATACTTTATATTCTGGGAAATATGGTGCAAATACGATAAACTCATCTCCAGGACATGTAAGACCATTTAAGCAGCAGCATAATGCAGCAGCGGCACCAACAGTCATGTACAGATTATCTGCATTAAAAGATGTCTGGAAGCGAGAGTTGATAGAATCTGCAATCATCTTGCGGACACCGGCATCTCCCTGCGCGCTTGTATAGCCGTGAAGAACAACAGAATCCATCTCATTAAGGAGCTTTATAGCAGTTTCATTGACACAATCAGGAGCAGGAACGCTTGGATTTCCGATGGAGAAATCAAAAACATTCTCTGGACCAACTTCGGCAGCACGCTGTTTTCCGTATTCAAATAATTCACGGATAACAGAACGCTGGGTGCCGAGAGCAACCATTTTTTCATTTAACATAGCTTTATCCTCGTTTCTGTTTATTTTTACCATATAATGATAGTGCAAAAAAGGAAATCTGTCAACGAAGCATCGTAAATCAACCAGATGATTTACAGAAAAAACTTGTATACAAGGCACATATAAAATATTTTTTGAACTGATAAAAAAAGAGCTGGAATAGCGAGATAGCGTTGACTTTTTTCACAAAATATGATACTTTATCATAGTGCAACACTTTAATAAATAAAAGAGAAAAAGTGAAGAAGGATTAGGAAGATTAAGAGATACAGACGCAGAGAAAAGGGTGTCTGTATTTTAAATATTTAAATTTTTTAAGAAAAGGAAGGTAGCGTTATGCCAGTTACAGATTTACTTGAGAGAAATCATAAGCTTTACGGAGAGGAAGTTGCCTTAGTAGAATTGAATCCTACAATGAAGGATACAAGAAAGACAACATGGAAGGAATATGATCTTGTGCAGCAAACTTCTTCTGTACCATATCGCCGTGAGATTACATGGAGCGTATTTGATGAGAAGGCAAACCGTGTGGCAAATATGCTGTTAAGCCGTGGTGTGCAAAAGGGTGACCGTGTAGCAATCTTAATGTTTAACTGTCTGGAATGGCTGCCAATTTATTTTGGTATTTTAAAAACAGGAGCAATCGCCGTACCTTTTAATTTCCGTTTTGCCTCTGATGAGATTAAGTACTGTGCAGATTTGGCAGAAGTTCATGTGCTTTTCTTTGGACCGGAGTTTATTGGTCGAATTGAAGCAATTGAGGAAGAACTTAGCAAAGGGCGTCTTTTGATTTATGTAGGAGATGGCTGTCCGACATTCGCAGAAAGTTATCGAGAACTTGTAGCAGATTGTTCAAGTCAGGCTCCGTTAGTTCGCTTAGAAGACGAAGACGATGCAGCAATTTATTTTTCTTCAGGAACAACAGGATTTCCGAAAGCAATCCTTCATAATCATGAGAGTTTACTGCAGGCGGCACAGATGGAGCAGAAACATCATCTGACAAACAGAGATGACGTATTTTTATGTATTCCGCCATTGTATCACACTGGGGCGAAGTTCCACTGGATGGGAAGCCTTTGTGCGGGAAGTAAGGCAGTATTATTAAAAGGAACCACACCGGAGATTATTCTTGATGCCGTATCGAAAGAGCATTGTACAATCGTATGGCTTTTAGTACCGTGGGCACAGGATATTTTAGACAGCCTTGACAGAGGTGATTTAAAACTGGAGAATTATGAGCTTTCCCAGTGGAGACTGATGCATATCGGTGCACAGCCAGTACCGCCATCACTGATCAAACACTGGAAAGAATACTTCCCGAACCATTTATATGATACAAACTATGGATTATCAGAGTCTACAGGTCCAGGTTGTGTACATCTTGGTATTGAAAATATTGATAAAGTTGGTGCAATTGGCATTCCAGGTTACCGCTGGTCCTGCAAGATTGTCGATGAGAATGGAAATGCACTTCCACAGGGAGAAGTCGGAGAGCTTTGTGTACAGGGTCCGGGAATGATGACCTGCTACTACAACGATCCAAAAGCAACCGCAGAAACTATCAAAGACGGATGGCTCTTTACCGGAGATATGGCAATGCAGGATGAAGACGGATTCTATTTCCTTGTAGACCGTAAGAAAGACGTTATCGTAAGTGGAGGAGAAAACATTTATCCAGTACAGATTGAAAACTTCTTAAGTGCCTTTGATAAAGTAAAAGATGTCGCAGTCATCGGACTTCCAGACAAACGACTTGGAGAGATTACAGGAGCGGTTATTTCTATTAAAGATGGCATGGAATGTACTGAAGAAGAAATCAACGAATACTGTATGAAGCTTCCTCGTTACAAACGTCCGCACAAATATATTTTTGCAGAAGTACCGCGAAATGCGACAGGCAAGATTGAAAAGCCGAAGCTTCGGGAGATGTACTGTGGTGAGCGTCTGGTGGAGATGCAGAACAAAGGTTAAGATTCATAAAGGGTAGGATAAGACTGCTGTGAACAGAAATGTTTGCAGCAGTCTTTTCTTGTATTAAAAAAAATGCTTTACTTTAGTCTGCTACCATGCTACAATGCTACTAAATTAGCAGAACGAAAACAAAGGAGACGTTTATGAAAAAGAAGATTATCGCAAGTTTATTATGCCTGACAATGGTATTTTCCATGACCGCCTGCGGAGGCAAGGATAATAACAGTGCTGCATCAGACAACCAGCAGTCCACCATGGAGAGCACCGCAGCGGGACAGGAGACCGGCGAGGCCGGTAGTACAACCGCTGCACAGAATCCGAAGGACGCTGCGAAAGAGTTACAGAGTGCAAAAAAGGCAGTTACGGATGCACTGGGAGACAATTACTGGCCGGATTCCGAGATACCCGGGGAAATGCTGAACGAGACCTACGGTGTCAGTGCGGAGCTCTATGATGCCTACCTGGGAGAGGCACCCATGATCAGCGTCAATGTAGATACTTTATTGATTATTCATGCAAAAGATGGTAAGGTAGAAGAGGTAGAAAGTGCATTGAACGCCTACCGTGACAGTCTGGTGAATGACACGATGCAGTATCCCATGAATCTGGGCAAGATTCAGGCATCCCGAGTGGAACGGATAGGCGATTATGTATGCTTTGTACAGTTGGGTGCGGACACTTCCTCTGTGGAAGAACAAGGCGATGAGGCCGTGATCACTTACTGTCAGGAGCAGAATGAACTTGCCCTGGAGGCTATCAGACAGACTCTGGAGTAAATACGGAGTAGAGTGAATGGTATTCAGCAGTGTATTGTTTCTTTTTCGGTTTTTGCCGATTTTTATGATCTGCTATTTCCTGGTTCCCCGGAAGATGAAGAATCTGGTTCTCTTCCTGGGGAGCCTGGTCTTTTATGCCTGGGGAGAGCCCGTCTATATTTTCCTCATGCTTTTTTCTACCATATCCGATTATGTGTGGGGAAGGCTGATCGAAGAATACAGAGGGAAGGATCGCTCCAGGATCTTTTTGCTATGTTCCATTGTCATCAATCTTTTTATCCTGGGATTTTTTAAATATGCCGATTTCCTGATGCAGACGGTGAATGCGGTCTTCGGAACGTCGATTCCGTTTCTGAATCTTCCGTTACCCATCGGAATTTCCTTTTACACCTTCCAGACCATGTCTTATGTGATCGATGTGTACCGGGGGGATACAAAAGCGCAGCGTAATATTCTGCAGTTCGGTGTCTACGTGACCATGTTCCCACAGCTGATCGCCGGGCCTATTTTAAAGTATCATCAGGTGGAACGGTATCTGCAGGACAGACGGACCGACCTGGATGCCATCAGCTATGGTGCGAAGCGTTTTGTGACGGGACTGGCGAAAAAGGTATTGCTGGCCAATAATCTGGGACTTTTGTGGAAACAGGTAACGGAGCTGGGAACGGATCAGATGAGTGTTCTCATGGCATGGCTGGGAATTGCCGCCTTTGCATTGCAGATCTACTTTGATTTTTCAGGCTATTCCGACATGGCGATCGGACTGGGGGCAGTCTTAGGCTTCCATTTCCCGGAGAACTTCAATTATCCGTACGTTGCCACTTCGGTCAAAAATTTCTGGCACAGATGGCATATTTCCCTGAGTACCTGGTTCAAGGAGTATGTGTATATTCCGCTGGGTGGCAATCGCAAGGGCTTGCCGAGACAGCTGTTTAATATTCTGGTGGTATGGATGCTGACCGGTATCTGGCACGGTGCGGGATGGAATTTCCTGTTCTGGGGGCTGTGGTTTGCATTTTTCCTGATCCTGGAGAAATTATTCTTAGGAGATATTCTGGAAAGTGTGCCCAAGGTGTTCGGCAGGATCTATACGTTGGCGGTAGTACTGATCAGCTGGGTGTTTTTTGCACTGGAAAGTCCCGGAGAGATCCTGGCTTATCTCCAGGCTATGTTCGGAATGAACGGAATAGGGCCGGTGAATTCGCTGGCAATGTTTTTGTGCAATGAGTATCTGGTGCTTCTGGTGATCGCATTGGTGGCATGTCTTCCGTTGGGCAGCAGACTCGTGCATGCCTTAAAAAGCAGTAAGACAGGCCCCGCCATGGCGCTGTACCGGTTGGGAGAAAAGGTGATTCCGGCAGTACTGCTGCTTCTGTCGGTGGCGTATATTGTGGATGCGTCGTATAATCCCTTTTTGTATTTTCGATTCTGACCGGGAAGGAGGAACCGCATATGGATGATAAAAGAAATTCGCTGTTGACCATCGGACTGGTCTGTGCGGTACTTCTGGTTCTGGGAGTGGCAGATCTGTGGAACAGTGACAGAGTATATTCGGAAGCGGAGAACCGGGTGCTGGCTTCCCGCCCTGCCTTTTCCTGGGAGAGTCTTTTTACGGGAGAATACGGGGATGCGTATGAGAAATACATGTCCGACCAGTTCGTAGGAAGGGATAAATGGGTAGGACTTAAGACCCGGGCAGATATCCGTTTCCGGAAAAAAGAGATCAACGGGGTCTATCTGGGAGCGGATCATTATCTGATCGGAGTGAACGATCCCGATGAGTATACGGAGCAGATGGAAAATTCCCGTGTCGCATCGTTGACAAAGCTGGTGAACCACTGGGATGCCAAAGTCATGCTGGTACCGACGGCGGACAACATTCTCACGGATAAGCTGCCGGCATTTGCACCCTATTATGACGAAGAACGGCTGCTTACGAAGGTAAGGAATTCTATTGGAGAAGAGCATTATATAGATGTGTATTACGCTTTGCAGGAGCATGCACAGGAGCCCATCTATTATCGCACGGATCATCATTGGACCAGTCTGGGGGCATATTACGGTTTTCTGGCCTGGGCGGACAGTGTGGGACGTTTCCCCTACCCGTATGACGTAAACGGCATGAAGACGGTGTCGGAGAATTTTCAGGGAACCCTGCAGTCCCGTATCAATGTGGACTGGACGAAGGATAGCATACAGTATTTCCCGGAGACGGAGAAAAAAGCAGTATCGGTGACGTATGATTTTGCGGACACGGCTGATTCTCTGTATGCACCGGATTATCTGGATACCAAGAACCAGTATGGATTTTTCCTGAATGACAATCATGCATTTATTGAGATTCATACGGGATACAATCCCGGTAAGACGCTGTTTGTCATCAAGGATTCTTATGCCAACGGCCTGATTCCGCTGCTCACGGCCCATTATGAGAATATCTACGTGGTGGATCTGCGGTATTTTAACGGGAAACTGTTCCAACTGATGGAGCAGTATGAACCGGAACAGGGAATGGATGTGCTGGTGTTGTATGATTGTATTCATTTTTTAGAGGATTTTAAGTATTATTAAGGAGGCTTATTATGGCTTATTTGGGCATTCCCCAGAATACCATTGCGGTACTGCAGAAGTACCATTTCAATTTTCAAAAAAAATTCGGACAGAACTTTCTTATAGACACGACGGTTCTGGACCGGATTATTTCTTCTGCGGAGATCACGAAGGAGGACTGCGTGCTGGAGATCGGGCCGGGCATCGGTACCATGACCCAGTATCTTGCCTGTGCAGCCCGTGAGGTTGTGGCAGTGGAGATTGACAAAGTGCTGATCCCGATTCTGGAAGGTGATACGCTGAAAGCATTTGACAATGTAACTGTCATCAATGAAGATATTTTAAAAGTGGATATCAACAAACTGGTGGAAGAGAAAAACGGTGGCCGTCCGATCAAGGTGGTGGCAAATCTGCCATATTACATTACGACACCGATCATCATGGGACTTTTCGAGAGTCATGTACCTATCGAGAGCATCACGATCATGGTGCAGAAGGAAGTTGCAGACCGTATGAAAACCGGGCCCGGTTCCAAAGAATATGGTGCCCTGTCTCTGGCGGTACAGTATTATGCAAATCCGGAGATTGTAGCAAATGTTCCTCCGAACTGCTTTATGCCTCGGCCAAATGTCGGTTCCGCAGTGATCCGTCTGACAAGACATGAGACACCTGTGGTTGATGTCAAAGATGAGAAGCTGATGTTTCGTATTATCCGTGCATCCTTCAATCAGCGTAGAAAGACACTGGTCAATGGACTGAAAAATTCCGGTGAGATTAATTTTAGCAAAGAACAGATCGAGGCGGCGATCACAATCATCGGCAAACCGCTGACAATCCGTGGAGAGGCACTGACGCTGGCTGAATTTGCAGCGTTATCCAATGCTTTTTCTGATATGTAATGATCAGATAAGAATATCTCATGCGTTTGGCTTGAAGGAATCAAAGGATTTTGTATAAGAATAAAGTATCTGTGGAATAAATAATAATCTGAGTCATAAAGTTTAGAATGAAAGAAAAATTCAAACTTTATGGCTCAATTTTTATATTGGTTATTTTTGTTCCCTTCCTGTTGATGCTCTGGGTAGAGGGAGGCTTCGGAGGGAGACAGGCGGATCCTGTGCAGCAACAGATCGAAGAGGCACTGCCTTTTGTGGTCGCAAAGGAGGTTTCTGTGGGAAGCAGAACAGAAACACTGAAAGCGCAGGCAGTCATTGCCAGAACGAACCTCTGGGGAATGTATCTGAAAAATCAGAGTGATGATGCGCAGGGGAAAAGAGATTGGCTGGAACCGGGTGGAACAGAAGACTTAATGACATTGTGGGGAGCATCTGCCTATGAGAAAAATATGGAGAAATTCAGACAGGCTGTGAAGGAGACGCGTGGTGAGATCCTGACCGTTGAACATCAGCCGATCCAGGCGGCATACCACTATGCGGCAAATTGCAAAACCCGAAATGCATCGGAAGTTCCGGGGCAGGAAGCCGCAGTGTATCTGCAGAGCGTGGATAGCCCGGATGATATGCTGGCGGATGGATTCTTAAGCATCAGCTATATGGAAAAACAGCAGATGGCAGATGCATTGGCATCGTTGTTTCAGGAGGATGCTCCGCAGGCGGAAAATTTGCCGGGAGCACTGGAACTGACCGTCAGAGACAGCGCCGGTTATGTGACGGAGGTCACCTGTGGAAGGACGGTGGCAAACGGCGAGGCAGTACGTCAGGCACTGCATTTGAATTCAGCCTGTTTCTATTTTTCAGAGCTGGATGGAAAGATACGGATTTTGACAAAAGGCATTGGACATGGGCTCGGTCTGAGCCAATACGGTGCCAACGAACTGGCAAAACAGGGAAAGAATTACCAGGACATTCTGAAATATTATTATCAGGATGTTACGTTAGAACACTGGTAATGATGATATGATTTTACATAATTTATGATGCCAGGGTCAAAAGCCTGAAATAATTAATTTCTGTATTGAATAGTTTTTCATTTTTCCGGAAAGAATAAAAGTAAAACAGCAGCCGATGGCGGAATCTGGAGGAGAAAAATGGAAAAAAAAGAAAGACGACGGGTACTTATTCATAGACAGAAATCATATTTGACAGCAGGCGTGGTCACATTGGTGGCAGTAGTGGCCATGATGGGCGCATATCAATACGAAAAGCGTGCAGAAAAACAGGAACAGCAGGAGCAGGTGACTCTGGCGGAGCAGACGGATACCGCTGAAACACAGAATACCACAAATGCGGATGATACGCAGGAGACCATGGTGACACAGAAGCCGGATCAGCAAACTGAAAATACGGTCAGCAATCAGACAGATAGTTCTGCCATGGCGCAGACGGATACCGTGCAGGGAAGCACAGACACGACGGCAGTATATCAGCAGGTACAGACCAATGAAGAACCGGTGCTGCACTTTGCGGCGACAGATACCATTGGCTGGCCGTTGGAGGGCGATGTAATCCTGAATTACAGCATGGATCGATCGGTATATTTTGCCACATTGGATCAGTATAAATATAATCCGGCACTGATCATTGCCGGGGCAGTAAATGACCGTGTAGTGTCTGCTTCCGATGGACAGGTTATCGGTGTGGATACCACCGCAGAAACCGGACAGACGGTGACCATTGGGCTGGGAGACAGCTATCAGGCCATCTACGGACAGCTCAAGGAACTGGAAGTGTCAGCCGGTGATTATGTCAGCCAGGGAGACACCATTGGATATCTGGCAGAACCGACAAAATACTATTCCGTGGAGGGAGCCAACCTGTATTTTGCCATGACAAAAGAAGGAAAACCGGTGAATCCAATGGATTATATAAGATAAGTAATGATTTGATCTCAGAATGTTTTGCGGATCGTATTTGCAGCACACATTTTATTCGGAATTGTGTATAATAACAATATAGAGATCAAAATTCGCAATCGATATAAAAATGATACAGTTTTACTTCAGAAAAAGACGGTTATCTCAATCTGAATTGAGATTCCGCTTCTGCAAGTGATGAGTAATAACAAATCTTTTTCAGTCGGAGAACCGATTTCTGACCTGAATAAAATACAGTACGTCGATTGCTTTTTATAAGAGTGCCTGAGATGCCATGAATGATGGAAAACCAGAGATTTTGATGTGGCATCTCGGGATACAAAAATAAAAAAAGCAATAGTATAAATAGCTGATCATACAGATGCAAACGCATACTACAAAGTGAGATGATCAGAATAAAAAATGGGAATAAAATGAGAGTGACAACAGAGAACACAAAAAAAACGGCAGAGACAGAAACAAAAAATGCCTCCGTAAAAAAAGCAGATGAACAATCAACAGAATCTGCAAGAAAAAAAGCAGAAAAACTGAGCGGGAATGCAGCTGCAAGAAACTATACATATATTTTGAAATGCGGGGACGGAAGTCTCTATACCGGATGGACAAATGATATTGCAGCACGTCTGGAACAGCATCGCAGTGGAAAAGGAGCGAAATATACCCGGGGACGGGGACCGCTGGAACTTGTGTATCTGGAAGTGCATGATACAAAGTCAGAGGCAATGAGCCGGGAAGCGCGGATCAAACGATTTACAAAAAGAGAAAAACTGAATCTTCTTGGAACAGAAGAATGGCGCTTGGAACTGACAGGAACAGAACTGGAGTTGCTGGGATAAAGTTTTGCGAGAAAGAGGAAACAGATAAAAAACTGCCTTTGGGGGCAGTTTTTTATCTGTTGCGGTCTGGTTATCGGGAAACAATAAGTTTGCAGATCGGATTTCCCATAGAGGAAAACTTCTGCTCATATTCAGTCATGACATTTCCCCGATTCAATGTTTCATCATGGTGCAGATCCCAGGTGAAGGCATCCAGATGCCAGCCTGCCGGTTCCACCTGCTCCAGAGAAAACTGAAACAGATCTTTGTTATCGGTCTTAAATTCTACATGACCTTCCGGTTTCAGGATCTTATCATATCTGCCGAGGTAAGTCGTGGAAGTCAGACGTCGTTTCGCATGTCTGTCTTTGGGCCACGGATCGGAAAAGTTCAGATAAATGCGGTCTACTTCATGTTCAGCGAACATATTGCAGATATTTTCAGCATCCATACGAACAAAACGCAGGTTTTCCGGCAGTGTCTCCAGTGCATCTGTTTTTTCCAGAGCACGGATAAGCACGCTGGAATATTTTTCAATACCGATATAGTTGATTTCCGGATTCTGCTGTGCCAGTGTTGTGATAAACTGGCCTTTTCCCATACCTACTTCAATGTGGATCGGATGATTATTTCCAAAAACTGTATGCCAGTTTCCGGCCTGAGGATTTTCCTCGAGAATACACAATGGATGCTCGGCGATAGCCTCCCGGGAACCGGGTACATTTCTTAATCTCATATAAAATTAGTCCTTTCTTTTGTAAAGTTTCAACATATCATTGTAAAAACAAAGGAATCGCAATCGTTCTGATTCCCATGATTGAAATGTCAGATGTAAAACAGTTTTATGTCTGTCTGGTATTTTACTATAAGATGCGAATTGCGACAAGTAAATTACAGCTGTTTAGAGAATAAATGCAGTGCATTTTATTAAGATATCATGAATTTTGCATGATATGTCCTGCTTCCTGGTGCGGAAGCGGTGTTTTTACTGGACGGAATATCGAAATTTTGCTATGATAGTAGTTGTGTGAATTCCAAATTTATACAGATTTTTCTGCATGTATCTGAGAAAAAAGATGATAATCAGCAGATTTGTGGGAAAAATAGAGTGAAAGATACAAAGTATGCAAACGCGATGGATAATGGTGCTGTTTGCCATATTTGGAGGAAAAAATGAGAAAATTTTTAAAGAGAATGACAGGCATTTTTCTGTGTGTGGCGATGGCAGCAGGTATTGCACAGCTGACTTATTTAAAAGAACATCCGGAAGTATATACAAAATTAAATAAAACCTCCGATTCTTTCTTTGCAGAACTGCAGAAAATCGTGGATGAGAGCGGCAGAGGATATCAGGTAAACCATATCTGTTCTCTGGGAAGTATGTTCTGTACTACACAGGAAGTATATGATTATGAGACTGCCAAGACGTCAGATACAAAGGTATATGCGGATTATTGCAATTATATGCAGAATCATGGCATTTACCTGGCTCCGGCGCAGTTTGAGGCAATGTTTATCTCTGCGGCACATACGCAGGAACAACTGGCACAGACACTGGAGACAGCACGTAATTATTTTAAAAACAACTGATAAAACGGGATATCGTTTGACATAGAGCGAAGTTTGGCAGATGAAGGAAGTCAGAGACGATGGCAATACAGAAGAAGGTACAGAAAAGCACCACTAAGAAAAAGAAACGAAAAAATAGAAAGAAGCGGTATGATCTGTCCAGGGTCTGGATGGCATTGGGAACGCTGACCGTGATTCTTCTTGTGATTTTCGGTGTGGCACAGCATCAGAAGACGCAGAATGCGGCACAGCAGATGTCAGGACTTTCTGCCATTGATGG
>ENA-OPCD01002501-OPCD01002501.1-human-gut-metagenome-genome-assembly--contig:-NODE-2501-length-12877-cov-1.911636_pt1 | contig 12877 bp, 21 predicted proteins | sample MGYA00241560_ERZ501471 | MGnify/ENA primary metagenome ERZ501471 (study PRJEB25962, sample SAMEA2042578) | human gut metagenome | biome: human gut; feature: human-associated habitat; material: faeces...
CGCAGACGAACACGCTGTTGTTGTCGCGGTACCGCTGCAGAGCCTGCATCTTGATGTCGAACTGACGAACGCCACCGGGCGTAGCAAAGACCGCGTCCATGTCCGTCTGGAAGACGAGCAGAGACACCTTTCGAACAAGATCCGCCGTGTAGATTCGACATTGATTCCAATGCAAAACATAGTCCCAAAGGATCTGTGCCTGAGGAATCCCCAAGAAGTTGTACGACGGCTTCAAGAGCACGGGCGGAGGATTGTCCAAGAGAGGAATCAAGCGCGAGGCGTGAACCTGTTGCCCGAGGACCCACCACCACTTAGGCTGCATGTAGTCCGATCGCAAAGGATTCACGCAGTTGTAGTCGCCCGGCGTAACGTTGACGGGGTCAACCACGACAAAGCGAAGTGTTCCGCCTTTGTTAAGTTCTGCCGAATAATCGTTGATGCTAAGTGGCAGTGTCAGATCATCCGCACCGGTGTCGATGAAGATGAAAGCGCCACCCATGAATCCCGTGAGAGTCGACGCTTCGTGGAAAATCTTCTGCAGGCCGTATTTGCTTTGCTGAAGATCTTGCAGTTCGGCCACACTCTCCGATCGATCATCGCCGCCCGTGACTTCGATCCAGGCGCGCGTGATGTCGTCGGCGACAGTCTGCACCGCCGCACGAATCATGCCGTTTTGCGCAATCTGCTGAAGAGCCCCATACCCGATAAACGAAGTGACCGGATACTGTCCCATGTCGAAAGCGTGTTGCTGAAGGCTTCCGAAAATCGCATCGAATCCTCCGGCGGAGTCGAAGGCCATGTCGAGCTTCTCTCGCTCTTCCGCGCTCGTACCCATCGTCACTGGGAGACTGAAAGACTTCTTGATCTGCTCGATGTTTTCAAAGGCCTTGACAGTTCGAGGAGGGACCATGATCTCCGTCTCGAGTCCGTCCGCATCGAGGCGAAGATTCATCCGCCGTTCTTGCGCCTTTTTCTTCGACTTCTTTGCCATTGCACAACCACTTCAAAAAACGTCGCTTTGCCTGAAACCAGAAAATTCGGTCGACCAGTTCGACTAGGCTCTTAAGAGCCATGCAAATGCAGAGTGCCGACAAGCTTCCAGCACCAATGAGACAAAACCAAATGAATGTTTCTGCCTGCCACGTCAAATCCGTTGCCTGCATGAGGTCCGAGTCCAAAAATCCGATTAAAATGTCTTTCATGGTCTGAAGCCCTTTTCTTCAGTCATCAAAGCCCCGGACGTTGGTAGCGTCGCGGGGCTTATTGTTTTCTCACGATCCGAAAAGCGCGAGGACCGCGCCGACCCCCTTTGCCAACACGTAGAGTCCGACGCCCCACGCCGTAAGGATCACTGGAATCCGCATATAAATCGGAAGGTCTTTCGCCATGAACAAAGCCTTCACAAGTCTTAAAATGTCCATATGTCCTCAGATCGCTTGAGGCCATCAAAAAAGCCCCGGATGCTTCCAACATCGCGGGGCCGTTCTTTTTTCTGTTTTCTCAGAACCCTCTTCCGAGGAGGTATTCCATATTTGACGGATCGATCTTGATCGTTCCGCCCTTGGAAAGGTCGTTGAGCGCCTGGCTCATCGCATCGACCATGTCGTCGTGAGCCCCGGCAGGGAACGCCAAAAGTTCTGGGATGAAATTGTCTTTCACCCACGGGAACCGATCGGGCGGCGGAAGATAGACGTTCTTCGCCTCCCAGAGCGTTGCCACAGCGGACGCGCGCGCTTCCTTCGACTCCTTCGGCGTAATGGGGATGATGCCCGACACCTTTTTCTTGAGGGTCGAAATGATCGCACTGCCATTGGCCTTGTCTTCGACCAACTTCCGAGTGATCCTCGGATGTTTCTTTGCCGCGGCCACAAACTGCTCGAGCGTCTTCACGAAGTCCCACTGTCCGCGGAACTGATCGATGAGAAAGAAGCACCCGGCCTTCTTTCCCCACACTTGACCAACCACGAAGTCCGATCCCTTGGTGTCCTTGAAGGTCATGTCCCACGAGATCACAGTCGCGTCAAAGTTCTTGGGGAGCTCCGACCAGTGTTGAATCCACGACTCTTGAAAGAGACCGCCGCCGCGCGGCACAGGCCGTTGCTGGAACTGCCCGGCCGTCGCGTACGACCCCATGGTCTTTTCCATCTCGGAGACCTGTTGCTCAGAGAAACGCTCAGGGAAGAGAAGTTCTCCTTCGACCGTGCGCGGATCCTCAAAGCCGATCGAGGTTCGGCACTTTCGTGAGGACTCGAAGCGCATCGGGAGCATCAAGTGCTCGTAACCAAGTTTTCGCCCCAGAATCACGCCGGACGTGTCGCGCTCGTGCAAACGCTGCATGATCACGACAATCGCGGAATCGGCGTTGTTGATACGGCTGGGCACAGCTTCCAAGAAGGTCTGCTCGGCTGCATCCAGTGCGGGGACTGAAAAGGCGTCGTCCACCGATAACGGGTCGTCGATTATGATTCGATCACCTCGTGAACCCGTCAACGACTTGAACGACATGGACTCTCGAAAACCCGTCGAGGTGTTTTCGAACTTCGTCTTGGCGTTCTGATCGCCTGTCAGTTGTACGGGCCATCGCTCCTGGTACCACTCCGACTGGATGAGTCGACGGCACTTCATGTTGTCTCGAATCGCAAGCGGTTCCTTGTGCGCGGTCGTGAGGTATCGCATGTGCGGACATCCGCAAGGCCCCCACTCCCAAGCAGGAAAGAAGACGCCCGTGAGGAGAGACTTCATCATGCCCGGCGGGACATTCATGAGGAGACGCTTGATTTCTCCGCGATGCACGGCCTCAAGGTGAGCGCACATCGCGTCGAGCGCCCAACCCCATGCAATCGGCGTGGCCGGCTCAAGGACCGACCAGGCCATTTTGCAGAACTCGGCCAGGCTTCTCTTTGCGATTTCGCGGTCGAGCTCAACGAGTGTCGGAAGTCGATCCATAAAGCATTTCTCTGACAGCCTTCAGTTTTTCCAAATCCACACCAGAGAGATCCGGGGAAGTCGTGACCTTCACGGCTCCTCCATCTCCACCTGTCAGTGCCACGCGCTTTCGATCGCCGTAGCGAGAATCGTCGCGCTGCGCTGCCTCTCGAGCATCCTCTTGCATCGATGCGCGAATTGCCTCAACAACCCCCTTCGGGAAAGGTTCTCCCGTCTCGAGACGATGCAACGCCTCCTCGTAGAGCTTGTCAGATTTTTCCATGCGTCGATCGTTGTAGATGTCGGCCGACGCGGCACGAGCATGTTTCGCGCGGAGGCAGAATTCTGGCTTTTCGTCCTTCCAACGATGGATGGTGCGAATTGACGGCATCCCATCCATTTGAGCGATCTTTCTCTCAGACAGGCCGGACTCGATCAGGTCGATGATGCTGTCCTCCAGCTCCTTTGAGTAGATAGACGGTCGCCCCATTTCCTTCCTCCTCCTGTTTTTTTGCGCTCAGGGAAATCGGAGATTCTGCGACATCGGGGCGTACAAAGCCCCTACAACGAAAAAGCCCCGCATTTCTGCGAGGCTTACATTTCTTCCGGGCATGCCAAGGGAGCCACCTATGGCTCCCCTACACAGACCGCTCCGAAGAACGCTGGACGTTGCTCAATTGTTGATTTGGATCCTATCACGTTCCTCCATTCTTTGCAAGAAGTTTTGAACAATGTGGCGGATTCTTTTCACGGATCGGACAAACTCCCGCTCAGACACGTGATGCGTTCGAAGAAGCTTGTGGATCGGCGTGTGCGGCGATGTGTAGAGGTCAACAAAGATCCGTCTGTCCCGTCGATCTCGGAGCGTGTCGAACGGCGTGGACAAAATCGCCTCATTGATGATCAGCGCGTCCTTTTCGTCGACGACAACCGTGTGTCTTTCTCGCGCACGTTGCTCGGCCTCCTCTTTCGTGATCCCTTCTTCAATGATCCGAAAGAGAGGAGACGTTCCACGTCTTTCGGTTGGGTCACCCGCCCATCGTCCCCAGTTCTCGAGACGTCCCTCAAGCACGGGATCGTTATCGCCCCAGTCCATTCCGATGCTCCTTTTCCCACGCGTCCCGACATTCAGCGCACCACCACCGACGCGCCTTGCGGATCCCCTCTTCCGTCGGCTCGATGACCTCAATCACCTCATCGCACCAGAGACACAACGACGCCACCTTCGGGCGCGGACCTTCCGGTCTGCGACTGTGAAAAAGATCCTCCTCGTGCATCCACTGCGCGGCCTTTTCCGCGCGATCAGCGTCATCCATTGGTTTTCTCCTCGATGATTACGCGCACACCGTCGGTCTCGGCGTAGCGCTTTGTTGCGTAAACGGCGACGACCTGTGAGTCGTCCAGGAATGCGACTCCGTTGCATCCGTCGAGCACTGCCTTCAAGTAGTTGTCGATGTCGGGCCTGCCGGGAATGATGAGGCCCCCAAGCGCGTTTTTCGTCTTGGTTTTGGTCCATGACTTTGGAGGCTTCACCATGACCTCAACGGAAACGTTCTGGGGAAGCTCGCTCGGCAGCTTGCCCTTCATCGCCTTTCGGCACTCCCACGCGACAGCGGCCTCATAGGCGCGCGTCTTGCCGGGCGTGTAGGTGTGCCCGTTGCGTGTGAAGCGGGGCCGTCCCTTTCCAACAGGCTTTCCAGGCACAAAGAACTGGATCATTTGACGCCCCTCTTGCTGAAAACGTCCGTGGATCCGTCGATGGAAAAAGCCTCGATCTTCGATAGTGGACACTCAATGAGCGCCTTTCTCTTCTTTTTCAGGAGCGACCGGACGGTTCCCTGGCCGTCGTGCACGCCGTAGAAGAAAGCGTAGGCTGTGCCGCTTCTCTTGAAGAGGAATCGCATGTCCGCGGGCGGATAGGTTCGTGGTTCGAAGGGGTCGACCGCCTTCCACTCGAGTTTCTTCTTCGCATCCTTCGTCTTTTCCTTCGTCGTCATTAGAAATTTCCTCCTTGTCGGTTTCGTGTTGTCGTTGAATTTGGATCCGTGGGATGATCAAAGAGCCCGACCAAGGCACCTCTTCACACCCCACGGAGAAAAAAACTCATGAATCCACTGGATCTCGTAAAACGCGCCATCCTTGAGCATCGAGTTCTTGCTCATTCGGCGGACAGTCAATCGCTATTTGCACCGCTTTCCTTGATTCCGGCACCGCCGTCTCAGGAGCCGACGGAAGTTGCAGGAGCTGTCGTAAGCATTTCCATCGAGCTGAAAGCCGGGATGGTTGTGAGCTTCCGCCAAATAGAATTTCGTCCCATTGACTCCTTCGCGGATTGGAAGCTCGGTCCCACATTGCCCGGAAGCATTCCTTTCTCCAAACAAGACGCCGAGCGCATGCGCGAAAGAGGCGTCCTTCTGCCAGTTCCGTGATTCCGCAAGTGCAACGACCAGGGACGGCATTAAGGGCCGCACACCCAATTTGGTGGGGAAGCGTGCGCTCGGAGCCGTCCCACCCGAAACGAAGTAGCCTGACGTATCCGTAGCGCTCCTCGTTGTCGAAACCGACCGGCCAAAGCACATCTGGATCTCTGATCATTCGAGCGCGCTTGGCGAACGCTCTGCGCACTGCAATCCCTGCGTACCAGGGGAGTTTTTGCATTTCGAGTATTCCTTTGTGATCCTTTGGTGTCCCGTGAGATGATGAAGGCGTCCTCGCAAGACAGCTTTTTCATCACCCCACGGAGAAAAATCATGCTCAGCGAAAAAGAGCGTCGACTTCTGATTGACTGCGAAGCCCATCTGCAGCTTGTGTCCCTTTTGTTTCAGGGCACTCGAATTGCCGCCTATGTGGAGAACGTCCGGCTTCAGCCACAATCCAGAAAAGACGATTCGGCGACCGTAAGTGTCTTCGCCAAAACCCCGGAAGGGTGGAGGTTCGAACGCTCCACGGTTTGCCACGCAGAAGACTTGGCAGAAGCGGAAGTTCTCGCACCATTTCCAGAAACTGAGCGACATTACGTCTGGCCCGAACCAGCAGAAATCGCACCGGTCGTCCGGCGGCGAGATCACTGATTCCGCAGTCGCATGCCGCGTGCACATCGCCGTCGAGGCAGACGCCGAGAAGGTGATTGCACCGGCGGTAGTGCGGCAAGGTGCCTACCTGCCCATCCCAACAATCACTGAGAAGCCGATCCATACGCGGGTCGGTGCCAAAAACCGCACCCTTTCTCCGCATGAAACGCTTGAAGCAACCTGCTGTTTTCATGCTTGGACCTATTCCTCTCCGATTCGCTTCAGTTGTCTCTGCATCTTGCGCATCCGTGAGACTTCGACCCAAACGACGATCCCCAGGAGGTATTTGATCTGGTCGATCATGTTTTCCACGTCACCGAGCTCCTCCGCGAGGTGTTCTCGCTCAATGCTCGGATTCGTTCCGGAAACCTTCTCAGCCAGACAAGCCGACTCAAATGCGTCGACCGCCTCAATAGCCTCTACGAGCTCTTCGCGCAGCTTCTTGAGCTGGTGGTCGGCACCGTAGTGCCTAGCGACAGACATGCACTGCACGGAGAGCGATTCCTCGGCCCGAAAGCGCCTCACGCAGACCATCTCTGCTCGCCTGAACAATTCGATATCTTTTTCGTTCATCGTTACCTCTCTGTTGTTGGGTTTCCCCTCCGTGCGAAGATTGAGGTGTCCTACTCCCTTAACCAACCCACAGAGGAGAAATTCGTGGCTGAAGATTTGATTCAATACGGAAAATGGTTGCTCGCCGCCTTTGGCCTTCTTTTTTGGGTCGTCGATTGCATGAAACGAGGCGACCAACTTCAGCGAGACATATCCGTCCGCGTCGAGGAAGACGAACTTGTCGTTTCCTTGACCTCCGAGGTCCCCGTGACCTTTTTGGTCGTCATCCTCACGGGCTTCCGACCTCGCGTCGTATTCCTTTTCAAGCGTTGCGATCCGCGATCATCCTTCAGCATTTCCGCCAGTCGTCTGATCTCTTCTCGAAGTGAACGGATTTCCCTGCTCGCTTGGTCGGAGAAGAAGTTGTCTTTTGCCACTCTGCCCAGCAGCAATATCAACAGCCCGATGTAGGCGAGTTCTGCGATGTTGCTCATTCCTCATCCTTCACTGGAATCCCTAGTCTTTCTTTGATGATGCGAAGGTCGACATTCACCCTGGTCCTCCAGCGATCTTCTTCAAAGCGCTTTTGGATGCGCTCTATCCTCTCGTTGTGTCGTTTCTGAATTTGTTCATTGATAGCCATACCGAACAGGCATCCCAATGAGAGTGCGGTTATGATCCCAAACACAAAACTTATAGGATTCATCGCTTTTCCTCTTCTGCAGTAGTTTTCAATTGCTTTCGATACGACGGCCACGTGAAGGCGACGCACTGTCCGCCGCCCTCCATGAGGCGGTCGTAGAGACGCTCGCCAAGGTAGTCGGAGATCGTCTTTCCGCCCTCGCGGCGCTCCTTCTCGGTGAGTTCCACGGGAAGATTCGAGATGAGGATCGTGGGCTTGACCTGGTTGTATCGCTCGTTGAGGAGTTGGAAAAGGATGAGCCGCTCGGTCTCGGTCCCGAACTGGATGCCGACCTCATCGAGGATGAGGAGCTCGTAGTCGACGAACCTGCGCAGCACGTCGGACTCGGTCTCCTTCGCGTTGCTTCGCCAGGACTCCTTGACGCGGGTGATGTAATCGATGGTCGTGGTGAAGAGCACCGAGTGAGCGCAGTCGGCTGCACGCACGGCGATGGATGCTGCGAGGTGCGTCTTGCCGGCGCCCGTCGTGCCGCTGAAGATGAGGGACACGCCGTCGAGGATCTTCTTATCGATCGTCTTGCAGTAGTCCATGACGACTTCCTTCGCCTTTCGCTGTCCGTCGCAGGTTACGACGTAGTCGCGCACGCGCTTGTCGGCGAAACGCTTCGGGAGGCAAGCCCCCTTGAGCGCCTGCTCTGCCTTCTCGCACTTCGGGCACTTCGTGTAGAGGACTTGCCCGTAGCCGTTCGGTCCCTTCCCGAAGACAGGGAAATGACCGTGTCGGGGGCACTCCTCGAGCTCGACGTCGGTGTAGGTCTTCCCCTTGAAGATGTAGAACTCAGCCTTCATGATCTTTCCTTTTTGTCAAAAGCCCATTTCCTCGCAGTAACGCTCGAGCTCTGCGGACTCTTCGGGTGTGAACTCCTTCATGACGACGCCGCGCGTGTAGTCGACACCCTTGTATTCGTTCTCCCAGTCACCGGGGCAAGTGGGCCGACGCTTCGAGCGGTAGCCGTTACTGCTGTATCCTCCGCGCTGGTTTGCGTACTTGAGGGCGTTTCCCATCCAGTTGCGGAATGCCTGGTCCCACCTCGCGTAGCGCATGTCCTTCGAAAGCGCCCAACCGACGAACTTCTGGAACTCTTCGCTTGCGTTGATCGTTGGGTATTCGGCCGCCGCCCATTCGTCGAGATCCTCTGGAATGCGAGCACCGCTTGCCCACGGACATGGAGTCGACGGTTTCCGACGCTTCACTTTCGTCTTCGGCGGTTCAGTGTCGGGAGAGAGAACCAGATCGTCAGAAGGGACCGGCGCTATAGAAGAGTTTTCCTGTTCTCCTTTACTGTTCTTCTTTCTTGTTCCAGTACCAATTTCGGTACCAACGGAAGTACCGTTTTCGGTACCACCATTGGTACCGCTTTCGGTAGTACCAGAATAGGTAGTACCTATTTCGGTACTTACGCTTTCGGTACTTACTCCTTTCCCTTCCGTCCACTCTGAGGCGACGAAGGTCGGAAACGTGTAGAAGACAATCTTCCGCCGATTCACCCAGGAGACCCGCTTGGATACGAGACCGACCTTTTCGAGGTGCGCAGTCGCACCCATGACCGTCTTGCGGTCCATCTCAAGACAGTCCGCAAGAGTGTCGACGCTCGGGCAGCACTTCCCGTCTTTGGGATTGCTCCGCCAGGCGAGTTCGATGAGAACAGCCTTGGCGGACGCCTTCCCTGTTTTCTGGGCGCGCGCCCATTTTTCGGCGGCGTAGCTCATCAATCAGCTCCACTTAATCCCAGTCGGTACGTTTTCCGACGTAAGGGCACGAGGAGAAAAGTTGCATTCATCGAAGGCAACGAGGACGAACAGCGTCGGGAATCCAGGTTCTTGATGTCGCTGGATCAACGCTTTCTCCTCAAGACCTTTCAGAGCCTTGCGAATGGTGTCAGGGTGAAGCCCTGTCTTGATTGTGAGTTGCTTGATCGTCATGCTGATTGCTCGACCCAGCACATTGGCATTGCAAAGCACCAAAAGGACAAGTCGTTCTGAGGGAGTGTAGACGGGCTCGAGAAACCCCCAACGCAAAGCGGAATAGCTCATAGAAACCTCAATCGGAAAAAGCAGGATCAAGGATCTTCTTCGGGATGCCGGTGACACGCGAAACGTCCGCAACATGGCGAAGAGGGATCTTCTTGTTGCGAACCCACGCCCCAATGGCTTGACGGCTCAAGGGCGGCGTCAGCTTCTTGGCAAGCTTCTCCTGATTGCCCGCCGCTCGGACGGCAAGGAGAGCGGGATTGAAATCGTCTTGCTTCATTTTCTGGTGAATGCAACTAGAAATAGAACACTCGCCATTATAGGCAAATATTTTTAGCATTGCATCAATGCTACATTTCGTTGACAATCCGTAGCGGAGGTTCTCTATGGAAACAACTATTGGCCGCGCCATCAAGCAAAGCGGCATGACCCAGGAAGCCGTCGCGGCCCGCATGGGCGTAAGTCGCCAGGCAGTCACGTCGTGGGCGACTCAGGGCAAAACGCCCACTTTCAAGAATTTGCTCAAGCTTGCCGACATCCTCGGCTGCACCGTCGGTGCGCTCACCGGTGAGGAGCCGCTGCCGAGCTATAAGGCTGCCGGCGACAACCCCGTGGCGGACGGTTTTGTCCGCGTCCCTGTCCTCTCTGCGTCCGCTTCGTGCGGCGGACCCGACGTGAAAAATGGAGAGGTCGACATCGTTGGCGCAATCGACTTCCGCGCTCAATTTCTGAAAACCCTTCCTGGAGTGACAGGGCTGTCGAATTTGCATATCGTCCACGTACACGGCGATTCGATGGAGCCGACCATCCCCGCCCGTTCACTCTGTCTCATTGACGGGAACCAGAAGGCAATCAGAGGTGATGGCATCTACTGCCTTGGCGCGCACGGCGACACGTACATCAAGCGCATTCAGAAGAATCTGGACGGGAGCCTCACCCTCCTCTCAGACAATTCCGTGTATCCACCACAGAGACTCGTCCTTGATGACAGCGACTTCGTCGTAATCGAAGGCCGCGTAGTCCTTGTGCTCAAGACACAAGTCTTCTAATCGCTCACCAACAATCTCCCCCAAGCCGCCTTCGGGCGGCTTTTCTTTTGCCGCCAACCTTACGCCAAAAAATGTGGCAAATCAGTGTAATCCCTAAGCAATATTATTTGTCATTACCGCTAATTTCCGCTACTATTCGTTGTGTGGATCGCTACTTTTTGTGGCGGTTCATTAGCCCCCTAAACCTCCTTCTGGCGGCATGGGGGACGGTTGCGGCGCCGAAAGCCGAAAGTGCGGATGAGCCCGGATCGAGGTTTGGGACCCTCGAAATTACCTCTCGGAAGGGAGGGAAGCTCCAACGGCCAGTAAAGCCGGAAAAGCAGGGCGCCGACGTCAGTCGCAAGACTGGAAGCCACGATGGCCCTGAGCGTGGGTGGCCTAGGGAACCGAGAGGTTCCCTTCCAGGCTCTGCCGTCCTTTCGGTCATTGGGGACGCGCGGGGCCTGAAAGGGTATCTTTCACGATTGTTGGACGAGCGTCAATGGTTCAATCTGCGATTACTGCTACTCTGCGGAGATGGAGACACAAAATGACCACCTCCCAAAACGAATGCAAGTTTTCCGTTCGCTACGACGGACCCGCAACGATTAACCACATGATTGATGCGAGAGATCTCGCAACATCAATCATGGGATTAAACGACGTGATCGATGTCATCGCCGACCAGACTCTTGCTCCTGGAACGAGGTGCGAACTGCAAGTAAACGCCCAATTCCGAGAAGGCAGTGCTGTAGGCGATTTTGTCGTTCGCGTGTTCAGCGATGGAGTCCCAGTGGTACTCTCTTGTTGCACGGAAGCCAGAGAGCTGTTGGGCATCTTCATTGACTTCATCACGCTCAAAAAACTGTTGAAGGGAAACGAGATCCCGGCCGATCAAATCCAGAAAGATGTGAATCCGACTGCCCCTGTGCATATCCACATCGAGAACCTGAATATAAACACCAATGTTCGAGCTGGATCAGTAAATCTTTTCGCCAGTCGTTCCATAGACAAAAAAGTACGAGACTTTCTTGCGCCGATTGCCGACGAGAAAGTCAGCAACGTTGAAGTATTGGATGAAGAAGGAGAGGTCATGGGATCTGTTACGCAAGAAGAGGCGCCCCTCTTTAATGAAGCTCCCGTGGTTCAACAGGAAACAATGCTTCCTTTCAAGAACGTTATGCTCGTTATTCATGGGCTACATCTTGATGGAAACAGAACATGGAACCTGTCAATGAACGGAACGCATTTCAGCGCCAGGATCCTTGATCAGGATTTTCTGAGCCGTGTTGAGTCTCGGGAGTTCGTCTTCGGCAGCGGAGACTGCCTTGAGGCTGACGTAGAGATGAAGACAACAACCTCAGGGAAAATCGTCTGGTCCGTCACGAAGGTACACCAACTCATCCCCTCCCCGAAGCAAGGAACACTTTTCTGACAACACCATACAAGGCCCGCCTCTCGCGGGCCTTTCTTTTACCTACGTAGTTTTCCTGGGGACAGAATGTCCCAAGGAAGGCCTCTCGAAGCCGCTTGTCGTTTTTTCAACGTTTTTCCTAAACCTTGATCGACGCTGTTCTCCAGACAGGCGGCTTCGAAAGATCTTCCGCCCCTCGCGCGGGTCCCCAAAAGGGCTTTTCCTGCCGCGCGGGAGGCGCCCCAAACGACGAGGTCCACCATGACGAAACTCTTCGAAAAGCTGTACGCCGTCTACGTCGACGTCGCCTTCGCCGCGAAGGCCCACGATATCACCCCCGGCAAGGCGATCGCGATCACGGTCTTCGGCGCCCTGGCCGCCTGCCTGCCGACGGCCTTCTTCGTCGTCCTGGGGACGCTTTTCAAAGCTACGCACTGACGCAGGAGAAAACTATGCGCTACAGACTTAAAAACCGAGCCATTCAAGCCGCTCTCGACAAAGCAACCGACGGGGCTTTCTCTGAGCTCCTCCAGGACTGCGAAGGCGTGGAGATCGAAGTGAACGGGCTCAGGCTGGAGGTGGAAGTTGAGCCGGTCAAGGAATTTGATCCGACGAAGTGGAACCTCTGGCCGGGCATTGAGCCGCCTCAGGACGTTCCTCTTCGGATCGAAGTCCGGGAGGCCGACAAAGACCTCGACACGCCGGAGCCTCGGTTTGGAAAGATCCGCAAGAAGGCTTGCGCATGCTTTGACGGGAGCGACTGGCGCTTCTGGCCGGGAGAACCCTTCGGAGCATACATCGACATCGAAAAAGGCGAGGTCGTCCGCTTCCGGCCGTGGGTCGGCCCCGGAGAGGAGGACGTCGAATGACGAAAGCAAAGCTCCACTTCCGCACGGTATCCCCGAGCTTCGCCCGCAGACACGGAGGCGAGATCTACGACGGATACGCGTCGGCGCGTCGCGTCGAGCGACTGCGGCCGTGATCGACACCGATCCGGGAGACCACTTCGCGAAGGCTCGGTACTGCAAGGAGGACTACGAGCACCTCCGGCAGACGCTCGGTGACTCGCGTGCCTTTTGCATCGGGTGGGCGATCGCAAAGGATGAGCTTCGCTACTGCAGCTCCCCCGCTCACGCCCTCGCCGACCTTTTTTGACTGGAGATCACGCATGACACGACGACTCAAGCACGAAATCCGCGAGCTCACCAAAGCCC
>ENA-OPCD01002515-OPCD01002515.1-human-gut-metagenome-genome-assembly--contig:-NODE-2515-length-12840-cov-2.490106_pt1 | contig 12840 bp, 10 predicted proteins | sample MGYA00241560_ERZ501471 | MGnify/ENA primary metagenome ERZ501471 (study PRJEB25962, sample SAMEA2042578) | human gut metagenome | biome: human gut; feature: human-associated habitat; material: faeces...
CCACCAAGGATAATAGTTGATTTCTTTCTTCCCCATCCAAATTCGTCCTCAAAAGTTGAAACAGCACTTTCTGTTAAGGCTATTGAACTTGTAAGTGCAGCAAAAAGTACTAATGTAAAGAAAAGTATACCAACAACTGTACTAAGTCCCATACTTTCAAACATCTTAGGAATTGTAATAAACATAAGTGAAGGACCGGCTTTTAACGCATCAGGATCTCCACCTGAGAAAGCAAAAACAGCAGGAATAATCATAAGTCCTGCCATAATGGCAATAGCAGTATCAAAGATTTCAACGTTTTTAGTTGAGCTTTCAATAGACAAATCCTTTTTCATATAAGAACCAAATGTAATCAAAATACCCATTGCGATAGATAGTGAATAAAACATCTGTCCCATTGCCGCAACTACAGTCATCCATGAAAAGTTCTTAACATTAGGGACAAGAAAATATTTTACACCGGCCATAGCTCCCGGTCTTGTTACCGAATAAACAGCAATAATTACAGACAATACCACCAGTATCGGCATCATAAACTTGGATACACGCTCCACACCGTTACGAACACCGGCATAAATAATAGCTACCGTAAATAATGAAAACAGAATAAAGCAGATCTCTGTAGATACTCCATCTGATATAAATGCTGAAAAATATCCGTCAGATGCGAGATCTGTGCCCTGTCCCATCACATAACCTGCCAGATACTTAATAACCCATCCTCCGATCACCGAATAATACGGTACAATCAAAATCGGAATAACAGCATTGATCCAGCCTCCGAACTTTATCCAACCCGCCTTACCAAACGACTGATACGCTCCTACCGGACTCTTCTTTGTCATTCGTCCAAGTGCTGTCTCTGCTACGATCATGGAATATCCAAATGTCATTGCCAGAATAATATAGATCAGCAGAAAAATTCCTCCGCCATACTTGGCTGCCAGATATGGAAACCTCCACATATTTCCCAGTCCCACTGCAGAACCGGCCGCCGCAAGGACAAAGCCGATGCGGCTGGTAAAGCTGCTTCTTTCTTTCATGACAAATACTCCCCTCTATTCGGTTTTTTAGACAGCGAACGTGTCCATTATACCCGAATCGGGGGGAGTTTGCAATCCATTCTATTTTATGTGTGTGCTGCACAGCCCTTCCGCCGTACGCCTGCCTGTCCGGATCTCCGGACGGCTGAACGGTACAGCTTTACAGATCCAGATCGATAAATTCAAAATCATCGTCCTGGTCTTCTTCTTTGAATGGAGCTGCCTTTTCTGGGATCTGTTCCTTCACCGGTGCGCTGGAAACCGGAGCGGGCGTCTCCTGTCTTACCGGGGCTTCCGCCTCCGGGACACTGGCAGTCCTCCTTCCTGTCTCCTGATCCGACGCCGGATGACGGACCGAGGCCTTATGCTTTACAAAGGCCCGTTCCTCTTCCTCCAGATCCAGATCCTCCAGGTCATCCAGGTCCTGGTCTGTCCATTTTTTCGCCTGGGTCCTTCTGGGTTCCTTTGTCTTTCCCGGCCTGGAGCCTTCTCTGGAATATGCGTCCGGTTTTCCTGCCGATTTTTTCGGTTTTTCCTCCCGGTACGTTCCTCCAGGCTTTCTGGTCAGCAGGAGAATGATAAGGATGATCGCCAGGATAATGCATACGGCAAACAGACCGGCGATCATATATCCGCGGACTGTGTAGTCCTCCACCAGGCTGTTATACTCTCCGACCACCTTCTCATTGACTGCCCGGAGCTCCTCTGCCTCCGGATCCTGGAAGAATCTCTGGAGGGTCATTTCCTTCTGGTCGTAGCGGTAGAAGTTCTGCTCCCCGTCTGCGTTCTGGCCGTAAACGATGCAGTATTCTGGTGTCCCGCCATCCTGGCTGTTCCAGATCCAGCCGTGTACCGTATGTTCTCCGATGTCGATGGTGCATTCCCTGAATCCGTCGGGAAGCTCTGTCCCCTCTGGGATATTTTCAGGAGACAGAACGATAATGGTCTTTTCTGCCATACGGACTGTCACATATGGGGAAAGGATATCTTCCTGGGGATCATATACAAAGAAATCTCCGTTTCCATCTTCATCGGTCATATAAAGGAGGATCACGCCCTGGTCATTGGTTCCTGCCTGGACTGTGGCTCCCTGATACTCATATTCTGTTACAGAAAAGCCCTCGGGAAGAGTTTCTGCATCAAAGGTTTCAGCAACGGTCCAGTTTCCATCCTCCACGTTATGAGGTGTGCCCTCGGGGGAACTGGCCTCCGCAGACGGTTCCGTCTCTTCCGCAGAGCTGTCTCCGCCTCTGGTAACCGTGATGGTATACGTTTTTTTCGTGCTTCCATCCTCTGCGGTAACCGTGCAGACCACCTTATTTTCGCCTGGCTGGAGATCTTCAGCTCCCTCCACAGATACGTTTGCTTTCCCGTCATTGGCCGGAGCACTGACTGTGATCTTTTCCACATCCGCCGGAACGGCAGCCGTGTACTCCGTCACCTCTGCTGAAAATTCCGGACTCAGGGTCCCTGGTGAAACAGTCAGGGATCCCAGGGAAGCGTCCTGGGAAGCGTCGGAGCCTCCGCTGACCTTTACAGCAGAATTACCCGTATGGGAAATGGTCACTGCCTGCCCATTGGCATCGTATACCTCCTGGGATTTAACGGTGATGGACGAGGTCCCGGCCTTCAGGGCCTTAAACTTCAGCGTAAAGCTGAAGGTCGTCTGGCTGGCTGCCTCCGCATCCCCAACCACACGGACATTCCCCGCCCCGCCGTTGGCGCTGGTCCCGCTCAGGAATTCCAGGGACTGGGCATCGTATTCCAGCATCACATCTGCTTTATTGAGAGCCGTGCCATCCGAAGAGGCGATCTTCATGGTGACAGATACCTGATTTCCCACTGATGCCGTCGGATCGGAAAAGGTGATCTTTCCAGCCCCCGCATAGGCAGTCAGGATCCCTGCCGGAAACGCCAGAAGCGTGATCGCCAGAGACAGGAATACCACTGTCATTTTCTTTATTATCCTGTTCATATCTTATATTCTCCTTACTTTATCCGGTTTCCCCGGTCCATGGGCGTCCTTATGAAGGGGAAACGCCGATGACCACATCCGCGCTCTGGCTTTCGGGGGAATTTCCCTGGCCCGATGGCTGGATGATCACAACGTTCCCTGTACTTCCAGGTCCGGACGTATTTCCTCCGCTGCTCTGGGCGTTTTCTCCGCCCGACGGCACATTGGCCACCGGAGCATCTGACTGGCGTACCACATTGAGCCTGTATGTGCGGACGCTGCCGTTTTCTGCCTTTACCTCTATCGAGATCGTATTATTCCCGCTTTGCAGGCTTATGGTCCCAGTGCCGGAAACAGACGCTTTGGAATCGATGGTTCCGGCCTTCACTGAGATCTGTCCCACCGACGGATTTACGATCACGTCGTAGCTTTCTGTGTCCTTATTAAAGGTAGGAGTAAGGGAATACCCCTCCACCTCCAGAGAAGCCAGCTTATTGTTGGGACTTCCAGTTGTCTCAGGTTTGGGGCAGGCCGCCTCCGGCATATTGTTGAATACCGGGATCTTAAATACCAGAGGCTCCTTTTTCATTGCATCTGTGTATGCTCTGGAGAGCTTGGCCCCTTCTCCGGCGGCTCCCTCCACATTGGTCATGTACTGGTGCTTATAAAGATTACTGCCCTGTACATTAAACTTTTTCAGATAAAATGTATCCTGTCCCTGGGAAACAAAATTCTCTCCATAATAAAGAGCTCCTCCCAGAATAGACTTCTCGATGGAATTCCAGGGCCGTCCATAATTTCCTGCCTGGGACGCGTACCACAGGCCTCTGGTGACAGCGGACATGGAATCCGTCTGGTATGCCCCGATATTAAAGAAATTATAGATCCCCTGGTAGCCGGCAGTGGTTCCCGAGATGCTGCCGGAAGTGCCATTGGCCTGCTCCTGGAGGATCATGGCTCCCAGAACATAGGGATTCACACCGGACTGGGCTCCTGCATTCATAATGATATCCACATAGCTCTGGCCCGACGGCACCGGCGACGTTTCTGACGCACCTGTGCTGTCTCCTGTGATCACAGAAGCGTCCATTCCAGGGCCATATTCCACGTTGGGAAGGGCCAGGACCTGGGTTTCTCTGGCACTGACCACCGCAGAAGGACCTTCCAGGCTCACATCCGGCTTCTGGCCTCCCACTCCCTGGGGCGAGCTCTGGGCGGCGTCTCCGGACGGTGCGTTCTGGGAAATATTCCCACTGCTCCCCATGTCCATTCCAGGGCCGTAATTCTGTCCGGGAGGAAGGGGAGTCCCGCCCCCCTCACTTCCATTCTGCCCGGAATCCTGCTGGTTATTCTGACCTTCCTGTGCCGATGGAGGATTTCCGTCTCCCTGGCCTGTGGATTTTTCCAGGAACGTACCCGAAACCAGACTCTGAAGCCCCTCCCGCGTCTGGTGGGCCCCATCGTAGGACTGCAGCAGGAACTGGAATACATAGATCTCATTTAAAAAATTCCTGGGATCCATATAATAGCTGACAATATCCCTGGAAGCCGCTACCCAGCTGGGTCCGTCAAAGCCGGTCCATTTCCCCGTATTCCAGTCATACGCTCCATATTCCGTAGACTTCCAGGAGGACAGGCTGTTGGTGGAAACCAGATTTGCTCCTACGATACTCTCATTATTGACGGCATCGTTCCAGTCCAGGCCCGTATTCTGCACCTGGAATATCCAGGACGGGAATTCAGCATGAAGGACACGTAAGGATTCCTTATAGCTTTCCGGAAAGCCCTGACTGGTCATATACGCCTCGAACTGGGGGTCCGTGGTGTAGGAAACCGGAAATTTTATGTATTCGGAGGAAGCATAGCCCTCCATACTCTTCCCTCCAGCCGTAAACTGAAGCTTATACCAGAGTATACCGTCAGAAGCTGTCTCCTGTCCCACCACAGTCACAGGGGCTCCGTAAGACAGCTTCCTTACAACGGAATTTCCTGTGCCCGGGCCGCTTCTTACATTCAGTGTGGTTGCATTTACTATGGCCGATCTCTGTGTCTCTGCGTATATCGTTCCGGGATAGTCTGCAATGATCCCTGTGCCGCTCACGGATTCAGCCAGTAAAAGCACAGCCGTCAGAGCCGCCAGGATCCGTCTCCCTCTTTTTTTCATCCTTCTTCTCTCTTTCTTTATGGTCATTTTTCTATTCTGCCATTTTCCAGTTCTGTCTAAAAATGACACTATACGTTATTATAATGACAAAGGGAGTTTCCTGTCAACCTCAGGAAGGAAACTTCATATTTTTGCCGCGGTTTTACGGGGAATTTGTAAGGTTTTCTTAAGAAAACACGGATATGGAAAGGCACAGGCGCCGGGTCCTGTACTGGACGGACTTTGGCCCGCTGTCCGCGTACATACAAAAACCCTCCGGACAGTGCTTCTGCACGGGCCGGAGGGCCTTTTCCAGAGGGAAGCAAACGCTCCCCGCCGGATCTGTCTATGGACTAGACGGGATATACCTTGTTTTCCTTATCTGCCTTTTTCGGATCCACGCCGGTCTGCTGGGCTTCACGGTACTCGAAGAAGTCCTTGGCCACGGCCGGGAACAGGGCATAAGATAAAACATCGTCGATGTCGGCGTTGGGATAGCCGGCAACAGCCAGTTTGGCCTTCAGGCTTTCCATTTGCGGCGCAATATCGTCAGCAGGGCGATGATCGATCTGCGGTTCGTCACCGATAGCCAGTTTTTTGACTTCAGGATCGATCGGCGCAGGTGTGCGGCCATATTTTCCGCGTACAAGGTCTTTGACTTCATTCGGGATCATCTTGTAACGTCCTAAAGTGACGTTCAAAGCAGCCATAGAGCCTACGATCTGGCTGGTAGGTGTTACCAGCGGCGGATAACCAAGCTCGGCGCGTACACGCGGCATTTCTTCCAGTAATTCTGGATATTTATCGGCAGAACCCATTTCCTTCATCTGATTCAGCAGATTCGACAGCATACCGCCGGGGATCTGGAAGGTGAGTACCTTAGGATCGATGGGAATATTGTCGTTCAGGCCAAAATCTTTAACAAGCTGTGTTTTGACGCCGCGGAAATAATCGGCAGCCTTGTGCAGCTTGGTCAGTTCGATACCGGTATCACGGGGCTGGCCCTGCAGGGTAGCGACGATAGCCTCGGTAGAAGGCTGGCCGGTGCTTTGTGCGAACGGAGATAAAGCGGTATCGATCATATCGACGCCGGCTTCGATAGCTTTCAAATAAGTCATATCGCCCATACCGCTGGTAAAGTGGGTATGGATATCGATCGGCACGGTAAGCTGCGATTTGAGCGTACGTACCAGTTTTTCGGCATTATACGGCGACAGCAGTCCCGCCATATCCTTGATGCAGATCGAATCGGCGCCCATTTGCACCAGCTCCTGGGCAACCTTTAAAAAGTCTTCGTCCTTATGGTAGGGGCTGATAGTATAAACAAAAGCACCCTGTACGTGTGCGCCTGCTTCTTTAGCAGCACGCATCGAGCATTCCATATTGCGGGTGTCGTTTAAAGCGTCAAAAATACGGATAATGGAAACGCCGTTATCGACAGAACGTTTAACGAATTCTTTTACAACATCATCGGCATAATGGCTGTATCCCAGAATATTCTGACCACGCAGCAGCATCTGGATCGGTGTTTTGGGTAAATGTTTTTTTAAAGTACGCAGGCGTTCCCACGGATCTTCATCTAAAAAGCGCAGGCAGGCGTCAAAAGTAGCGCCGCCCCAGGCCTCCAGGGCATAATAGCCCATATCGTCAAGTTCCTCCAGAACAGGAACCATATCGGTAATACGCATTCTGGTAGCCGCCAGAGACTGATGACCATCGCGCAGAACAGTTTCTACGATTTTAACAGGTGTGGTATTCATAACAAACCTCCTTGTAATAACTAATATCCTTACTGTTATTTTAGCACAGTGCAGTCGAAATTAAAAGATACAAAATACTGCATACACAGGAAAAGTTATTAATTAGAAGGCTTTTTAAATATTTATAATAACAAACATCATAAAATATAATTTGACCTTATAAAAGCACCAAAAAAATTTTTTCGGCAGGTATCTGCATTCGGATTTTATGCACGCAAGAACAGTAAAGTGCTTCTAAAAGTAACATTTGCAGCAGCTTTAAAGCTATTGATAAAGACTGTTTCGAGTATGTTGAATCGAACTGACATATAATATATAATATATTATTATTGCAATGAATATAAATTTGAAAGTCTAGGGATAGAATTATGATGAAAAGGGAATATTTAAACGAAAATGTATATGAAGCGCTGCAGCGTCGGTTAAAGTTCCTGTTTGAGGAATTTGATAATATCTTTGTATCATTTTCCGGCGGTAAAGACAGTGGTCTGCTGCTCAATCTGGTGCTTGATTTTCAAAAGGCACATTATCCGGATAAACGCATCGGCGTTTTTCATCAGGATTTTGAAGCGCAGTACAGCGCTACCACAGAATACGTCGAAAGGACCTTTGCACGGATCGAAAAAGATGTGGAGCCGTATTGGGTCTGCCTGCCGATGGCGACAAGGACGGCGCTCAGCAGCTACGAAATGTACTGGTATCCCTGGGACAACACTAAAGAAGATGCCTGGGTCAGGCCGATGCCTCAGCACGAATATGTGATCAACATCAAAAATAACCCGATGACGACCTATCGTTACCGTATGCATCAGGAAGACCTGGCCAAACAATTCGGCAGGTGGTACCGTATCGCGCATGGCGACAAAAAAACAGTATGCCTGCTGGGTATTCGCGCTGATGAATCGCTGCAGCGTTACAGTGGTTTTTTGAACCGGAAATATGGTTACAAAGAAACCTGCTGGATCAGCAACCAGTTCAAAAATGTCTGGGTGGCTTCGCCCATATACGACTGGAGCACCAGCGATGTCTGGCACGCCAATTATACTTTTCAATATGATTATAACCGCCTGTACGACCTTTATTATATGGCAGGGCTTAAGCCCGACCAAATGCGTGTCGCTTCACCCTTCAACGATTATGCCAAAGACAGTCTCAATCTGTATCGGGTCATCGATCCGCAGATCTGGGTCAAGCTTATCGGCCGTGTACGGGGAGCTAATTTCGGTGCTATTTATGGCAGAACGAAAGCCATGGGTTATAAAAATATCACACTGCCGGCAGGGCATACCTGGGAATCATATACCCGCTTTTTACTGGCAACACTGCCGGCAAGGCTCCGGCAGAGCTATATCAAAAAATTCAAAACCTCGATTGAATTCTGGCATACGGTGGGCGGCGGACTGGAAGAAGAAACTATCCGCGAGCTGGAGGAACACGGCTATAATATCCGGCGCAACGGCGTTTCCAATTACACCGTCATGAAAAACTCCCGCATTGTTTTTATCGGCAAAATACCTGACCATACCGACGACATCAAATCTACCAAAGATATCCCCAGCTGGAAGCGGATGTGCTTCTGCATCCTGAAAAACGACCACCTGTGCCGCTTTATGGGCTTTGGGCTGACACGTCAGCAGCAGAAGCTGGTAGATGTTCTGAAGAAAAAATACAGTAAGGTTTGTGATGAAAAATGAAATTCAGCAGTCCTGTTTACAACATAATTCCCGTACCAATCGAAAAAATCGAGCCTAATACCTATAACCCCAACTCTGTGGCGCCGCCGGAGCTGAAGCTGCTGTATGACAGCATCAAGGAAGACGGTTACACTATGCCCATCGTCTGCTATTATGACAGCGAAAAAGATCTGTATATAATCGTCGACGGTTTTCACCGTTACCGCATTATGCTGGACTATCAGGATATTTACGAACGGGAAGGCGGCAAACTGCCGGTATCGGTCATCGATAAGCCCATCGACTGCCGGATGGCAAGCACGATCAGGCATAACCGGGCCAGAGGCTCGCACGATGTCGACCTCATGAGCAATATCATCAGCGAGCTGCATGAGCTGGGGCGTTCGGATGCCTGGATCTCCAGGCATCTGGGTATGGATAAGGATGAAATACTGCGGTTGAAGCAGATTACCGGACTGACAGCACTCTTTAAAGAAGTAGAGTTCGGCAGAGCCTGGAAAGCGATTGAAAATGACTTGCAGGACGAGTGGGAAGAAGTTGAGAAATAAGTAGCAGCATGGTGTTTCAATATTTAACGAAAAACAGACATTCAGAATGAATGTCTGTTTTTTTATGCCTGGATTTATAACGTTGTCTAAAAATATACTTACTATGAAACAGAGCGAGAACGGGCAGCAGGAAGTAAGACGCTCAAAGCGTTCCGTCTAAAATTTTCTGCGCTAACAGCTGACGTTCCGATTCGCAAATATCGACCTTACCTGTTTCGATCGCTTTTTTATAAAAATCGCATTTGTAATTTATTGTTGCAAGTATTTTCTGCATTTGTGCTATTTGTTCTTCTACGATAGCTTTGCGCTCTAAAAATAATTCATAACGCTGCGGTACCGTCGGCATACCTTCGATACACCATTCTATATATTGTTTTATTTCCTTCAAAGGCATACCGGTAGATTTTAAACATTCGATGGTATTAAGAAAAATCAAATCGCGATGGGTAAAGATGCGCTGGCCGTTCGGTTTGCGCTGTACGAAGGGAAGCAGTCCTTCATTATCATAATAACGCAGGGTATGGATAGAAACATTCATTATTTTGGATAATTCGCCGATAGTATAATTCATGATTTACCTCCTTAAAAGAGCCGTGATAAAGCAAACAAGCCAACAGAGTTTTATTTTACAAATAGTTCACAAACAACACCCTTGACCTCGAGCTAGCTCGAGGATTTATGCTGATTATAACAAATGAAAACAAAAAAGTAAATTGCTTTATCAGGTTTAGACAAAAATAAAAAGAGGTGAAGAAATGTTAAAAAGCAAAACTAAAAAAATCATGGCAGCGGCTGCCGGGATGCTGCTGCTGTGCAGTGTCGCCGCTGCGGAAACCGCCGGGCTGCAGACAGTTACGAAAGCCGGCAGTAATGCGACGGTGCAGGCGAACCCTAAAAATTTTACAGGCACAGCCTGGGCCACCAGTCTGTTCAGTGCCCACAGCCCTTCGAAAACTTACGCTGCAGTAGTAAGCTTTACCCCCGGAGCAAGAACTAACTGGCATATCCATTCTACAGGTCAGTCGCTGATCGTCACAGAAGGTTTTGGATATACGCAGGAATGGGGCAGGGAAATAGTTGCCCTGTACCCGGGCGATGTTGTCTGGTGTCCGCCGGGCGTCAAGCATTGGCACGGAGCTTCTTCCAATACATCGATGTCGCATATTGCGGTATCTGAAGTCAGTGACGAAGGCGTTACCTGGCTGGAAACGGTAACTGACAGGCAGTATCCTAAATAAAATGAGGTGAGGAAATGTTAAAAAAAAGTTTATTATTATTGACTTTGGCAGTGTGTATGGCAGGTTTTAACGGCAATAGTGAAGCAGCTGCTGCAAAAGCGCTGACTGCTAAGCAGGCCAGTATCGTTACTGTAGCTGCCTTTACCACCCAGGGCGACCTGCCTAATCTAAAAACGGCGCTCAACGAGGCTCTGGACAATGGAATGACTGTCAATGAAGTGAAAGAGGTTTTAGTACAAATGTATGCCTATTGCGGTTTTCCGCGCAGTTTGAACGGCATCAATACTTTGATCGCTGTTTTAGATGAACGTAAGGCTGCCGGTATCGTCGATGAAATCGGCCGTGATGCAACACCGGTAGATCCTAAACGTGACCGCTATGCTATTGGTGAAAAAACTCAAACCGAATTGGTAGGGCGCCCCGTGGCAGGCAGAACCTATGATTTTGCTCCGGTGATCGGCGTCTTTCTGAAAGAACATCTATTTGGCGATATTTTTGAACGTGATATTTTGAACCGACAGGAAAGAGAGCTGGCAACAGTCGGAGCGCTGGCAGGCATCGGCAATGTCAATGCCCAGCTGACTTCGCATATGCGCGTCAGTATGAATACTGGCATAAGCGCAGAGCAGCTGCAGGAAACAGTAAGGCTGCTGGATAAAAAAGCGGGCCCTGCAACAGGCAGCAATGCACAGCGGGTTTTGGACAGTTTATTACTGCAAAAATAAAGAAAGAAGGAACAGGTTATTATGAAATTTACTAAAAAATTACTATTATCTGGTTTGGTGTTAGCGCTAGGCATTGGCTTCAGCGGGGCAGCTTCTGCAGAAGAAAGCAATAAATACGGTTTGGTCTATCAGGGCGCGATAACTAAAAACGTGGCCGGACAGGTAAATATTCATCCGGTAAAGTATAAGCTGCACGGCTTAAAAATTGCCGCTAATGTGTACACTCCGGCAGATTACAGCAGCGATAAAAAATATGCCGCGATAGTAGTAGCGCATCCCAATGGCGGGGTAAAAGAACAGGTAGCGGGGCTTTATGCTCAGCGTTTAGCCGAGCTCGGTTACGTTACGATACCTGCCGATGCTGCCTATCAGGGAGCAAGTGGCGGCACGCCCCGTAATATAGATAAACCCTATTTTCGGACAGAGGATATTCATGGTATGGCAGATTTTATCTCCGCATATGCCGGGGTAGATAAAGACCGTCTGGGAGTTTTAGGCATCTGCGGCGGAGGCGGTTATACTTTGAATGCAGCCAAATCAGACAAACGCTTTAAAGCAGTTGCGACCTTAAGTATGTTCAATTCCGGACAGGTAAGAAGGAACGGCTATATGAACAGCCAGCTGGATACAGTTCAGGAACGTCTGCAGCAGGCTTCTGACGCGCGGGCAGAAGAAATCGCCACCGGTAAAATTGCTTATTCAGGCACAGTTGATTTTGACGCGCTGACGGAAGAAAGCATCAATAAAATAACTAATGACCTTTATCGTGAAGGGATGATGTATTATGGCAAAACTCACAGACATCCCAATTCTACCTTTGCTTATACAACCAGCAGTTTAATGAAACTGATGTCGTGGGATGCGACCGATAATATCGAGCTGATTGACCAGCCGCTGCTGATGATGGCCGGCAGTAAAGCAGATTCGCTGTATATGTCGCAGGAAGCCTTCCAGAAAGCAACCGGCACCCAGGACAAAGAACTGTTTTTAGTAGACGGAGCGACCCATATCCAAACTTATTATCAGCCGCAGTATGTAAATCAGTTTGTTGCCAAATTGCAGGATTTTTATGGCGCACATCTGTAAACAAAAGCATTTCGCTTAAATTTGATAGTATGGCAAGAACAAGGATAATTGGCGCGTGCGCTTACAGATGGCGCGCTTATTTGCAGACGCTGTCAACCGTCACGGCGGCGACGCTGCCGTGGTTCATTTACCGGAAATAGGAATAAAGGGGAATACGCATTTTCCGTTTTCGGATATGAATAATCAGGAAATAGCAGTGGTACTGGAAGAGTGGCTGCATGAAAAAAAACTGGATATTTAAAGTGATATAAAACACGCACAAATTATTTGTGCGTGTTTTATTTTTGCAGTGCCTGCTTTCAAAGCAGGCGTTCTTTTAGTGATAAATTGTTGCAGGCTTATACAGGCAGCCGCTGCACGTGAAATTCAGGCAATAGTTTTAGGCAGCTTTTAAAACGTACGGGCAATAAAGCCATTATAAACGCGCAGACGCCGACAGTTTTAAAGCTGCTGACGTAATGCGCCCCAAGACTCGAAGGCGTTTTACACAGGTTCAAAGTAAGTGTCTTGCGGGGGGGTACAAACGTGCTATAATGATTACGATTATTACTATAACAAATGTTTTTGATATAAAACAAAAAAGTGATGCTTTAGTTTCGATATTTTAAACTAAAATACTAATATTCTCGAAAACTGAGGTGAAGTATGT
>ENA-OPCD01002523-OPCD01002523.1-human-gut-metagenome-genome-assembly--contig:-NODE-2523-length-12799-cov-2.603892_pt1 | contig 12799 bp, 10 predicted proteins | sample MGYA00241560_ERZ501471 | MGnify/ENA primary metagenome ERZ501471 (study PRJEB25962, sample SAMEA2042578) | human gut metagenome | biome: human gut; feature: human-associated habitat; material: faeces...
AAAAGGCCGCCTCCGGGTAGCTGCCGGAGTAGGCGTGACCTTCAATACGTTCGAGCGGGTGGCCGCTTTGGTCGAAGCCGGTGCGGATGCACTGGTGATCGATACGGCACACGGACACTCTAAAGGAGTGGTCGACGTGTTGAAGCAGGTTAAAAAACAGTACCCACATATTGATTGCGTTGTCGGTAATATCGCTACGGGCGAGGCCGCTAAATATTTAGTGGAAGCCGGGGCGGACGCCGTGAAGGTAGGTATCGGTCCGGGTTCGATTTGTACGACTCGTGTGATCGCTGGTGTGGGTGTTCCCCAGTTGTCGGCTATTTACGATGTGGCGAAGGCGTTGGAAGGAACTGGTGTGCCTTTGATCGCTGACGGTGGCTTGCGTTACTCCGGTGATATCGTGAAGGCGATCGCCGCTGGTGGATCTTCCGTGATGATGGGATCTCTGTTGGCGGGTGTAGAGGAGTCGCCGGGCGATACGATTATCTTCAATGGCCGTAAGTTTAAGTCTTACCGTGGAATGGGGTCGTTGGAAGCTATGCAAAAGGGGTCCAAGGATCGGTATTTCCAAGATGTGGAGGACGACGTGAAGAAGCTGGTTCCGGAGGGAATCGCTGCCCGTGTTCCGTTTAAGGGTTCTTTGTATGAGGTCATTTACCAAATGGTAGGTGGTTTACGTGCGGGAATGGGTTATTGCGGGGCTCATAATATCGAGGAGTTGCATAAAGCTCGTTTTACTCGAATCACCAACGCAGGTGTGCAAGAGAGCCATCCGCATGACGTAGCGATCACGCAAGAGGCTCCGAATTATAGCCGCGGTGAATAGTAATACAAGTTTTACGTTTTATAAAAAACACTAATTTAATGGGATAGCATACTTTTCTTGTCGGCTCTCCGTTAGATTAGTGTTATTTTTGTAATGTATATTCGTGCTATGGTAAAAGAATTTTTGATGAAAAAGTTACTTATTTCATTAGGGGTATTCGCTTGTGTGACAGTTAACGCTCAAACCGCATCCGATTCGGTCGTTATGACGGTCGCTGGAAAACAAGTGCCTTTATCTGAATTTATTTTTATCGCGGAGAAGAATGGAGAGGTGGATTTATCGAATACAAAGTCCGTCAAAAACTATGTCGAGCTATTTAAAAATTTTAAGCTAAAAGTAGCGGAGGCGGAATCTTTAGGGATCGACCAGACATCCTCATTCAAAAGTGAGCTGGATGGATACCGGGCTCAGTTGATCAATAGCTATATGTCGGATAAGGAGGGTGAGAAAGCGGCTGCCCGTGCGGTATATGACCGTGGGGATCACTCGGTAGAGTTGACCCACATCTTATTCCGTTTGCCGGAGAAGACGGTCTCCAAAGATACGGTAGCTGTATATCAAGAAGCCATGCGAGTATACGAACGTCTCCAGAAAGGAGAGGATATGGAAACAGTCGGAAAAGCTTTGGCCGAGAAGGATAAGGAGCATGTCGCTTGCGAATATGTACGTTGCTTGCTCCCGATGCAATCCCTAAAAGTGTTTGAGGATGCCGCCTATTCCTTGCCGATTGGCGTGGTGTCTGAACCGGTTCGCACGAAATTAGGATTTCATTTGATAAAAGTCCATAGTCGTAAACCCAATCCGGGGCGGGTACATGTCGCTCATATCTTGATCGCCTTCCCGAAAGATTCCGCTATTCAGGACTCATCGGCTTTTCTGGCAAAAGCGCAAGCTATCTATAAGCAAGTACAAGAGGGAGCTGATTTTGGCGAGTTAGCGAAAGAATATTCCGGGGATGCTGCTTCCGCTAAGAAAGAGGGAGTATTACCTTGGTTTGGGGTAGGCGAGATGGTCCAGCCTTTTGAGCAAGCCGCTTTTGCGTTGAGCAAGCCGGGTGATTTATCCGGGGTGGTGGAAACTCGTTTTGGTTACCATATCATTAAGTTGATCGATAAGAAGGGACGCCCTTCGTTTGAGGAAGAGGAAAAAGCTTTGTCGAGACGTATGGGGCAGGGTGAACGTAACTTCGAGTTATATAAAGCTTTCGACGATCGTATGAAAAAAGAATACGGATACGTTTTCTATCCGGAAGCCTATGCGGAGCTGCAAGCGTTATGTAATGATTGTTTCCCCACGGACGAGGCGTTTTATGAGAAAGCGAAGGATATGAACAAGACGCTTATGCAATTGGATGGAAAGGATTTCCCGCAAGCGGAGTTCGCTTATTATATCCAACGTTGCCCGTTCTCGACAAAAACGTATGCGGGTGATTTTATGCAAGAGGTCTATGATTTGTTTATCCGCGATATCGTAACGACCGCCGAGCGTAAGAATCTGGAGACAAAACATCCGGAGATCCCTCATTTGATGCAGGAGTACCGGGATGGGATTCTGTTGTTTGAGGTCAGCAACCGGGAGATCTGGAGCAAACCCTCCGCCCAGCAGAAGGTGTTGGAAGCGAAGTGGATTGCGGATTTGAATAAAAAATATCCGGTGACTGTCAACTGGAAATTATTGAAGAAACTAAAGAAATAAAATAAAGATAGATATGAGGATAGTCTTCATGTTCCTAACGTTCGTTGTGTTGTTGGGTGCCTGTAAAGGTTCTCAGCCAGCTGATACTACGGATGTCTTGGTTAGCGTGAAAGGACGTACCCTAAATCGTTCGGAGGTGAATAAGCTAATACCCCGGGGGATTTCCTCCGCAGATAGTCTGTTGCTAGCCGAGAACTTTACCAAGAAATGGGTAAAGGATGTATTGGTGTACGATGTGGCTTTGCGTAACTTGGGGGATGAGAAAGAGGAGGTCGATAAATTGGTAGAGGAGTACAGGCGTTCCTTGGTTCGTTACCGTTATCAGGAACGATTGGTGGAGGAGAAGCTGAAAACTGATATCCGGGAAAGTGATAAATTAAACTATTACGAGGAAAACCAGAAAAAGTTTATCTTGGATAAAGGCTTGATCAAGGGATTATTCTTGAAAATCCCGGTTGATGCCCCGGGACTTACCGACGTCAAAAAGTGGTACAAATCCACAGATGTGGCCTCTTTAGAAAAAATTGAGAAGTATAGTGTGCAAAATGCCACGATTTATGAGTACTTTTACGACAAATGGGTTGATTTCGATGAGGTAATGGATAATATACCGATTCATGTGTCGAATCCGAATGCGTTTCTGAAGGCGAATAAGTATGTTGAGGTGGCGGATAGCAGTTATTGTTATCTGTTGAATATCAAGGAATATTTACCTTCCGGCAGTGTGGAGCCATATGATTATGCCAGTCCGCACGTCACGGAAATGCTGGTCAACCAACGAAAAGTTGAATTCTTGAAAAAATTTGAAGACGAGTTATATAACGATGCGATCCGGAGCGGTGACGTGGAATTCCATTCCGAGCCGTGATCTCTAATTTTATAAATGGGTAGACATGATGAAAAAGATTTTAAGTGTATTCTTTCTTGCCTGTTGTTCTTGCATTGTAATGGCGCAAGACAATGTGATCGATGAAATTGTGTGGGTGGTAGGAGATGACGCTATTTTACGTTCGGATATTGAGACGCAGCGTTTGTATAATCAAAACGAGGGGGTCCGTTTGGATGGCGACCCGTATTGCGTGATCCCGGAGCAGATGGCGATACAGAAACTATATCTGAATCAAGCTAAGATCGATAGTATTACCGTGAACGAGAACCAAGTGATCCAGAGCGTGGATCAATGGATGAACATGGCTGTGAACCAAATCGGGTCTCGCGAGAAATTGGAGGAATATTTCGGTAAGAAATTTTCCCAGATCAAGGATGAGCGTAAGGAGATGGTGCGGGAGCAGCAGGTAGTGCAACAGATGCAGCATCAATTGATCGGCGAGATCAAGCTGACACCTTCTGAGGTGCGTAAATATTTCAGCCAGTTGTCTCAGGATAGCCTGCCGAACATCCCTACGACAGTAGAGGTGCAAATCGTTACCTTGGAGCCGAAGATCCCGTTTGAGGAAACGGACGCTATCAAGGCCCGCCTACGTGATTTCACGGAGCAAGTCAATTCCGGTAAGATGGAATTCTCTACGTTGGCTCGTTTGTACTCGGAAGATCCGGGTTCGGCGTCTCGAGGTGGTGAGCTGGGTTTCATGAGCAAGACACAGCTGTTGCCGGAGTTCGCGAACGTCGCGTGGAACCTGAAAGTCCCGAAACGTGTCTCCCAGATCGTACAGACGGAGTATGGTTACCATATCATCCAATTGATCGAGAAGCGTGGAGACCGTATTAACTGCCGCCATATCTTATTGAAACCGAAGGTTTCCGATAAGGAGTTGGCGGATGCTACCACTCGTCTGGATTCATTGTACAATGATTTGCAGGCGAATAAGTTCACGTTTGAGGAAGCCGCTACATTCGTCTCTTACGACAAGGATACACGTAATAATAAGGGTTTGATGGTAAACCAAGATTACGAGAGCAGCAATATGGGAACCCCTAAGTTCGAGATGCAAGAACTTCCACAGGAAATCGGTAAGGTGGTATATGACATGAAAGTCGGAGAGATCTCCAAGCCTTTTACCATGTTGACGAACAAGCAGAAAGAGGTAGTAGCTATTGTTAAGCTGAAAGCTCGGACGGAAGGACATAAGGCGAATTTGGCCGATGACTTCCAAGCTTTGAAAGCGATCGTAGAGGCTAAGAAACGTGAGGAATTATTGAACGACTGGATCACGAAGAAACAAAAATCAACCTATGTGCGTATTAGTGACGGTTGGAGGAATTGTGATTTCAAATATCCGGGTTGGATTAAGGAATGAGACTAATTAACAGGTTATTTCTAGCGCTCTTATCGTGTGCTTTATCGGTTGGCGTATTTGCGCAAACGCAAGATAGCACGGTGGTAGCCGCCAAAGATAGTGTCGCTCCCAAGAAGACGAAGGTCTTTTTGGAGCATGCGAATACGCTTTCGTTCGATAAGGAGAGGAACGCCGAGGCTCAAGTACTGAATGGTGATGTTTGTTTTCGCCATGATAGTTCGTATATGTATTGCGATAGCGCATATTTCTTTGAGCAGACCAATTCCTTGGAAGCGTTTAGTAATGTTCGGATGGAACAAGGGGATACCTTGTTCGTGTATGGAAATTACCTGTTTTACGATGGAAATACCCAGATCGCTTATTTGCGGGAGAATGTCCGCATGGAGAATGGGCAGGTTACCTTGTTTACGGATAGCTTGAACTATGAGCGAATCCCGGATATCGGATATTATTTCGACGGAGGTCTGATTGTCGATTCCTTGAATCAGCTCTCTTCTTTTTACGGGCAATATTCGCCTAGTACGAAATTGGCTATCTTCAATGATAGCGTCCGTCTGGAGAATGAGCAATTCACGTTGTATTCCAATACCTTGCATTATAATACGGACTCGAAGATCGCCACGATACTCGGACCATCCATTATCGTGTCGGATAGCGGCACGATCTATTCTTCCAGGGGTTGGTACGATACCGTGAATAATACCTCTTTGCTATTGGATCGTTCTCAGGTGGTTTCCGGCGACCGTATCTTGACGGGCGACTCTATCGCCTACAACCGGGAACTGGGTTTTGGGGAAGCGTTCGGTAATATGAGTCTGCAAGACACGGCGCAGCATGTCATGCTGGAAGGCCAATATGGCTTTTACAATGAGAAGACCGAGTATGCTTTCGCTACGGATAGCGCCCGTTTCTTGGAATTCAGCCAAGGGGATACATTGTTTCTGCATGGTGATACCTTGAAGATGACTACGGTGGACTCCCTTTACCGGGAAGTAAAAGCTTATTACGGCGTCCGTTTCTATCGGACGGATATGCAAGGTGTTTGCGATTCGATGCAGTTTAATACAAGAGACTCTATATTATATATGTATACGGACCCTATCGTTTGGAATGAACAGTATCAGATCTATGGGGATACGATCTTGATATTTATGAATGATAGCTCGATCGATTTCGCTCACGTGAAGCAATTCGCTTTCGCGATACAGCAAATCGATTCTACTGCGTTCAATCAATTAAAGGGAAATGACTTGAAGGCTTATTTCGAGGGACAGGTCGTGAATCAGATCGATGTGTCGGGCAACGCCGAATCGATTTTCTTCCCATTGGAGAAGGACGGTTCGATGGTCGGCATGAACGAGACCAAGAGCGGTTTCCTTACGATCTGGCTAAAAGACAATAAGTTGGATAAACTGAAGATCTGGCCGACTCCAACAGGTACGATGACCCCTATTCCTGATTTGAAGCCCGACCAGAAATACTTGAAAGACTTTTATTGGTTTGATTATATCCGTCCGAAAGATAAGGATGATATTTATCAGGTCGTGAAAAGAAAAGCTCAAGATGCTCCGAAAAGAAGCAATAAATTCGTACATTAGCGTCGTATTCATAATTAATAGGTAAAGCTATGGCACTTTTCTCGTTTTATAACATGCGTAAACCGCGTCAATATGATCATAAGCCTATTTATTGGGACCCCCATAAGGAAGCCTTGGAGGAACGTATAAGTAAGGTCAAACGTGAAATGGGTGTAGAGGAATCGTTGGAGGAATATAAGCCGCATATCAAGGGAACTTTTATTGAAGGCACCTCACATTTGAAGAGAAGCGTGGGGCGGGGCGAGGATTCCCGGGCTCGTAAGTATAAGAATGTGAAACTGGCGGTAGCCTTGGCTGTCTTGGCTGCTTTCTTTTGGTATTTGTTCTGGTAATGAGCGATATCATTCATTTACTTCCGGATCATATCGCCAATCAAATCGCGGCGGGAGAGGTGATTCAACGTCCGGCCTCTGTCGTTAAAGAGTTGGTCGAGAATGCGGTGGACGCTGGCGCTTCCAATATCCAAGTGAACATTAAGGATGCGGGTAAGACATTGATACAGGTGATCGATGACGGGAAAGGTATGTCCGAGACGGATGCTCGCATGGCTTTTGAGCGGCACGCTACTTCTAAGATTTCTACGGCCGAGGATTTATTCTCTTTGCATACGATGGGTTTCCGGGGTGAGGCATTGGCCTCTATCGCCGCTGTCGCCCATATAGAGTTGCGTACCCGGGCTAGAGGGACCGAGCTTGGCACTTGCCTATCCATTGCAGGTTCCAATTTGGAGAGTATCGAGCCGGAGGCTTGTAACGAGGGAAGTATCTTCTCGGTAAAGAATCTTTTCTTTAATGTTCCCGCCCGCCGGAAATTCTTGAAATCGAATGAGACGGAATTCCGGAATATCATCAATGAGTTCGAGCGAATCGCCTTGGTGAATCCGCAGGTGGGTATGTCTCTTTATCATAATGACGCGGAGATATTCAATCTGCCCGAGTCGGGGTTACGTCAGCGCATCATTAATATATATGGTAAGAGTTTAAACCAGAAGTTGCTCTCTCTGGATGCCCAAAGTTCCATGGTGACTATTTCCGGTTTCGTGGGGCGTCCGGACTCGGCGAAGAAGCGAGGGGCATTGCAGTTCTTTTTTGTGAATGGTCGTTATATGAAGCATCCTTATTTCCATAAGGCGATCATGCAGGCCTATGAGCAATTGATTCCTGCCGGGGATATGCCGAATTATTTTGTTTATTTCACGTTGGATCCCTCCTCGATCGATGTCAATATCCATCCGACAAAGACGGAGATTAAGTTTGAGAACGAGCAACCGATCTGGCAGATCTTGATGGCCGCTACCCGGGAGGCGTTGGCTAAATCGAGCGCTATCCCTACGATTGATTTCGACGTGGAGGATGCGATCGATATTCCTGTTTACAACCCGGTCAAGAAAAGTGAGCCTAGTACTTATAAGGCCCCGAAAGTGCAAGTGGATTCCAGTTATAATCCGTTTGACACTACTTCCTATAAAAAACCGGAATTCGATTGGTCTAAATTATATCAAGGGTTTGAGAACGATCGAGTGGCTGCCCAACTGGAGTCCGAGAGTTTCGAGGATGCCCCGATCGAGGAATTGCCAGCCGAGGCTTCGAACCCGGAAAACCTGTTTGCGGAGGTAAGCAATCCTTGCTATCAATATAAAGGGCGATATATCGTGACATCCTTGAAATCGGGTCTGGCGATTATTGACCAGCATCGTGCGCATGTGCGTATCTTGTTTGACCAATACCTGTCGAATATCCGTCAGCAACAAGGTGTATCCCAACAAGTCTTATTCCCGGAGATCGTAGAGTTTACCGCTGCCGAGGCGGCTGTACTACCTTCCTTATTGGAGGATTTGTGCTTCGTCGGCTTTGATCTGAGCAATCTGGGAAATGACAATTACGCGATCAATGGCCTGCCCGCCGGTATAGAGAACCTTGATCCGGTAAATTTGGTAAAGGATATCGTGGACCGGGCGATCGAGACCGGATGCGCAGTGCATGAGAAGATCTGCGAGGCCATCGCCTTGTCTTTAGCCAAAGCCGCCGCTATCCGTCCCGGCAAATCCTTATCCTTGGAAGAGATGGATCATCTGATCGCCTCCCTGTTCTCTTGTTCGGACTCGAACCTGACCCCGGATGGAAAGACGATTATCTCCATGCTGACAGATGAGGAGCTGGAGAGAAGATTTAAGTGCTAGGGATGATTTCGATGACATAGGTTTCACTGGCTGCATTTACATTTAGGTCTCCCGGACATGCGGCCCGGAAGCAGGCGTGGAACACATCTTCCTCGATCGGACGTTTATAGAAAGCCTCATTCGATCGCATGATCGCCTCCTCCTCTGCGGAGGTGAACCAATGGCGCTCTCCTTTTTGTAACTCGTTTTTCAGCTGGGCGTAGATTTGATCATGCTCGATACCTTCGCAATTAATCTTGCTTTGCACCTCCACGCATAGGAAACGGCGGCTTCCCGTGGGGTCGCTTAATAGGTTTTTCTGGTTCGTAGTGCCAATAAATGAGGCTAGGCGGGGTAGGGGATGGAAATGCTTGGCGTGTGCCTTGCGTACGTTCATCCCGGCCATCTGCATCCAATTTTTCAGCAAAGCCATTTTACGGTCGGGCAACCGGTCGAACTCATCGAGGTTGATGAGTCCGAACAATCCAAGCTTCTGCTCCATTTGCGTCGAGGCGCTAAGGTCTACGCTATCCGTGTAATAGCGGACTAGCGAAGAAGGCATCAGCGACTTGCAAAAGGTAGACTTCTGGCATCCTTGACGCTCGCTGACTAAAATGGGAGCCAAGCTATTTGCGTGCATTCGGTCCGAACCCATCCATTGCGAGGCCAAGGCATCCAGCGATGAAACCCCTCCACCCACAACGGTTCTGAGGAGACCCGTCGTGCCAGATCGCTTACCCGGTCTTTCCCGTCCCATTCGGGTAACCACTCCATATATTGCCGGAAAGGATGATACTCTTTTACTTCTTTTGAATATACGAAACGATTCACATCCCGATCCCTGCAATCGATCCCCGTCCGTCTTGCCTCCATGCAAATGCTATTTAGGTCACGTTGCGTCACCGGATAGAAGCGATCCGCTTCTGATCGTTTGTATCGAGATTCAGTCTCCTCGCTCAACAAGTTGAAACGGAACTCGATGATTTCTTGGAGGAAAGTCTCCAGACTCTTTTGAAGGATTGAGTTATTGTCGCTAAATCGTTTGGCTTTACCTTCGGTTTGGTGTGGTATGGTGATTGGCCCGTTCGATTTTAAGAAGCGAAACCATAGCTGGCCTAAAAAATCCAATACAGTTTTCATGATACTATGTTTTAGAGGTTATTTTTACTGTTTTATTTTGCGAATATAAGTTGTTAACTTGCTGTTTTCAAAATGTTTATATTGTCATTTGAAATAAAAGTAATCTGTGCGAAATACTAGGGAAAACTCTTGTTTAGGTGGTATGAATGTAATACCTTTGTTAAGTGCCTATAATCTTTTCACATAGGTGAAAAGAACGTATCACAATCATGAAACGATCGTTTCACATGGGTGAAAAGATCATATCACCCTTGTGAAATGATTAATAGCACACGATGTTTCGATGAATAACCTTTTAATCTCATACTAGATATATGGCAGCAAAATATGACTTTTACAAGACTCCGGTATCGAAGGACAGCACGAAGCGTCCTCGTTTTCACGCACGTATCGTATCATCCGGCACGATTGATACGGATGATCTGGCCAAACGTATCCATGGTCGATGTACCGTCACGCCGGCAGACGTGGCCGCCGTGCTTATCTCTTTAAGCGAGGTGACAGCGGAATATTTGCGTGAAGGAAAACGTGTACATATCGATGGGTTGGGGTATTTGCAAGTCACGTTGCAATGCCCGGCCGTACAATCCACGCACGAGATACGTGCGGAGTCCATCCGTTTCAAGTCCGTGGCTTTCCGTCCCGAGGTGGAGCTGAAAGATAGCTTGAAGACGATGACGCTGGAACGAGCCAAGTACAAATCCCATTCCCGCCAATTAGGACCTGAGCGCATCGCCCAATTGCTCGCAAGCTATTTTGCCGAGCATGAATATATGACCCGTGTCGCTTTCCAGCGGCTTTGCGGACTGACGAGTAGTACGGCCAGCCGCCGTCTGCATCAATTCGTCGAGGCGGGTAAATTGCGTGATATCGGCACCCGCCACCAGTCGCTTTACGTGCCAGTGAGGTAAATAGAGATAGTAAATGTTAAATATCAATAAATACAACAAGAGCCTACCTTGCCAAACGGGAACAAATATGTACCTTTGCACCGTTTTTAGTGCGGAGTATACGAAAAAAACAGGCACAACTTATTGATTGTCCGAAAATAATGCGTAACTTTGCGGCTCGAAATAGGAAAAGATTAGATAAATAATAATAACACATTCAAAGTTTAAAAAAAGAAAGAAATGCCTACAATTCAGCAATTAGTTAGAAAAGGAAGGGAAACTTTGGTGGAAAAGGGTAAATCACCCGCATTGGACGCTTGTCCTCAAAGACGTGGCGTTTGCGTACGTGTTTACACTACGACTCCGAAGAAACCTAACTCTGCAATGCGTAAAGTAGCGAGAGTACGTTTGACAAATGGTAAGGAAGTTAACTCCTATATTCCGGGAGAAGGACACAACTTGCAAGAGCACTCTATCGTATTGGTACGTGGTGGTCGTGTAAAGGACCTTCCGGGTGTGCGTTATCACATCGTACGTGGTACGTTGGATACAGCGGGTGTTAACGGCCGTACGCAAAGACGTTCCAAATATGGAGCTAAGCGTCCGAAACCGGGTCAAGCAGCAGCTGCCGCAAAAGGTAAGAAGAAGTAATTAATTACATGCCTTCAAACTGAGATTTAAATTTAAGTATTAAAACAGGTTTGAGTTATTTGGATAGGCTATAAGGTTGAGTAAATGGTTCAGCGGAACCGTTGAAGACAAATTAAAGGCAACCAACGACAAGAACAAATTTTTGAAAACAAAATGAGAAAAGCAAAACCAAAGAAAAGACAGATCCTTCCGGATCCTGTTTTCGGTGATGTAAAGGTTACGAGATTCGTTAACCATTTGATGTATGATGGCAAGAAAAATACTGCCTTCGAAATTTTCTATTCCGCTTTGGAAACCGTTAAGGGCAAATTGCCTAACGAGGAAAAGTCCGCTCTCGAAATTTGGAAAGCTGCGCTTGATAACATTACTCCTCAAGTCGAAGTTAAGTCACGCCGTGTAGGTGGTGCTACATTCCAAGTCCCTACTGAAATCCGCCCGGATCGTAAAGAGTCAATTTCTATGAAGAACCTTATTATCTTCGCACGTAAACGTGGAGGTAAGACTATGGCTGACAAGTTGTCTGCAGAGATTGTAGATGCTTTCAATAACCAAGGTGGCGCATTCAAAAGAAAAGAAGATATGCACCGTATGGCTGAAGCTAACCGTGCGTTCGCTCACTTCAGATTTTAATTTTTAAGGCAATAAAAAGAATATGGCAAACAACGATAAGCAATTGATGTTCACTAGGAACATCGGTATCATGGCTCACATTGACGCTGGTAAGACAACGACTTCTGAACGTATCTTGTTTTACACAGGTTTGACACACAAGATCGGTGAGACTCATGATGGTACTGCTACAATGGACTGGATGGCGCAGGAGCAAGAGCGTGGTATCACGATTACTTCCGCTGCTACGACTACATTCTGGAACTATTTGGGCAACCGTTATAAAATCAACTTGATTGACACTCCGGGACACGTTGACTTCACGGTTGAGGTTGAACGTTCTCTTCGTGTATTGGATGGTGCTGTTGCTACATTCTGTGCCGTAGGTGGTGTTGAGCCGCAGTCTGAAACTGTATGGCGTCAGGCTGATAAATATAATGTACCTCGTATCGGTTACGTTAACAAGATGGACCGCTCGGGTGCTAACTACTATGAGGTAGTACGCCAATTGAAGGATGTATTAGGAGCTAATCCTTGTCCGATCCAGATCCCTATCGGAGCTGAGGAGACTTTCAAGGGTGTTGTCGACTTGATCAAGATGAAGGCTATCTTCTGGCACGATGAGACTATGGGTGCCGAGTATAGCGTAGAGGAGATCCCGGCAGACTTGCAAGCTGAGGCTGAGGAGTGGCGCGACAAGATGCTTGAGGCTTTGGCTGAGTGCGATGACGCTATCATGGAGAAATACTTCGATGATCCTTCTACGATCACGGAAGAGGAGATCATGGTTGCTATCCGCAAGGGTACGTTGGCTATGCAGATCAACCCGATGACTTGTGGTTCTTCTTTCAAGAACAAAGGTGTTCAGACATTGCTTGACTATGTTTGTGCTTTTTTGCCTTCTCCGCTTGATACAGAGAATGTAATAGGTACAAATCCTAATACTGGAGCTGAAGAAGATCGTAAACCAAGTG
>ENA-OPCD01002528-OPCD01002528.1-human-gut-metagenome-genome-assembly--contig:-NODE-2528-length-12760-cov-3.866824_pt1 | contig 12760 bp, 10 predicted proteins | sample MGYA00241560_ERZ501471 | MGnify/ENA primary metagenome ERZ501471 (study PRJEB25962, sample SAMEA2042578) | human gut metagenome | biome: human gut; feature: human-associated habitat; material: faeces...
ACTCCGAGTGGATGGGCAAGCTGTACCGGTTCTTGGGGCTGAGCGTAGGTCTGATTATTCACGAAAAGACCAATGAGGAGCGCCAGGAGGCCTACAACTGCGACATCACCTACGGCACCAACAACGAGATGGGCTTTGACTACCTGCGAGACAATATGGTCCAGTACAAGGAGCAAAAAGTGCAGCGCGGCCATGTGTTTGCCATCGTAGATGAGGTAGACTCCATCTTAATTGATGAGGCCCGTACCCCCCTGATCATCAGCGGTAAGGGCGAGCAATCCACCGACCTGTATCGCCAGGCCAACGCCTTTGCCCGCACCTTGAAGATGGTGAAGGTTGCTAAAATGGACGAGAAGCAGGACACGGAGGCCACCTATGACGGCGACTTTATCGTAGACGAGAAGGCCCGTACCGCCACCCTGACCCAGGACGGCGTGAAGAAAGCAGAGGCCTACTTCCATGTAGACAACCTGATGGATATTGAGAACACCACCCTGCTGCACCATATTGACCAGGCCATCAAGGCCATCGGCGTCATGCGCCGGGATATTGACTATGTGGTCAAAGACGGTCAGGTGCTGATCGTAGACGAATTCACCGGCCGTATTATGCTGGGCCGTCGCTACAACGAGGGTCTGCACCAGGCGATTGAGGCCAAAGAGGGTGTTAAGGTGGAGCACGAGAGCAAGACTCTTGCCACCATTACCTTCCAAAATTACTTCCGTCTGTATGAGAAGCTGTCCGGTATGACCGGTACGGCCTCCACCGAGTCTGCCGAGTTCAGCGAGATCTACAAGCTGGATGTGGTGGAGATCCCCACCAACAAGCCGCTGATCCGTGTGGACCATCCGGATGTGATCTTCCAGACCGAGGCGGGCAAGTTCCGGGCCGTGATCAAGCAGATCAAGGCCTGCCACGAAAAGGGCCAGCCGGTACTGGTGGGTACCATCAGCATTGAGAAGAGCGAGCAGCTGTCCAAGCTGCTGAAGAAAGAGCATATCCAGCACAATGTGCTTAACGCCAAGAACCACGAGCGCGAGGCAGAGATTATTGCCCAGGCCGGTAAATTCGGCGCGGTGACCATCTCCACCAATATGGCCGGTCGTGGTACGGATATTATGCTGGGCGGTAACGCCGAGTTCCTGGCCAAGGCAGAGATGAAGCGGATGCAGTTCAGCGATGAGCTGATTGCAGAGGCTACCGGCTTTGCCGAGACGGACAATCAGGAGATCCTGAACGCCCGCAAGACTTTCCAGGACCTGGAAAAGAAGTATAAAGAAGAAATTCAGGAAGAAGCGGACAAAGTGCGCGAAGCCGGTGGCCTGTACATTCTGGGCACCGAGCGCCACGACTCCCGCCGTATCGACAACCAGCTGCGCGGTCGTTCCGGCCGTCAGGGTGATCCCGGTGAGAGCCAGTTCTACCTGTCCTTGGAGGACGATTTGATGCGTCTCTTTGGCGGCGAGCGTATGCAGGCCATGATGAGCCGGCTCACCGACGATGAGGATATGCCCATTGAGTCCAAGATGATCTCCCGCACCGTAGAGTCTTCCCAGAAGAAGGTAGAGGGCCGCAACTTTGGTATTCGTAAGAACACCTTGCAGTACGACGATGTAATGAACCGCCAGCGTGAGCTGATCTACAAGCAGCGCGACCAGGTGCTGGACGGCATTGACCTGACGGAGAAGATCCGCGGTATGCTGGAAACCAACATTGCCGAGAATGTGGGCAACTACTGCTCCGGCGAGACCCAGGCAGACTGGAATATCGCCGGACTGAAAGAGAAGTACAAGGGCTGGCTCACCACCGACGAGGATTTCCAGAATGTGGATGAGTTGACCGTGGACGATGTGGTGAATACCTTGACCCAGCGGGGTCTGAAGCGACTGGAAGAAAAGCGGGAGCTGATCGGCGACGAGATGTTCACCGAATTCCAGCGTATGGTGCTGCTGCGCAATGTAGATGTGCTGTGGATGGACCACATTGACGCCATGGACGACCTGAAGCAGGGCATTCACCTGCGGGCTTACGCCCAGCGTGACCCGGTGGTGGAATTCCGTATGCAGAGCTACGATATGTTTGACGAGATGACCGCCGCCATTCGGGAGAACACCGTGCGCATGCTGCTGACCCTGGTGCCCCGTCGCCGGGAAGATGTAGAGCGCAAGGCCGTGGCTAAGGTCACTGCCACCTCTGCCGGCGGGGACGATACCGCCACCCACACCACCGTGCGTAAGGGCAAGAAGGTAGGCCCCAACGATCCCTGCCCCTGCGGCAGCGGCAAGAAGTACAAAAAGTGCTGCGGCGCTCCGGGTAAAGAAAAGCCCACCCAGGAATAATACCTAAATCACAAACCGGCCGAGACCATCAGGTCCCGACCGGTTTTTGTTTGTATTCGCTTACTTTTTTTCGCCGGCACAGATGGCACGGGTCATAGAGGACGCATGCCGCCGCCCCCACAGTACATATACCGCCACAGACAGCACATTGGCCACGGCGATTACGCCAAACATAGAGCCATAGCCTATCCGGTCAATCAGCAAGCCGGCCAAACCGCCGCCGAGGCCGATTCCGATATCATAGGCACACAGAAAGGTAGAATTGGCAGCGCCTCGCCGATCGGGTGCCGCAGTGTGCACCGCCATGGATTGCAGCGCCGGTTCAATGCCGCCAAAGGCATAGCCGGACAGCGCCGCCGCTATTAAAAAGGTAACATTCCCCGGCACCAGTGCCAACAGCAGCAACGCCGCCAGCATCAGCCCGTTGCAACTATACACAAACAGTGCCTCGCCCCGTTTGTCCGCCAATTTGCCAATTGTCACACGAGAGAAAAACAGCAGTACCGCCATAACCGTAAAGAACAGTCCGCCGGACACGGTAATTCCGGGCTGTGCGGCAGCAAACTTCAAAATATAATTTTCCAGCGCACCATAAGTCAACAAAAAAATCAACACAACCACAGACGCCGGCAAAGCCGACGGTTCTACTAAATCGCCCGGGCGCAGCGGTTTTTTTACCCGCGGCAGCGGCTTGGTACGCAAACAGAACAGCAACACCAAAGACAGCACCATACAACCGGCAGCCACGCCGAACAGCGCGCCAAATCCCCGCTTCATCAGCGCTTCACCGATAGCCGGTGCGCAGGCAGTGGCCAACGCCGTAGCCATACCAAACATACCCATACCCTCCGAAAAGCGGGAGCGAGGCAAAATATCCGTGGCCATCGTAGAGGTAGAGGTATTCGCACACGCCAGCGACAGCCCATGTACCATACGCAGCAGAATTGCCAAAGCAAGAGAAGCCAGTGCCGTATAAATCACCAGATACCCCATAGGCATCAGTGCCATACCAATCAGCCCCACACCCAGCAGCACCCGGCGGCGGCCAGTGTCCAGCAGCCACCCCACAAACGGCCGTGCCAACACGGCAACCAGCGAAAATGCCGTAGCGCAGGCGCCGGATACCGTGTCCGAATATCCCAAACGCTCAATAAAAAACGGAAAGGTTGACAGGATCATCAAGTGATTCAAAAACACCAAAAAATTGATAATAATAACCAAAACAAAATCTTTGGTCCACAGCTTCTCTTTATCTTCCATTACTCTGCCTCCCCATGCTTATGAAAAATCTGCCGCAACAGCGCACGACTTACCGGTCCGGCCGCAAACAGATTCCAGAGCAACGCCATGGGAAAGTTCTTCAACACAGTACCTACCCACATAGCAGGCAACTGCAGCACCGGTTGATGGCCCAAAATGACTTGAAACAACACAGCCGCCACAAGGCTCATTGTAGGGCACATAACCAGTACCGTACAGCAGGAACGGGCCAGCATTTGCAAAAACGGGCTGTCTTGGGGGCTGACCAGTTTGGCAGCCAGCTTGGAACCCAGCCGATTACCCCACAGGTTAGAAAATAAAAACACAAAGAGCCACATAAAGGACGCTTCCTTCAGCGCACCTAAAAACACGGTATTGCGCATATCGCTGAAGCCGCCCACATGCTGCAAAACGCCGCTTTTCAGCGCTACATTGTACACTTCCATTCCGTAGGCCATGGTTACGGACATCAAAATTCCAAACACCAAACCCTGTCCCTTTGTTTTTGGCATAAATCATTACCTCCTTTGCCAAAATCGGCAAACAAAAAAAGCGCAAGTCCGATCCGGACTTACGCTTTTTTGCTACTCGATGGTGCTTATTTTAGCAAATTCAATTGCCCTTGTCAAGAATGAACTTTGACAAAGAAAAAAGGAAACGCCTGCACCAAACGGAACAGGCGTTCTCTCTAATATGATATGTATAGACTTACTGCTTGGCACCGTTATCAAACATCTCCAGCGCCTTTACGCTGACGGCAAAGCAGCCGGCCAGACCCTCTTTGTTCATATTGTCGTAGGTGTCCCGGCGGGTGTGGTAATAGTCCTCCAGCTTGTGGTTCAAACCGGTAACGCCGGTGGCACGGAACCCGGCCTGGGCAAAGGCCGCAGAGTCGGTGGCGCCGCCCAGCGGGGGCACCCAGCCCTTCTTACAGGGCACATGAATGGCGGCGGCTGCCTCCATAAACAGGTCGGACACATCTTTATCTGCCTTCACGGTGCCGTTCAGATCCCGATAGTTGGTCATCAGGAACTTGGGATCGTGAATGGTGTCGTAAGAGAAAATGAAGGTGGGTACATCGTCGAACTCGCCCTTGTGCTGCTCGCACCATGCCTTAGCGCCCCGCAGACCGGCCTCCTCGGAGCCGGACAGGATCACGCCCACTTCCGTGTTCTCCAGGGTAATACCGGCATCCTGCAACGCCTTCATCACAGCAATGCCCATATAGCAGCCGGACAAGTTATCGTTGGCGCCGTCTACAATGCGGTTCTTGTTCCACATCCAGTACAGGCCCACTAAGAACGGCACAAACAGCAGCCCCCACATAGCCGCCTTAAACAGGCCGGAATGGGGATCAATGGCGGAGAAGGTCAGGCCGTTCTGTACCATATACATAATGGACAGCACCAAATAGTACACAGCACCTACGCCGCAGATGATGGCGTGACCCTCAAAGCCAACGCCGCCCAGCTTGTAGTTCACCGGCCACTCCCAGGCCGCGTCCGGGTGACCGTTAAAGAAAATGCGGCGCTTCACTTCGCCGGTGCACTGCTTCACAGCCGTTACATTATGGCCGGTCTTTTCCGGGAAGCAGCGGTCAACCAGCTTTTTGTACAGACCAAACTGCATAAATACAATGAACAGACCCACAACAATCAGCACCGCAGACAACAGTGGGCAGAAGAAAAAGCAAACAATGGCCGCCAACACAAAGGTGATGGTAAAATAAATCCAACCAAAGAACGAGCCGGGGTTCTCCTTAAAGGACTCCACATCTGCCCGCTGGCAGCCGCAGTCTTTCTTCAGCACCTGGGCCATGTATTCACAGGCCTGCTGCTCACCCTTAGAGCCAGGCTCGCGCTTTTCAAAATCCCGGCAAATGTGGGTGATCTCATCCACCATGTAGTCCGCATAGTGGTCTTTTTGATCGATAATGTGTTTCAGATCCATAAAAATACCCCTTTCCTATAGCGCATCGGTCCACAGCGGCACGCCGCTACCCTCTCCCAAAGGCAGCCTATCCTGCACAGCAAAATTTATGCAGCAACAGGCATGCAAAGACCAATTTGCCCTCGCATAATACGATACTTTAACTTTACCATAGGAACGATGTCTATTTTTGTCTAATTCGTTAACAATCTATGAATAAAATGTAAACACACGATTTAAGGTTCCTTTTGTTCCGCCACGCCCTTGCGAATGACCCGATGAAGGGAGGTGAAATACAGCACCACCGCCAGCAGACAGGTGAGCACATCTGCCACCGGCTGGGTAACAATCACGCCATCATAGCCCCAAATGCTGCTCAGTGCCCAAATGACAAGACCGTAGATCACGCCCTGACCGCTAATGGACAGCACGAAGGCGCCCACCGCCTTGCCGGTGGCCTGGAAAGCACAGGTGGTCACCAGGGTAAAGGCATAAAATGCGGTGCCCAGCAACAACCGCCGCAGCATGGCAACTCCCAGGTCGTACACGCTGCCGTCCTGCATAAACAGGCGGATCAGCAGCGGCGCAGCAGCAAAAACAATCACAGTTAGCACCAAACCCAGCCCAATCGTAAACTGGTAAGAAAAGCGCAGCACCTGGCGCAGCCGCCGGTAATTCTGGGCGCCGTAATTGTAGCCGATCAGCGGCTGCACCCCAAAAGCAAAGCCGATGAGCACCAGCACGGCGATCATACTCACCTTCAGCGCAATGCCCATGGCCGCCACCTTATCCGTACCGTAAGGCACCAAAAACCGGTTGGTGATCAGCACACAAAAGCTCTGGGCAATATTGGTAATGGAAGCCGGTATACCGATGGCAAACACCTGACCCACCTCCTGGCGGCTCACTCGCAGCAGCCGAATATTCACAGACAAATGGCGGCTGCGCCGTATCAGGAACCACACATAGTACAGATCCGTAAACACATAGCCGATCACCGTGGCAATGGCCGCGCCGGCAGCCCCCAGCTTGCAGCCAAAGATCAACACCGGATCCAGCACAATATTCACCACAGCGCCCAAAACAGAGCCGATCATGGACGCGTTGGCAAATCCCTCGGTACGCAGCTGGTTACACGGGGTGAAGGACAAAATGATAAACGGCGCGCCGACGGCGATCCAGGTATAATAATCCCGGGCGTACTGCACCGTGTCTGCCTGGGCACCCAGCATCGTCAGCAGCGGCGTACGCAAAAGCAACAGCAGTGCCGTAATGCCCACGCCGGTAAACAACGCACCGTAAAAGCAAAACACGCTCAGTCGCTTGCCGTCCTGGTCCCGCTTTTGGCCAAACAAGCGGGAGATAAACGAACTGCCACCCAGGCCGAAAATATCGCCCACGGCGATCATCAGGGTAAACACCGGCGAACCCAGCGCCACACCGGCCACCAGGTGGGCATTGCCGGTTTTGGCGATAAAATAGGTGTCCACCATATTGTACACCAGCGACACCACCATACTCAGCACCACCGGCAGCGCCAGCTTAAAGAAAGCCTTACGCACCGGCATTTGCTCAAACAGGGCGTTCTTTTGCTCCATATCCGCGTCTCCTTTTTTTATTACCATATTATACACAACATCCGTTTGTCCGGGTATGGTAGCACACCGGGCGGCCAATGTCAACCCTGCGCCAACTGTACACGGAATTTTTCTGTATTTTGTATATTGAAAAGAGGTCACCCCGGTCGTAAAATAGACACATCTTAAAAGAAAAGGAGACTTTGTATGCAACAGTCTAAAAAAGTCAATGTCCGTTACATCACCTTTACCGCCGTGATGGCCGCGCTGGTGTTTGTATTCACATTCACTTTCAAGATCCCCCTGGGTACCGGCTACACCCACCTGGGCGATATGATGATCTTCCTGGCCGCCTGGCTGCTGGGCGGCAAAAAGGCAGCCCCTGCTGCCGGACTGGGCGCCTGCCTGGCCGATCTGGCCCTGGGCTATGCCGCCTGGATGGCTCCCACCTTTATCATCAAGTTCCTGGCCGTGGCCATCTGCTGCCTGATCGCAGAAAAAGCCATGCACCGCAGCCTGCTGGGCTACGGCGTAGGTGCCGTTGCGGGCGGTGCGTTCCAGATCGGCGCATACACCCTGGCAAAGGTGCTGATGTATGACAAGACCTACGCACTGACCACCCTGCCGGAGCTGGCGATCCAGACCGCCGTAGGCATTGCGGTTGCCGGTGTACTGGTCGTGATTTTAACCAAGAGCGGCGCAGGCGCCAAATTGCAGCGTATGGCCGGCGGCGCAGATAAGGAGGCCAAAGCGGCATGAAGAAGATAGACGCACATTCTCATATCGGTTCCTTTGGCGGCTGGGCCGGCGTGGCCTTTACCGCAGAGAAGCTGCTGGAACAAATGGACGAGTACGAAATTGAAAAGACCTTTCTCACCGGCGCATCCTTCCGGGACAACGACACGGTGGCCAAGGCGTTCCACAAATACCCGGACAAGATCGTGCCCTTTGTATGGGTCAATCCCCTGCTGGACAATGTACCGGAAAAGCTGCACCACTATGTGTGCGACGAGGGCTTTATGGGCATTAAAATGCAGCCCCTGTTTGACAGCTTTGTGGCTGACGACCCGGTGGTGTACCCGGTAATGGACTTTGCCCGGGAGCACAAGATCCCGGTGTTTATCCACTGCGGCCACCCGCCTTATTCCCTGCCTTGGAGCATTGCCCTGCTGGCCGAGCAATACCCGGATGTGCCGGTAACCATGATCCACATGGGCCACGGACACGGGGTGTATATCGACGCCTCCATTAAGATGGCCAAACGCTACCCCAACCTGTATCTGGAAATGAGCGGTATGCCCATGGGCTGCAAGATTGCCGAGGCCTACAAGACCGTAGGCACCGATCGCATTATGTTCGGCATTGACTCTCCCTTCCATCACCCCTCGGTGGAGATCCAAAAGGTGCTGACCAGCGGCCTAACGGAGAAGGAGCAGGAGGATGTATTCTACAACAACGCCAAAAAACTGCTGAAGCTGTAAAAATCATAGAAGACGGCGGTGCTCATGGGAGCGCCGCTTTTCTTTTTCACCGCCTTTCCCTTGCATAAAACGGACTTTATGCTATAATATAAATGAGGTGTAATTTTATGGCAATGAAAGAAATTGATATTCGCGAAGTAAAAGAGAATCTAGTCCACCTGCTGGCTGACGAATGGGCGCTGGTCACCGCCGGGCGCGGCGATGAGCTGGGCACCATGACCGTCAGCTGGGGCGGTATCGGCGAGCTGTGGGGCAAGGATATGGCCACCATTTATATTCGACCCCAGCGCTATACAAAGAAGTTTTTGGACGAGAACAACTACTTTACCCTGAGTTTTTACCCGGAGCAGTACAAGGACGCCCTGCGTCTGTGCGGCAGCAAAAGCGGGCGGGAGATCAACAAGGTAGAGGCCACCGGCCTGACCCCCTGCTATTACGAAAAAGCCCCTTACTTTGAGGAGGCCAAGCTGGTGCTGGTGTGCCGCAAGGTGGCGGTCAGCGCGTTTGAGCCGTCCCAGTTCCTGGACTCCGGCATTATGCAGAACTATGTGCAAAACGATTTTCACGCCATTTATTATGGTGCGATCGAAAAGGTATTGATTTCAGAGTAGATCTGTGCTATACTGTAATGCACAAAAGGCAGAGCACTGCCCATAGTTTATAATGTAGCGTATGGGCCCTGTGCGACGGGATGCTACGAACCTTGTCAGGCGGGGAACCGAGCAGCAATAAGTGGATGTTTCTGTGCGCCGCAGACCAGTCTGTACGTTACATTATACCCTATGGCGGCTCTGCCTTTTTCATTATTCAGGAGGTCCCTATGTACCAGGTTTTATATCGTAAATACCGCCCGCGGGTCTTTGCCGATGTGTACGGCCAGGACCATGTGACCTCCACGCTGAAAAACGAGATCAAAGAGGGTCGCATTTCCCACGCCTATCTGTTTACCGGCTCCCGCGGCACCGGCAAAACCACCTGCGCCAAAATCTTGGCCAAGGCGGTGAACTGCCCCAACGCCGTGGACGGCGAGCCTTGCAACGCATGCGAGATCTGTAAAGGGCTGGACAGCGGCACCATCTACGATGTGGTAGAGATCGACGCCGCCTCCAACAACGGCGTAGACAATATCCGCGACCTGCGGGAGGAGGTCAACTACACCCCCACCCGCGGCAAGTACCGGGTCTACATTATCGACGAGGTGCACATGCTCTCCACCGGGGCATTCAACGCCCTGCTCAAGACGCTGGAGGAGCCGCCTGCTCATGTGATCTTTATTTTAGCCACCACAGAGGTGCACAAGCTGCCTGCCACCATTCTCAGCCGGTGCCAGCGCTTTGACTTTAAGCGTATTCAACCGGAGACCATGGCGGTGCGCTTGCAGCAGGTAGCCGGACTGGAGGGCATGGAACTGGCGCCGGATGCTGCCACCCTGATTGCCCGCATTGCAGACGGTGCCCTACGAGACGGCCTGTCCATTTTGGATCAATGCGCCGGGCGCAGCAAGCAGATCACTGCCCAGCTGGTCAGCGAAGTGGCCGGTTTGGCCGGGCGCGAGGCGCTCTATCGCCTGTCTGACGCCGTACTGGCCCGGGACAGCAGCGCCGCTGTGGAGGAGCTGGCTCAGCTCCATGAGAACAGCTATGATATGGAACGGCTGTGCGTGGAGATGATCAATCACTTCCGCAACTTTATGATGGTCAAAACGGTGAAGAAAAGCCGCGAGCTGATCATCTGTACCGATGACGAATACAAGCATATTGAGGCGAGTGCCGGGCAGTTTACCCTGGCCCAAATTCTCCGTGGGCTGGACCTGTTCCAGTCTACTTTGGTAAAGATCAAGGGCGGCGCCACCCCGCGGATTGAGATGGAAATGGCCTTTATTCGCCTGTGCGAGCCAAAGTTGGAGACAGACCCGGACGCCATCAACCAGCGCCTGTCTGCTCTGGAGCGAGCGGTGCAAAACGGCGTGCCTGCCGCACCGGTCAAGACCGTGCAGTCCCCCGCTCCGGCGGCGCGCCCTGCACCGGCACAACCGACTGTGCCACCCACCCCGCAGCCCACGCCCGCAGCGGCAGCACCTGCGCCGGAGCCGGAGCCTGTACCTGCACCTGTTCCGGAGCCTGCGCCTGTACAGCCTGAACCGCCTGTCCCTCTGGAACCGGCAGCCGCGGCACCTTCCCCCGCCCCCGCAGCGGACAGCGAGCAACAACTGTTTATGCAGTGGGCGGATTTGATGGAAATTCTACACCGCACAGACATTGCCCTGTTTGGCGTGCTCAGTGGCTCCCAGGGTTACACCCGGGGCGAGTTTTTCCTGATTGACAGTCCCAATCCCACCATCAAGGAGTTCATCAAGATCTCTACCCACGCCAAGGCCATTCGCGCGGCTCTCCACGAGCTCACCGGCCACAACTACAAGCTGGGCTTGTTTAAGAAAAAATCCACCGAGCAAGCGCCCCGGCGGGACCCGTTAGAGGACCTGCTGAGCAAAGCGCGGGAAAATCATATTCAAATCGAAGAACATTAAAGGAGCATACTATGAAAGCAAGACTTCCCCAGGGTATGGGCGGCGGACCGCAGAACATGCAGTCCATGCTGCGCCAGGCCCAGAAGATGCAAGAGAACATTGAGGCCAAAAAGGCCGAACTGGAGGAGAAAGAATATGTGGTCTCTTCCGGCGGCGGCATGGTGGAAGTAACCGCCAACGGCAAGCACGAAATCAAAGCCATCGGCATCAACCCGGAAGTGGTAGACCCGGAGGATGTGGAAATGCTGGAGGATATGCTGCTGGCAGCCATTAACGAGGCCATGCGCAAGATCGACGAGGACTCGGAAAAAGAGCTGTCTGCCGTTACCGGCGGGCTGAACATTCCCGGTCTTTAACCGGTAAGCGGTATGCGATATAATTTAGCCGCACTGCAAAATCTGGTAGACCAGTTTGAGCGTATGCAGGGCATTGGTCACAAGACTGCCCAACGCATGGCGTTCTATGTACTGGGTTTGTCAGACGAAGAAACCCGGGCTTTTACCGACGCCATTACCGAAGCCCATACCAAGATTCACCAGTGCAAGATCTGCTGCAATCTAGCAGAGGAGGAGCTTTGCCCCATCTGCAAAAACCCGGCCCGGGACAAAAGCGTGGTCTGCGTGGTGGAGGATCCGCGGGATGTGGCCGCCATTGAGCGCACCCACGAGTATAACGGCACCTACCATGTACTCCACGGCGCCATCTCGCCTATGGACAATATCGGTCCGGACCAGATCCGCATTAAGGAACTGCTGGCGCGACTGAACGACGGCACGGTGGAGGAGGTCATTATGGCCACCAATCCTACCGTAGAGGGCGAGGCCACCGCTATGTATATCAGCCGGCTGCTGAAGCCCATGGGCATTACGGTCAGCCGCCTGGCCTACGGCGTTCCGGTGGGCGCAGATTTGGAGTATGCCGACGAGGTTACCCTGTCCAGAGCCCTGGAGGGGCGCAGCCTGATTTAATCAAAAACAGAAAGGAGTGGGCGCTTTGGGAGAAGCAAAGCAAGTGATTGCCCGCAACAAAAAAGCGTTCCACGACTATTTTGTGCTGGACACCTACGAGGCGGGGCTGGAGCTTTTCGGCACGGAGATTAAGTCCATTCGCCAAGGCAAAGTGAATTTGAAAGACAGCTGGTGCAGCATTGACGAGGGCCAAATGTATGCCGTAGGGGTGCATATTTCCCCTTACGACCACGGCAATATTTTCAACCGGGATCCTATGCGCCGTAAGCGGCTGCTGCTGCATAAGAAAGAGATCCTCCGCCTGGCTGCAGACAGCCAGCAGCAGGGGCTGTCTGTCATTCCCTTGCAGCTGTATATTATCAAGGGCCGCGCCAAATTGGAGATCGGCCTGTGCAAGGGTAAAAAGCTCTATGATAAGCGGGCAGTGGCTGCCAAAAAGGCCTCTCAGCGAGACATTGACCGTGCACTGAAGGATCGGCAGCGGGACTAACCGCACCAAAATATAGATAAAAATGGGGATGAAAGGATTTCGACGGGTATAAAGAAGCACCGTAAGCGCATAGCGGAGTTGCACCGCTTAAAAAGTAACACCTTAAATTGAACTGACAATCATAAAACAGTAGCTCTGGCTGCTTAATTGCAGCCAGCGTTCTCGCTCTGAGGGCCACGGCAGGGATGA
>ENA-OPCD01002540-OPCD01002540.1-human-gut-metagenome-genome-assembly--contig:-NODE-2540-length-12722-cov-3.913081_pt1 | contig 12722 bp, 10 predicted proteins | sample MGYA00241560_ERZ501471 | MGnify/ENA primary metagenome ERZ501471 (study PRJEB25962, sample SAMEA2042578) | human gut metagenome | biome: human gut; feature: human-associated habitat; material: faeces...
ACGCCCTGAATGTCCAGCATGGTCATCCAGCGGTCGCCCTCGGTAATCAGGCCGCAGGAGATGCCGGCAACAGGTGCCTTGATGGGCACACCGGCATCCATCAGAGCCAGCGTGGAACCGCAGATGGAAGCCTGAGAGGTGGAGCCGTTGGAGCTCAGGACCTCAGACACGCAGCGGATGGTGTAGGGGAACTCCTCCAGAGAGGGCAGCACGGGAACCAGAGCGCGCTCTGCCAGTGCGCCGTGGCCGATCTCGCGGCGGCCCGGGCCTCTGGAGGGCTTGGTTTCACCCACAGAGTAGCTGGGGAAGTTGTAGTGGTGCATATAGCGCTTTTCGGTCTGCTCGTCCAGACCGTCCAGCTGCTGGGCATCGTTCATGGGGCCAAGGGTGGTCACCGACAGCACCTGGGTTTGGCCTCTGGTGAACATACCGGAGCCGTGAGCTCTGGCCAGCAGGTCAATCTCTGCGTTCAGGGGACGAATCTCGTCAATGCCACGGCCGTCCACACGCTTGTGCTCGTCTTTCAGCCAAGCACGCACCACATGCTTCTGTACCAGGTACAGGATCTCCTCGATCTTGCCCTCTTCGCCCTCGAAGCGATCATCGAACTTCTCGTGTACTGCGTCATAGATGGGGCGCAGGCGCTCGTCGCGCACATTTTTGTCGTCGGTATCCAGAGCCTTCTTCACATCTTCAATGCAGAAGTCCTCAATCTCTTGCAGGATCGCCGGATCCGGGTCGGAGGACTGGAAGCTCTTCTTGGGCTTGCCCACTTCCTCAACAATACCGTTGATGAAGGCAACGATCTTCTTATTCTCCTCATGACCGGCCATAATGGCGTTGAACATGGTGTCGTCGTCGATCTCGTTACCGCCGGCCTCGATCATAGCCACCAGGTCGCCGGTGGAAGCCACGGTCAGGTTCAGATCATTATGGGCGCGCTGCTCCAGAGTGGGGTTGATGACGATCTGGCCGTCTACCAGACCCACATTCACACCGCTGATGGGGCCGTCCCACGGAATGTCGGAGATGGCAATGGCAGCGGACACGCCGATCATGGCGGTGATCTCCGGAGAGCAGTCCGGATCCACGCTCATTACGGTAGCCACAACGCTTACATCGTTGCGCATATCCTTGGGGAACAGGGGACGAATGGGGCGGTCAATGCAGCGGGAGGTGAGGATGGCCTTCTCGGAAGGACGAGCCTCACGGCGCTGGAAAGAACCGGGGATCCGACCCACGGAATACATCTTCTCTTCATAATCCACGCTCAGGGGGAAGAAATCCACGCCCTCGCGGGGTTTTGCGCTCATGGTCACGTTACACAGCACATTGGTGTCGCCGTAGCGGGCCATAATGGACGCACCGGCCAGACCGCACATTTTGCCGGTCTCCAGGGTCAGCTTTCTGCCGGCCAGTTCCGTTTCCCAAACTTTGTAGTTCTTGAAAAACATTTGGTTACCTCTTTCATAAATAATATTTATCATCAAGGAGGCACAATAGTAATAAATTCAAGCCGCCGCACCCGGTGACCTCAATTTACTACTATTAGTAGAACCTCCTTGGAAGATACGATTTTGCCTTGGACAAAAAAGGCAGACGACAGAAGTGCTCCGTCGTCTGCTTGCGCGTTCTTACTTGTCGATGGTATCGCGGATACCCAGCTTCTTCACCAGGCTACGGTATCTCTCTACATCCTTGTTGTAAAGATAAACCAGCAGGTTGCGTCTGTGACCAACCATTTTCAGCAGACCGCGGCGGGAGTGATGATCCTTCTTGTGGGTCTTCAGGTGCTCGGTCAGCTCGTTAATACGAGTGGTCAGCACAGCTACCTGTACCTCGGGAGAACCGGTGTCGCCCTCGTGGGTTGCGTAAGCCTTGATGATTTCTTGCTTCTCAGCTTGTGTCATAATCTTTCACCTCATTACAGTATTTGCCGATTGGCGGAGGACACAGTTACGGGATCGGTGACTCTCCGTAGGAGCTTGCACCCGATACCGTGTGATCCGTACACAGCGAGCCAATTATAGCACAAACCCCCGCCGTTGTAAAGAGATTTTGCAAAATAGTGGGTGCTTGCCAGGGGCATACAAGATATGGTATAAAAGAAACGGAGCAAAGCCGGATCTTATCTCCCGCAGGGGGAAAGATGACAAAATTGTCACCAAAACTGTCACCGAACTGACACTTTGGCCGGGTATAATGAGGGCAACAAAGCGAAAAGGAGAGCCATTATGGACATTTTGAGAATTGAGCACTTATCTAAAATTTACGGTAAGGGCGATACGGAGGTACGGGCGCTGGACGATGTGTCCTTTACCGTGCCGAAAGGACAGTTTGTGGCCATCATCGGGCCGTCCGGCTCCGGCAAAAGCACACTGCTGCATATTCTGGGCGGTGTGGATACGCCTACGGACGGGCATGTGTATGTGGACGGAACGGATATTACCACTTTGGACGAGACGGCGCTGGCTATCTTCCGCCGCCGCCAAATCGGTCTGATTTATCAGTTTTACAATTTGATTCCCATTTTGACCGTAGAGGAAAATATGACGCTGCCCTTGCTGCTGGATGACAAAAAGGTGGACCGGGCGCACTTTGATTCCTTGGTGCAGGTGCTGGGCTTGCAGCACAGACTGGGGCACCTGCCCTCAGAGCTGTCCGGCGGTCAGCAGCAGCGGGTGTCTATCGGCCGTGCGCTGATGAACAATCCTGCCATTTTGCTGGCGGATGAGCCTACCGGTAATCTGGACAGCAAAAACTCAAAAGAAATTGTGGAGCTGCTGCGTCAGTTCAACAAGGCACTGAACCAAACGGTTATTATCATTACCCATGACGAGCGCATTGCGCTGGACGCAGACCGGGTGATTGCCGTTGAGGACGGCAAAATTGTGAAGGATGAGGTGATCCGCCAGTGAAGATCATCAATAAGTTAACTTGGCGCCACTTATGGGCGAACAAAAAGCGCACCGTCATCACCCTGTTTGGCATTATCATCAGTGTGGCGATGGTGACGGCGGTGTTTACCAGCGTGGAGTCACTGATGAACACCATGGGCGAGATCACCGCCTCTTATGACGGCGCCTGGCATGCCCAGTATAACGAGCTGAAAAGCAAGGATGTGCAGACCCTGGCAAAGCAAAAGAATGTAAAGGCCATCGGTTTGTCTATGGATCTGGGCGAGATCAGCAGTAAGGCAGATTCAAACAGCAGCAAAAGCCGCACCGATGTGCTGGCTTGCAACCAAAATCTTTTTACGATATACAGTATGAAGCCCGCCACCGGCCGCCTGCCGGTAACCGCCCGGGAGCTGCTGGTGACCAAGAGCTTTATCACCCGCAATGACTTAAAGTGGAAAGTGGGCGACACGGTCACTTTGCCCTTTACCACCTATTCCGCCGATCCGCAGGTTGAGCCGGAGACGGCACAGCGCACCTATACCATCTGCGGGATTTTGGAGAATGACAACCAGCTCACCGGCTTTTACAGCGCCTTTTGCGGGCTGGATGATACGGTAACGGACGCCATGGGCACTTACATTGCCCATGTGCAGTTTGCCCCTTTGGGCAGCAACACGCCAACGGACATAAAGGCTGCCGCCAAAGCCCTGTACGGTGCTGAGGCGGTAAAGGCGAATGACGGCACCCGGTTCTCTACCCACACGGACTACCTGATGTACAGCGGGGTGCAGATGAACAGTGAGATCACCCGGGCGTTGTACGGCTTTGTAGCCATTATCTTGCTGATTATCGTATTTGCCTCCGTGTTTATGATCTATGACAGCTTTGCGGTGTCTTATCAGCAGCGGGCACGGTACTTGGGCATGCTGGCCAGCGTAGGCGCTACCCGGGTGCAAAAGCGGGGCAGCGTGTATTTTGAGGGCTTCATTTTAGGCTGTATCGGTATTCCCATCGGTATACTTTGCGGCATCGGCGGCATTGCCGTTACCCTGCGTGCCCTTAGCGACAGCTTTATGAAAACCGTTATGGTGGCCACCGGCGACAGTGTGCGGCTGCACGCCATTGTGAACTGGAAGATTTTAGTTGGCAGCGTGCTCATCAGCGCCCTAACCATCTTTATCTCCGCCTGGATCCCGGCGCACCGGGCGTCTAAGATAACGCCCATTGAGGCGCTGCGCCAAACCAACACCGTGAAGGTGAAAAAGGCAAAGAAGCTGAAAACCTCTCGCCTGCGCCAAAAGCTCTTTGGCTTTGAGGATGTGCTGGCGGTGAAGAACTACAAGCGCAACGCCAAGCGCTCCCGCACGGTGGTGTTTGCCCTGGCAGTCAGCGTCATTCTGTTTCTCAGCACCGCCAACTTTACCAGTATGCTCACCAACGCCCTTGACAATGAGTACGACGGTATGAGCTTTGATGTGTATGAGAGCATTTTTAATACCGACGGGCCGTTGACCGCCTCTCAGGTGGAGCAAGTTAATCGGAAGGTCAGCGATGTGCCCGGAATTGAGAGCATTCGTATTTGTGCCGATAATCAGATGATGGTGGACGGCTTGGATAAGCAACTGACGGCGGAGGCAAAGAAAGCCAATATGGACCGCTCCGTGAATGTGTTGGGTGTGGACAACGACACCTTTGCCGCCTTGGCAAAGGAGGCAGGCATAGACCCGTCTGTTTGTCAGGATGACAAAATCCCCACGGGTATTTTAATCAACCGGGTGCAAGTGGCAACGGAGAAGAAGCAAAGACTGGTGTTAAACCCCTTGCAAGGCAGCTTGGTAGGTCAAACCTTTACCGGCTCTATGGAGGGCTATGACAGTGAGGGCAACGAGTTGTATGCCAAGTACACGGCAAAGGTGGCTGCCCAGATGAACAAGGAAGCAAGCAATTTAGGCAGCTTTATGCGCCCCACTTTGGTGGTGCCCATGCACAGCTATCTGGTGCATTTTCCGTCTGTTTTGGCAAAGGACAATATTGTCAGCTATGCACGGTATTATATTACTGCCCAGGACCATGACGATGTGTATAACCGGGTGTCCGATGTGCTGGATGAGGTACAAAACGGCATCAGCCATACCGGCTATGACGCGGCGGCACAGGCGCAGACCATGCAGGCGCTGAATGTGGTGGTGATGACCTTTGGCTATGGGTTTATTACCCTGATTACCCTGATTTCCGTTATGAACATTATCAATACCATTTCTTCCGGTATGGAGGAGCGGCGTCGAGAGTTCGCCATGATTAAGAGCGTGGGTATGACGCCCCGTTCCTTTAAGAAGTCCATTTATTTGGAGAATATTCGCTACGGCGTTATGGCGCTGGTATGGGGCTTGCCGGTTAGCTTTGGACTGGATTTCCTGATGTACAAGATATTGGGCAGCTCCTTTGACTACGGCTATACCTTCCGCTGGTATTATTATTTGGCGGCGGCGCTGGCGGTGTTTGCCGTGATCGGTGTGGCCCTGCTGTACGCGCTGGACAAAATCAAAAAGGACAATATTATTGAAACCCTGAAGCGGGACGATATTTAAGCAGGCGGTCGTCGAATGGCGGCGCACCCATTTCTCCGCTTTTGGCAGGCGCCCGGTTTTGCCGGGCGCTTTTTCTGCTCTGCGCTTTGCAGCGGGCATATTGGGGTTTTCCACACAGCAGCCGGCTTTATTTGGGGAAAACGCGGTGGAAAATGTGTAAAATTACAGGCGGCACAACACAATAGGTATAAAGGCGTTTGGTTGTGCAAAAAAAGGAAAGCAGGCAGACAGCGTGCTTTCCTTTTTGCTTTTTTTATGATTTCGGTTTTTGATTGCGTTCGTTTTTTCGGCAATGGGCGCAGCGGTTACAGTTTTCGCAGCCGGTACAGCCGCAGCTTTTGCGCCGAATCAAGGCGCGGACAGCCAGGAACAGCGCCGTTCCAATGGCTGCCAGCAGCAGAATGTCCCAAATATTCACAGCAGCGCTCCGATCCCGTGGATCACAAAGGCAACCACCCACGCAATCAAACACTGCCACAGCGCCAGTCCGGCAGCCCACTTGCCGCCCAGTTCCCGCCGCACGGAGGCCACCGCCGCCACGCAGGGGGTGTACAGCAGGCTGAATACCAGCAGCGACCCGGCGGACAGCGGCGACAAAATGCTGCCGATGGTGCCGCCGAACAGGACCTCCAGGGTGGAGACCACGCTTTCCTTGGCCATAAAGCCGCTGATCAGGGCGGTGCAAATGCGCCAGTCGCCCAGACCCAGGGGCGCAAACAGCGGAACCAGAATGCCGGATATCCGGGCCAAAATGCTGTCGGCCGAGTCGGATACCATATTTAGCTGCAGGTCAAAGCTTTGTAGGAACCAAACCACCACCGTGGCAATGAGAATGACGGAGAATGCCCGCTGCAAAAAATCCTTGGCCTTTTCCCACAGCAGTTGACCCACATTTTTTACACTGGGCAGACGGTAGTTGGGCAGCTCCATGACAAAGGGAATGGGCTCGCCGCGAAACAGGGTGTCTTTATAGAGAAAGGCGGCTCCAATGCCTACCAGGATCCCCAGCAGGTACAGCCCGGACATGATCAGCCCGCCCTTGCCCGGGAAAAAGACGCTGACGAAAAAGGAATAGATGGGCAGTTTGGCGGTACAGCTCATAAAAGGTGTGAGCAGAATGGTCATCTTCCGATCCCGCTCGCTGGTTAAGGTGCGGGTGGCCATGACCGCCGGCACGGTGCAGCCAAAGCCGATGAGCATGGGCACAATGCTCTTGCCGGACAGGCCGATCCTGCGCAGCAGCTTGTCCATTACAAAGGCCACGCGGGCAATATAGCCGCTGTCTTCCATTAAAGATAGGAAGAAAAACAGAGTGACGATGATGGGCAGAAAGCTGAGTACACTGCCCACGCCGGTAAAGATACCGTCGATCACCAGACTGTGGATGACCGGGTTCACATGCAGCTGGGTCAGCGCCGTGTCCGTTAGGGCGGACAGACGGTCGATCCCCAGCTCCAGCAGTTTTTGCAGTCCGCCGCCGATTACATTGAAGGTTAAGTAAAATACCAGCATCATAATGCCGACAAAGCAGGGAATGGCGGTATATCGCCCGGTGAGAATGCGGTCGATCTTTTCGCTTCGAATCCGCTCCTTGCTCTCCTGGGGGCGGATCACCGTCTGTGCACACAGCCGCTCGATAAAGTCAAAGCGCATATCCGCAATGGCGGCGCTGCGGTCCAGCCCGCGCTCCGTTTCCATTTGGCGGACAATGTGCTCCAGCATCTCCTGCTCGTTGCGATCCAGCTGCAACTGCTGCAGGATCAGCGCGTCCCCCTCAATGGCCTTGGTAGCGGCAAAGCGTACCGGCAGCCCGGCGAGCGCAGCGTGGTCCTCAATCAGGTGGATTACGGCGTGAATACACCGGTGCACGGCACCGCCGTGGTCGTCTTTGTCGCAAAAGTCCTGCTTCAGCGGCGGCTCCTGCTGCTTGGCCACATGAACGGCGTGGCGAATCAGCTCGTCTACGCCCTCATTCTTGGCGGCGGAGATGGGAATGACCGGCACCCCCAGCATGGCCTCCATGGTGTTTACATCAATAGAGCCGCGGTTGCCCACCAGCTCATCCATCATATTCAGCGCAATGACCATGGGTATTCCCATTTCCAGCAGCTGCATGGACAGATACAGGTTGCGCTCAATGTTGGTGGCGTCAACAATGTTGATGATGGCCGTGGGCTTATCCTGCAGTACAAAGTTGCGGGAGACGATCTCCTCGCTGCTGAAGGGCGACATGGAATAGATGCCCGGCAGGTCCGTAACCTCCGTGTTTGGATAGCCGCGAATGGCGCCGCTTTTGCGATCCACGGTTACGCCGGGAAAGTTGCCCACATGCTGCTTGGCACCGGTCAGTTGGTTAAACAAGGTGGTCTTGCCGCAGTTTTGGTTGCCCACCAGTGCATAGGTCAGCACGGTACCGTCCGGTAAGGGGTGCTCGTCCGCTTTGCTGTGGAATTTGCCGTTTTCGCCCAGCCCCGGGTGGTCCTGGTCCTTGGCGCGGTCTTTGAATGTGTGACTGCGGCTGCGGCGCCCAATGGGCTGAATGTCGATTTGCTGCGCTTCTGCCAGGCGCAGGGTCAGCTCATAGCCGTGCACCTGTACTTCCATCGGGTCGCCCATGGGCGCCAGCTTGATGACCGTTACCTCTGCTCCGGGGATCATGCCCATATCCAAAAAATGTTGGCGCAGTGCGCCCTCGCCTCCCACTCGTCGGATTACGGCGCTTTTGCCAACTTCCAGTTCTTTCAGCGTCATCGGTCGGTCTCCTTTTCTCCATATATTTCTATCTTTTTACTGTACTGGATTGCCTGGCTGTTAGTCAAGACTTACCTGCCTGCGGCAGCCAAATTTCTGCCGTGGAATAGCAAAGAAAAAGCCGCAAGGCCGGGTGGCTTGCAGCTTTTGGCGTCCCGTAGAGGATTTGAACCTCCGGCCTACCGCTTAGGAGAAGTCTCGGAGGGGCTTTTCTTATTCCCTCGAAATCCTCAAAAATCCTTGATTTTACTGGCTTTTCCGAAATTTTAGTGTTAATAATTTCTCTTATGAAATCTGCTAATTTTACGCCGTTTTTTCCCTTCATTTTAGCAAGGTATTAGCAAATGCAAAGATTTTTGGGGGACATCATTCAGTTAATCTGATACTCGTTGCGAGTGCTAAATCGCCGTAGCACTTTTTCGTTATTTTCGAGTATCTTATCAAATTCGTGTTTTTATTATACTGATTTTGAGTATCAATTTCAAGGCTTTATTTGGGCATTAAAATGGCAACCCTTGCGGATTGCCATTTTTTCGGTCTATATTGTTTTTGCCAATGCCTTTAACAACGCCGCTGCTTCCGGGTTGGATAACAGCTTTGCAATCAGAGAAGCATTTTCTTCTACACTGTTGTCATCGGAATTTTCTTCTTCCTCTACAGGAGTTTCCTGAACCTCTGCCATCGGGTCAAGCAATTCAACGGAGGTTTCAAACTTTGGCATAGGAGCAGTTTTGCCTTCTTCAACATTTTTCAGTCCTTTGGCATTGTAGAACTGTTCCTCAAATTTCTGTGCATTGTAGCGTCTGTCCTCGTCAATGATATGGCTGTAAACATCGGCTACCCATTCTTGCGTGTCCTGAGTCGCCCTGAACGGATTTCATATCGCCGCCGTTCCATTTCAGCTTGTAGGTAATACTTGCGTGGCGGAAGCTGTGAAACACTATATCGGGGAGGTCATTATCCTTTATCAGCTTTTTCAAGGCACGGTTGATTACCTGACCTTCCATCGGTCTGCCTGACGAATGACAGAATACCAAGTTGTAATCAAAATACTCGTCTCCAAAAAGTTCTTTCATTTCATCAATCTGCTTTTTCCTCTCCAACAGCATTTGAGCAACGGTTGACGGTAAGAATATTTTTCTCACACTCGTTTTCGTCTTAGGTGTTTTCAAAACGAGAGAGGTGTTTGTATTTGATAAGGTTCTCGGAAATATACGGATAATATCTTTGTTTTCAAGAACCTCCATTACATCTCTGTTTACACGCTGAAGCTCCTTATTTACATAGATGGAAGCATTGTTGTCTTTCAAGTTTTCCTCAGATATATCAACACAATCCCAAGTCAGTCCAAGCATTTCTCCCATTCGTAGTGAACAGGCGAAGGAAAGATTGATAGCTAAAGAGAGAATGTCATCGTCGCACACTTCGAGAGCGTGCATAAGCGTTTCCGCTGTCCAAATCTCTCGTTTTTGATGTTCCTCTTTCGGTAGGGTTGCATTGAGAACCGGATTTCTTGTCATCAGCTCCCATTTTACTGCCTGATTAAAGGCACTTCTTAAAAACTTATGGATTTCTCTTACGGTATGTACAGTCAGATATTCGTTTTTTGGCTTTTTGTTCTGCACCGATTTTGTCTTGACTTTCAATAGGCTCTGATAGAACTTATCCATTAGTCTCGGTGTCAGTTCTTCAAGCTTCACATCTCCGATAAGCGGAATAATGTAATTATACATAAGACCTTTCTTTGAACGGTAGGTTGACATCGCCCAGTTGTTTACCCCATACACGGAGCAATATTCTTCAAGCAGGTCTGCTACGGTTGTAGCTGTGGGAACGATAAATGTACCGGTTTGCTGTTCAAATTCTATCTGAGTTTTTCTCTTTTTCGCATCTGCATTTGTATCAAAGGTTTCCCATTTCTGATGTTGGGTGCCGTCATCATCCTTGTAGGTATATACAACAGAATAACGGTTCTTTCTTTTTACGATAGAAGCCATTTTTCAATCCTCCTTATTCATTATCTAACCACTTATCAAAACTTGATTTTGTAATGCGGTAGCCGTTTTCAAGCATTATCGCCTGAAAACAACCCTGTTTGATAAGTTTATATACAGTCTGACGGGTGATACCTAAAATGTACTGTACTTCTTCTACCGAGTAACTCTTTTTGGAAAATGTACCGCCATTTATTTTGCGGACTTTATCTTCAATCGACATAGTTTTCCACCTCCTCGATTTCCTTGACCTTGGTATATTTAGTCTGTGAACCGTACCATTTATCGAAACTCTCCCTTTTAATACGACGCTTGCCTTCAACCCAGATAAACTCAATGATACCGTCATTCATCAGGTCATTTGCTGTACTCCTCGGGATGCCAAGCACCTTTGCGACAGTAAGAGGAGAGAGCGTTTTGCCGTATTTCTTGCCGGGTCTTTCACCGTTCACTTTTTCATAGTGGAATTGACCTGAATACCAATCTTCAAAGCTGTCCACATCAACCCTCATTTTGCCCATAACCAAGTAAGTCTTAAAACGGCATTGATTGATGAGTCGATATGTTGCGGTCTTTCCAAGTCCGAGTATTCTCATTACATCGGGTACGGACATAGTCTTTTTGTCCTGATAGGTTAGAACTGCCTTTACGACCTTTTTGTTTTCCTCAACACTTTTCTTCGAAGCTCTGTATTCATTTCCGACACGGTATGTTTTGAATATACCGCAGTTCATAAGCTTCAAGGCTTCTTCTTCGGTAACGGAAAGCAGCTTGGATATTTCCTTTACGGAGTAGGCTTCCCACAGAGTTTCCCCCTGAAGCTTTTCGTCGCTGAACAGCTCTGCTAAACGCTCGTTTTCCTCTTTTAGATTGAATAACTCCACTCTCTCGTTGAACATATTAACAAATGCCATCTTCAATTCCTCCTTCCTTACCATCAAGCCAGTTATCAAAGCTCTTTTTTGATATTCGATACTGACCACCGATACGAACATAATGAAAACACTTGCTTCTTAGCAATCTATATACAGAAGTTTTGCTGATCTTCAGAATGTTTCGTAGGTCATCTACTGTATATGCCCGGTTGTCAGTCCCAGCCGGAACGAATGTATCTTGCTTATGATTTAATTCTCCGTTCATTGCATTTACCTCCGATTTAATAATCGTCACTCTGACTACCATATAGCCAATTGACTTGGCTATATGGTACTTAAAATCGGAGTTTTTGTTAATTATGCGACCGGTTCAATCGCATACTTGACAGCCGGAGCTTTCGTTATCAATATTATCGAGCCAACGGTCAAAGCTCTTTTTCGATATTCTGTAATGACCGCCGACCTTTACAAAATGGAATACACCAGAATTTACGAGAGCATAAGCGGTGTTCTTCCCAATATTGAGAATATCCATTATTTCTTCGACGGTATAAACTCTTTTTTCATAACCGGAACTATATTCGGAAGTATTTGGCTGTTGGTTCATTGCTTCAATTTTATCTTCAAACATTATTGCCACCTCCAGAACCGTTACGGCGGTGCTTTTTGAAAATCATATACTCATAGCCATAGCCAACCTGACATTTATCGCACACTTCCTTTTCCGACTGAAAAGGGTCAAGTCTTTTTACGATGTTCTCAGGGATAGATTGAAACTCGCTTCTGCAACGAGGGCAAAGACTCAATACAACTCCTTTTCGCTCATTTTTGGGTTTTATGGGAATGCCAACCGCAAATTTTAATCCACGCCTGATTTCCTTGATTTTACTGGAGTCGGTTATCCTGCCGACAAAATTATCAAGCTCGGTGGCTTTCTCAACAGTTCGAAGTTGTTCGAGCATAACCATTGACGGCTCTTTCAATCCGCAATCAGTATCCAGTTCAATGTGTGTATTCATAGTCGTTTTCTTTTTAACGGCAGTAATAGCCGCAACAACAACTGTGGGACTATTTTCATTCAAACGATTTGTTTGAATCACAAGTACGGGTCTTATTCCCGATTGAACGCTGCCGTTGGTAACACCCAAATCACAGTAATAAATATCTCCCCATCTGATATCCTTAAAATCTTTTTCCTTCATATGTAATTCCTCGCTTTCAAAGTTCGTGAGGGGAAATTCTTATCCGGAATAAAATTAACCCCTTCACTTGTTTGAAATGGGAGAGCGTTTTTGGGGGGTGTTTTTTCAAAATTTCTTAAATATTTTTTGAACGCAAAAAAAGCCGCCTATTATAAATTTAAGGTCAATAGACGGAGGGTAGAAATTTTCATATTTATGATGTATAATATGTGATATTAAAGATTGATAAATCGGAATTTGAGAAGGTAAGTGAATGGGATACCATGGAGGAATATGATAATGTCGAAAGATGAGTATTTGATAACCGATACGCCCCTCAAAGCGTTGACGGTTTTTGCAATGCCAATGATTCTTGGAAGTTTTTTTCAGCAAATATACAATATGGCCGACTCCATTATTGTCGGCCAGTTTG
>ENA-OPCD01002545-OPCD01002545.1-human-gut-metagenome-genome-assembly--contig:-NODE-2545-length-12694-cov-2.159902_pt1 | contig 12694 bp, 12 predicted proteins | sample MGYA00241560_ERZ501471 | MGnify/ENA primary metagenome ERZ501471 (study PRJEB25962, sample SAMEA2042578) | human gut metagenome | biome: human gut; feature: human-associated habitat; material: faeces...
AAAAGCAGCAGTACAAAAAAGAGACGGGCAGATAAAGTTTTTGACATATTTGCCGTTCTCCTGTCATATAATGTTTTTTTCTTTTTTTACAGATAACAGTATAGCAGATTATGAAAAAAAAAGACAGAACAAGCAGAGAGAACAGGGAGTAAAATGTTGACATTTCGAAAGAAAAAACATATACTATACATATAAAAGGCAAACCTGTTGAAAAGCAGGGACGCAAAGCCAAGGGTCTAAGGTCACAATTGAAAGACTATGACAGCCGGTTGCCGCATTAAATTCCGATTTAGTGACGTAATCAGACAGCATCCAGGTGAAAAGGATTTATGTGTTGACGCGGCCGTTTATTTAAAATAAGCGGTTTTTTTGATGCAGTAAATTCTGCGGCCACCGAATATGGATGACGGTCGGAACGTCCGTTTTCAGAAAGGTGTGAAAAGTATGAAAAAAATGAACCTTAAAAATTTCTTTATGAAAAAGAAGATCGCAGCTGGATGTATTGCAGCTGCTGCACTGATCACAGCAGGAAGCTTTGCAATGGTATGGCAGGACTCACAGGTGCCGGAACTGCCGAATTACACAGATCCGGTAGTCGAGCAGACGATTGAAGATGATGATACACCGCTTGCTTCACAGCCGAAGGTTACAACCAAGACAACCAAGAGCAGCAAGACAACCAAGAAGAACATCAAGTTAAAAGCAGCAGCTACGAAGACTTATACCAAGAAACTTCCGACAACCAAGAAAACTACAAACAAGACAACCAAGAAAAATCAGACTACAACCATAAAGACAACAACAACCGTACAGACAGATACAAGCCGGAAATACACCAAAAAATCTAAAAATGTAGTACAGACACAGAAGGTTACCACTACAGTGCAGACAACTACAACAGTTGTTGCAGCGGCATCTACAACTGTGAATGCTACTACTGCAGGAAGTACAACTGCTAAAAAAGAGAAATACACAGTCAGCAATGTAGCATCTATTGCACCTCAGATGGACAGCAGAGTATTAAATGCATTTACAAAGATGGGATTTACCGTCATTGTTGATCCAAGCGTTTCCTACGCCGGATATTTTGATGGAAGATCAAGAACGATCACTCTTAAAGTGGAGGATGATACGATCTACCATGAGCTTGGCCATTATCTTGCATTTATCGCTGGTAATGTAGATAAGAATGCAGCTTTCGCATCTGTTTATAACAGTGAGAAATCTAAATTCACAGGTGTCAGAAAGGCTTATGCAACACAGAATGCGTCTGAGTACTTCGCAGAATCCGTTCTGGAGTATACAGAGAATCCTTCTGTACTGAAGGCACAGCGTCCTCAGACATACGAAGCAATCACCAATGCACTGTCAAAGGTTACAGACGCACAGGTAAACAAGATCATGAATGTTTATAAGGTAATCTGGAAATAATAAGTTATACAGCCGAATCCCCGGGAGTTTATCCCGGGGATTTTTTGAATAACTGCGCATCGCATTCTCGTTACTTGAGATATCCAGCCCCTCCTTCCGGTAACGGAAGATTCATTGTCGACAAAAATTTCTTGCATTGCTTCAAAAATAGTGTATATTATTATCATAATCATATTGCGAAATTCTTTTATACAGTTCTAATTCTGTAAAAAGTCTAACGGAATTTGACTCAATACAGCCGGTATATTCATCTATATAAACATATATTTTCATATCATCATTCATTTCTTCATAATATATCTTGCTACTAGTTGAATACTCTATACTATATGCACGTAATTTTATATCTTTAGGCAAAGCATTTTCTCCATCCATCGAATGAATAACATTAAATATAAATACTTTCATTTGATCATCTGAAATACTTTGCTTTATATCTTTTATAATAAATTTTTGTTTTAAATAATGAATAACTTCTTCTGCACTTCTTTCACCAATAATTGATGGATCTTTATATTTTTTTATCAATGTTTTAACGAATTGATTCATATTAAATTGCTACGCTCCTTATTAATTTATATTTGCAGTTCCCCAATTATGCGTAGCTGCCACCCATCCTTTACTTAAAAAATATACATATAATTTAGATGAAACAACTCTAACATATTTAACTGTCTTTGGAATGGATGCATCACCAATATTTACATATCCTGATTTTCTTGCTGTAAATTTATAACTTTTATCTTCGTAAGTTTTATATGTTAATGGCGAAAGCAGATTTGGAGTCATGATTTTTAATTGTTTAAATTTAATATGGTTCATTAGCTGGTTAGATTTATATTTTATATATACATGAACATTCTTTGAATTTCCATTTCTAACTAATGAAAGGCTGCATGTTGCAATTGCATTTGTAGATCTTTCATTCATATCAATCTTCTCTAAATCATCCGTATTAATTTGTGTTTCGATAGGAATTTCATATATCTCCTCGTTATCTTCTGTTAAACCTGATAACTCAGAAATCCCAATACTATTTTGTACAGACTCCGCTGCACTTACATTGGTGCACAATTGCACACTTAAAAATAATGTTAATAAAAAAACGCCACAATATCTATATATTTTCATTTAGTTTTCTTTCAGATATATCTCCATTCGCTTCTTCATACATAACAGTAATATCTTCAAATAATGAGGCTGGTATATGATAAGAGAATGTAACCGTAAGCGGACAAATTCCTTTTACTTGCGAAGTAGTAAATTCTATTTTCGAAAGCAGATATTCCACATACATATCTTTCAACTTATACGTATACAACATATATCCACCTATTATCAATAATAATATAACAGCAAAATTTACATACCGTTTATTTTTCTTATAAATGTGATGTAATACTTCTTCCGGATCTTTCGGTATTCTATTCGGCACTTTCTCCAATTGAGACTTATCAACTTTGTCTGTGTCATCTGTATGTTCCTTCGTTTCTTCAACAACGTCTTCTGTCTGGACATTGGTAGTCTCTTCTTTCTTCGTTTTCTTCATTACAAAGTCAGTATACCCCGAATAACCTAAAAAACGACACAAAGCATCTTTTGTCGCCAACTGCGGATTACCTGTCTTCTGTTGAAAAAATCGTTTAAGTGTGTTAGCATTTACATCGATCTTCGTTGTTTCGAAGATCATATTTTCCAGTGTTTTAAATTGATTTAAGTCCCAGGACTCGGAAGAACCCCACGACTCTAATAAAATATTATATTCTTTTATTATTTCCTTTATGTACCTTTTGTCCTTATATTCGTCCATCATTTATATCAAAATTAAACACGAACTGATTACTTAGAAATAAAAATCCGCTGTGAAAATACAAATAAAATCTAGTAATTGTCAAGCATAAAGTGGTTTATTTGCGTTTTGTCCGGATTTTGTTTTCATTTTATTCTCTCCCCTGTTTTTATTATCTCATTTTTTCCAGAAAATCTACCATAGGATCCAGCCATTCGCCTTCGTATTCCTCTGCTGCACCTCTGTCGCATTTTGCTGCAATCGCAGGGTCAATGGGCAGCTTGCAGACAACGGGAATATTGTGCTTTGCCGCAATCGCTTCAATCTGGCTTTCCCCAAAAATATGATGGATACCGCCGCAATCGGGACATTTAAAGTAGGACATATTTTCCACGATACCCAGAATGGGCACATTCATCATTTCCGCCATTTTTACAGCCTTATCTACAATCATGCCAACCAGCTCCTGCGGAGAAGTTACAATAATAATGCCATCAATCGCGATAGACTGGAAAACAGTCAGCGGAACATCTCCTGTGCCGGGTGGCATATCGATGAACATATAGTCCACATCCCCCCAAACAACATCCTTCCAAAACTGCTTTACGGTTTCCGCAATAACCGGCCCTCTCCAGACTACGGGGTCTGTGTCATTATCCAAAAGCAGATTAACAGACATCATCTCGATGCCCTTTTTGGATTCGCAGGGCAGAATCCCCATCTGTGTGCCATACGCCTTTTCTGTCACACCAAATGCCTTAGGGATGGAAGGGCCTGTGATATCCGCATCCAGAATAGCTGTTTTTTTGCCCCTTCTGTTTGTCAGAACCGCCATAGTAGAGGTTACCATGGATTTCCCAACGCCGCCTTTCCCGCTGACAACAGCAATCACCTTTTTGATTTTGCTGTGTTCATTGGGGGGTACCAAAAAGTCTGCCGGTTTTCTGCTGCTGCAGTCAGAAGAACAGCTGCCGCAGTTGTGAGAACAATTTTCACTCATCAAATTCATCTCCTAAATTTCTCTTATTCTTTTCATCCTTCATTTCCTTCCGGCAAAGCTGTCCGCATTTTCGTCCGCAGCCGGCATTTTCCCGTTCGCAAATGTCAATATCTCCGCCTTCGATAAAAAGCATCTTCCCATTTACCAACGCATCCGCCAGCTTCCGCCGTGCATCGTTATAAATGCCCTGCACCGTGGTTCTGGCAATGCCCATCTGCGCGGCACATTCCTCCTGCGTATAGCCTGCCAAATCAATCAGACGGATCGTCTCGTATTCATCCACCGCCATGATGATGCGTTCCTCGCAAAGCTGGCTGCCCATAGGCGCAAAGCTGTTTGTTCGGGGCATCCCACAGACGCGTCTGCACTTTCTTGGTCTTGCCATAGAAACGCCTCCTTATTTTTGACATATACCGCTTTCTCCAGTATACACTTATTCTGACATATGTCAATATTATAATTAAAAAAAGTCGTATGTATCTTTTTACATACGACCTTCTCCCTTTTTCTGATCCGTTTTATTCTTTCTCGTGTCCGTAATTTTTCAGCAAAATCCCGATTCCCATAAGCACCGCAAACAAAATCAGATAGTAAAGCACCGCCTTTCTGAGGGATACAATCGCCGCCAGAACCATAAAGGCACTCGCAATTACCCCCAAAGCAGGCACCACTACGCGATAAAAGAAGCCAAGCTCCTGTTCTTTTTTCATCTGCATCACGAAAATGGGAATATACATCGCATAAATCGTTACGATGGGCAATTCAGAGCTATCGAAGCAAAAGGGCCCGAACCAGGGCTTTGGTGCCAGATTCGCACCATAAAAATACGTCAGCCAGAGCATCGCCATCATCAAACCAATCAGCGCAGAGTTTGTCGGCATTTTCGTCACTGTATCTACTACCTTGAACACCTGCGGACGAGGCCCTTCATCCCTGACACCCATGGCATAAAACGCTCTGGTACACGCCATCATCAGCCCGTTCAACGTGCCCAGACAGGAAATGACAACAAAAATGAACAGCAGTGTACCGCCAAGCTGCGTGAACACGATTTCAAACGCAATCCGCGCACCCGTCTCGCCGCCTGCCATCATGACCTCATTTTTGACTGCGCCAGCCAGCCCGATATAATACAGAATATAAACCAGAACCACAAAGGCAGATCCGAAAATCAGCGCCAAGGGCAGGTTTTTCTTCGCATCCTTCAATTCCGCGTTGATGGAGGTTGCACAAATCCAGCCCTCATACGCAAAGCAGGTGCCTACCACTGCCGTAAAAAGAGGATTTTTACTCGTAAAGGTATGCACTGCCGTTGTTGTAAAATTCTCTACCAGAATCCCGTTTTTCAATCCGAAAATCGTCCCGAAAATCGCCATCAGAAATAAAGGAATCAGCTTTGCCGCCGTTGTGGTCACCTGCAGTCTGCCTGCCAGCTTCGGCGCAAGCGCATTGATGACATAGCTGCCCACCAGAAACAGCCCTGATAACGTCATAACCTGCGGCCCGACGATTTCCCAGCCCATCAGAACGCCGAAATATCTTGCCGCTACCCACGCCACAACGGATGTCATGGCAGGGAAATAAATCACCGCCGCAAACCATGCAAAAAAATAGGCATATCTTCCCCCTACCAGAACCTCTGCATAATCCACAACGCCGCTGACCTTTTCATGCTTTGTTGCCATCAGCGCAAAATTATACGCGCACAGAATCATCACCAAACCGCCCAAAAGCCACGCCAAAATTCCTAAGGAAAGGTTGCCGCCGGTTGCCGTCAGCACCTTTTCCGCTTTAAAAAATACACCACTGCCGATGACAATCCCAACTACCATGGCAATCGCCGTCAGCAAGCCGTATCTTTTTTCCAAACCGTTATCCATATTGCTTTTTCCTCTCCTGTTTCTTTCACACTTACACACATATCCGCACCAACGCAGTTATGCTTTACATTATAAAAGTACCATTTTTTCCCAGAAAAAGCAACTAATTCTTAGAAAACTCATCTTTCTTTTTTCCCCAAGAACACAAAAAAACCCTTTCTTCGTCAGGAAAAGGGTTTTTAGATGTGTCCCAATAAGGAGCCTTGCATTTATACAAGCCTAATTTTATCTCTCGTGATTTCCTGCAAGCTTTTGCAGCTTGTCATCGTCATGGCATCCTTCAGCTCCGCTTTTAGCTTTTCCGTATACAGCTGCACGCCTTCCGCACCACCGCCGTAAGCCGCAATTACATAGGGTCTGCCAATCAGCACCGCATCCGCGCCAAGGGCAAGCATTTTAAACACATCATCCCCCGTGCGCACACCACCATCTACAAATATTTTTGTATCCGCGCCGACTGCCGCACGAATTTCAGGCAGCACCTCTGCTGTCGAAAGCCCATGATCCATCACTCTGCCGCCATGGTTGGAAACCACAATCGCATATGCACCTGCTCTGACCGCCTTCTGCGCCGCTTCCGCCGTCATAATACCCTTTACGATAAACGGCAAATCGGTTGCCGCGGCAATCTCTCGCAGCTCCTCCTCCGTTTTCAGCAGCATAGGCGGATTCGCCAGACCTGCATGGGGCAGACCTGCGCTATCAATATCCATAGCAAAGGCAAACGGATGCACCGCCTCGACCTCCTTCAGCCGTTCCTTCACCACTTCGACCGCCCAAGGCTTCAAGGTAGGAATCCCCCAGCCGCCATTCTCCCGAATTGCCTCCAGCGGCTCATAAAAATTTTCCGCCTTAGGGCCGCCGCCGCCAAACGCCAGAATCCCTGCCGCCTTTGCGCCGAGCATCACCGCATCGCAATACAGCCTGTCAGTCATATCCTCTGTATAGGTATACGGAATCAAGCCGATGGGCGCAACGAAAATCGGCGCAGCAAAGGTTTCCCCAAAGAGTGAAATTTCCATATTTCGCTCCTGATTGCCACCTGTGACATCCATTTCCAGCTTTACATGCTTCCCAAGCCATGCCACGTTCCGCTGAAAGGTGCGAGAAGCCCCCTTCCCTGCAGGTCCCGGCATCACGCCCCTGCAGGCAATGCCGTTACATTCGGGGCAAACCCTGCATCTGGGTGCCATTCTTTTTCTTGCGTTTTCCAGAACCTCCTGATAGGTCATATTCTTTCCCTCCTAAAATCCTCCAAGCTTTTTCGCACTCCCTCTGTTTTCATCTGTTGCCGTCCGGGCAAATCATAGCACATCTTTCCCCTCCTGCAAACAGAAATTTGCTTTTCTTTCGATAAAATGCTACACTGATAAAAACCGAACCGAAAGGAGCAACTTCATGCTGATTTATATTATTCTGATGCTTGCGCTTGCCTATTTTTTTCAAAAGGAAGGGCAGAAGCTTTTAGCGGGAAAATCCAAGCTTCTGGCGGAATTCTGTCAGGATGCCTACGCAACAAAAACCGCCCTCAGCACCCTGCGGATTCTTTGTCTGTCCTCTGCTGTCAGCGGCTTCTGGATGCTGATTGCCTTCCTGCTTTCCAAAACCATCCATAAATTTCTCACGCCCTTTGCCCTGCTTTCCATCCTTTGCTACAGCATCGGATTCATCCTTGCCATGCTGCGGCTCAGAAAGCTGTAAACAAAAACCGAAAGAATCTCTTCCTTAAAATAAACTTAAAATAAAATAGAAATTCTTTAGGTGTGTCCCAGTAAGAAAACATGAAGAAAATGAAATAGCTGAAAGACTGCGGATACAAGGAAGTTTCCCGCAGGCATCCTTTGACTTAGGCTGTCAAGGGGAACTGACACAGTAGCCGTCGCTTTCAGCATTTTAGGATTCAAGGTTTCTTATTTGGGCGCACCTTTCAGGGCGGCTTTTTTATTTGGGTATCCCCAAATTTTGCAAAAGAAAATGCCCCGACCGATACGAAATCAGCCGAGGCATCTTCTTTTATTATAGTTATATGTCTAAAGTAACAACTTAAAAGGGATGCGGCTATGGGCTCAGCACAGCCGCAAAAAAAGAGTTATGAAGGAGATTTTATCTTGCTAAATCCTGCTCCCTCTTTAGAGGGGAGGGGCGGCTGCAAATCCGACTCCACAGCCGCTGTGTATCTCAAAAGTGAACACTTATGTTCATCAAGCTTTTGTTTATCCTTTATCTTTTGTATTTATACTGTTGATTTTTATTTATTGGGAATATGAATTGCTCTTTTCTCTGCTGCCAGAGCCGCTTCTCTCACCGCTTCGGTTACGGTAGGATGCGCATGGATTGCCGCAATAATATCCTCTACGGTCGCTTCCATACCGATGGCCAGCGCACATTCACCAATCAGATCTGTTGCTCTGGGGCCAAGAATATGTACCCCCAGAACCTCTTTATATTCTGTCCCGATGATGAACTTAATGCTGCCAACGCCGCCGTTCATAATCAGAGATTTACCGTTTGCCATCAGAGGGAATTTGCCTACCTGATATGCAATGCCCAATTCCTTGGCTTTTTCTTCTGTCAGACCAACGCCTGCAAATTCGGGGTCCGTATATACACAGGAGGGGTTGGTTGCACCATTGTAAACCGCATTTTCTCCCAGTGCATTTTCCGCTGCCACTTCACCCTGTGCAGATGCAACGTGCGCCAGCATAACCTTGCCCAGACAGTCACCGATGGCATATACATTGGGTACATTTGTTTCCATTTTATCGTTGACTGTGATACGACCTCTGTCATTCGCAATGCCTGCCGCATCTAAATTCAAGGCTTCTGTGTCCGTTCTTCTGCCGACAGCAACCAGTACCTTTTCTGCTTCAAAGGGCTGCACCTTGCCGCCAATTTCCACATTCACCTTTGCGCCGACTGCCGCCGCTTCTACAGACTGCACCTTTGCATCTGTCATAATCTTTACGCCCTTTGCCTCCATCAGCTTGCGCAGCTGTGCTGTCAGCTCGCCATCCATCATGGGCAGCAACTTAGGTGCGGCTTCTACCACCGTTACCTCTGTACCGAATTTGGAGTACGCAGTTGCCAGTTCGATCCCGATTACGCCACCGCCAATGACCAGAAGGCTTTTGGGAATTTCTTCAAAAGACAAAGCGCCTGTCGAATCTACGCAGTTTGCATTTTCCTTTACCCCGGGAATGGGAGGCACCGCGGGGACGGAGCCTGCTGCGATGATGATTTTATCAAATGTCATGTTTTCCTTTGTACCGTCCTTTTTCAGGACAGCCAGAGTATCCTTGGATGCGAAGGATGCTGTTCCCTCCACAACCTGAATCTTATTTGCCTTCATCAGACCGGTCACACCGCCTACCAGCTGTGCGGTAATGGCATTTTTCTTTGCCTGCACCTGTTTCCAGTCTACATTTTTCACTTCAATATGGATGCCGTATTCCGCCATTTCCTTTGCTTCTGTCAGCGCCTCTGCCGCATGCAGGATTGCCTTTGTGGGAATACAGCCGACATTCAAGCAGGTGCCACCCAATTTGTTCTTTTCAATCAGCGTTACCTTGCCGCCCAGCTGTGCCGCTCTGATTGCCGCAACATAACCGCCGGGGCCGCCGCCGATGACTGCCACTTTTGTTTCGCCGGCAGGCTTTTTCTCTGCCGCAGGAGCGGCTGCCTGTACGGGTGCTGCCTGTGCGGGTGCTGCTCCAACCTGCTCGCCTGCTTCGCCGATATATGCCAGGAGCCCCTTTACGGGTACATCCTCGCCTTCCTGTGCCACGATTTTAATCAGTGTGCCTTCTGCTTCTGCTGTCACCTCACTGGTCAGCTTATCTGTTGTAATTTCCAGCAGAACATCGCCAACCTTTACGGCATCGCCTTCCTGCTTTACCCATTTGGAAACCGTGCCTTCTTCCATTGTCAGCCCAAGCTGAGGCATTTTAACCTCTACTGCCATAGTCTATTCCTCCTGTCTATTCAGGTTCCTTTTCTTGATTTCTGTCTCCTTTTTCTTCCGATGTTACAGCAGAATCTGCATGGGATGCTCCATCAGATCCCGGATAGCCAGCTCAAATTTTGCTGCTGTCGCACCGTCAATCAATCTATGGTCGAATGTAAAGGAAATGCGCATGAACTGTCTCTTTGTAATTGCTCCCGCATCATCCATGACCAGCTCATCCTGCACTGCGCAGACACCCAGAATGCCTGCATCCGGCTGATTGATGATAGGATTAAAAGTTTCTACGCCGAACATACCCAGATTGGAGATGGAGAAGGTAGAGCCCTTATATTCATCCATCGACAGCTTATTTGTTCTTGCACGCTCTGCCAGATCTCTCGCCGTTTCGGAAATTTCACCCAGACTCATCTTATCCGCATCCTTGATAACGGGCACAATCAGACCATCCTCCAGCGCAACCGCCATACCGATATTCACATGGGCGCGCTTGATAATCTGGTCGCCGTCCAGACTTACCAGAATATGCTTGTTATTTTTCAGTGCCTTTGCCGTTGCTTTCAGCACATAATCATTCAAAGAATATTTAACGCCAAGGTCATTGTTAATCTTCTTACGGAATGCCATCAGCTCTGTCACATCAATGCGGACATTCTGCGTAACGGTAGGGATTTCCTGTGCGGATTTTGTCATTCTTTCGGAAACGACCTTTCTCATCCCTGCCAGCTTTACAACCTCGTCGCCATCCATCAGTTCCAGTGCGGTTTTCTTCGGTGCTGCCTTTTCTTCTGCCGCCTGTGCTGCGGGTGCAGGTGCGGCTTTTGCAGCTTCTGCTGCCGCCAGAATATCCTTCTGCACGATTCTGCCCAGAGGGCCGGAGCCTGCCACTGTTGTATAATCTACCCCCAGCTTTGCCGCTGTTTTCTTTGCCAGAGGGGAAATTCTGATTCTGCCGCCTGCCACAGGTGCAACAGGTGCTGCAGGTGCTGCTGCGGGCACGGGTGCCGCAGGTGCATCCCAAACCTGTTCGCCTGCTTCGCCGATATATGCCAGCAGACCTTTTACGGGAATGTCCTCGCCTTCCTGCGCAACAATCTTCAGCAATACGCCGTCATGCTCGCTTTCTACTTCGCTTGTCAGTTTATCTGTTGTAATTTCCAGAATGACATCACCTGCTTTTACAGTGTCGCCTTCCTGTTTTACCCATTTTGTGACTGTGCCTTCTTCCATTGTCAGTCCCAACTGAGGCATCTTTACTTCAAAAGCCATGGTTTTCCCTCCTTATTTATTCAGAACCTTTTTCACTGCCTTTACGATATCTGCGGGATGAGGGAAGTTTTCATCCTCCAATGTAGGGCTGAAGGGAGAAACGATATTCAGACCGCAGACACGTTCTACGGGTGCATCCAGTTCATCAAACAGCTCCTCTGCAATCTGTGCGGAAATTTCAGCCGCATAGCTGCCACGCTTTACCTCTTCGGACAGAACGATTACATTGTGTGTCTTGGAAACGGATTTCACAATTGCATCCCAATCCAGAGGAACCAGTGTACGCAGATCCAGAACCTCTGCGCTGATGCCTTCCTTCGCCAGCTCTTCCGCTGCCTCCAGTGCAAAGTATACCTCACGGCTCCATGTTACGATTGTAATATCTGTACCCTCTCTTTTCACATCCGCAACACCCAGAGGGATGGTGTATTCCCCTTCGGGAATCTGCTCCTTCTTTGCATACAGCAGCTTATGTTCAATAAAGATAACGGGATCCTCATCACGAATCGCGGATTTCAGCAAGCCCTTTGCATCCTCCGCGCTGGAGGGTGCCACAACCTTCAGACCGGGTGTGTGGCAGAAAATATTTTCAAAGCACTGCGAATGCTGCCCTGCGTTTCTTCTGCCTGCGCCCATGGGCAGTCTCAATACCATGGGTACGGTTGCCTGTCCGCCTGTCATATATCTCATCTTTGCAGCCTGATTGATGATAGGATCTGCCGCAACGGTGATAAAGTCATCATACATCAGCTCTACCACAGGGCGAATCCCTCTCATTGCAGCCCCCACTGCCATGCCGCAGAAGCCGGATTCGGAAATCGGGGTATCAAACACGCGATTTTCACCGAATTCCTCCTGAAAGCCAACCGTAATGCCGAAAACATTCCCCATCTTACCCATGTCTTCGCCCATGATAATTACATTTTCATCTCTTGCCATTTCCTCATGAAGAGCCTCGCCGATGGCTTTACTGATGCTCAATTTTTTACTCATCTTACAACGCTCCTTTCATTATCAGAGAAATATACGTCTGTTGTTGCTTCGGAAGGGTCAGGATATGCGGATTCATTTGCAAACTGATAAGCTGCTTCCATCTCATCCTCTACTGCCTTTTCCACAGCCAGAATTTCTTCCTCTGTTGCCACGCCATCCAACAGTCTCTTTCTCATATTGGGGATTGCGTCCTTCTTATGCGCCTCCTCCATGTAGGATGCAGGGCGATAATTTGCAGGGTCACCGCAATAATGTCCCTGATGGCGGAATGTCATGCACTCTACGATAGAAGGGCCGTTGCCCTCTCTTGCATAATCTACCGCTTCTTTTACTGCTTCATATACGGTAACGGGATCATTGCCGTCAACTGT
>ENA-OPCD01002548-OPCD01002548.1-human-gut-metagenome-genome-assembly--contig:-NODE-2548-length-12692-cov-17.519744_pt1 | contig 12692 bp, 7 predicted proteins | sample MGYA00241560_ERZ501471 | MGnify/ENA primary metagenome ERZ501471 (study PRJEB25962, sample SAMEA2042578) | human gut metagenome | biome: human gut; feature: human-associated habitat; material: faeces...
TTTGTTGCTCAGGCACTTATAAATAATGTTAAATATAGTGTTGCGGAATTAAGGTTTTCCATTTTTCACTGGTTTATTATATAGGTTCTTTCCGATCTTGAAGATCTAGTTTCTTGGCTTGTGAATGCCGTAGATGTCGCATATGAATCCTTTATCAGTGATTAGATTGTTCATATCGATACTGTCGAACATCTTGTGATGAGTACCGATTACCACAATCTGATACTCTTTTTCCAGAACTTTAGGATCATCTGTCACCTTGATGTTATATTCTTCTTTTACTTCCTTTACATCTACCAATGGATCGTAGAGTGTGGTTTTGTAACCTGCTCCTACCAGGTTGATATAGAGATCGGCTACTTTTGTGTTTCTGATATCATCGCTGTCTGGCTTGAACGAGAAGCCGAGAATCAGCACGTTAGTCTCCGGAGCCTTGAACTTTCTGCTTTCAGATGCATTCTTTATCTTTCCTGCCATCCATACCGCCATCTGCTCGTTAACCTCGCGGGCTGTAGAGAGCAGCGATGGTACCACGTCAACCTCCTGTGCCTTGTTAATCAGGTAGTATGGGTCTACCGCGATGCAGTGGCCGCCAACGAGTCCTGGAGTAGCTGGCACGAAGTTCCATTTTGTGCTAGCTGCCGCCGTTACGTCTTCGATGTTGATGTTCATCTTGTCGAAAATCTTTTCCATCTCATTGAAGAAGGCTATCTGTATGTCTCTCTGGCAGTTCTCCATCAGTTTACATGCCTCTGCTATTTTGATACTCTTCGCCCTGTAGGTGCCATGGGTAAGTACTGAAGCATAGAGGCTGTCGATGATAGCTGCTGCTTCGGGTGTAGAACCGCTGGTAACCTTCACGATGTTCTCGATGGTATGAACAGTATCGCCCGGGTTGATGCGCTCTGGCGAGAAGCCTACAAAGAAACTCTGGTTCAACTTCAATCCTGATGTAGATGCCAGTAATGGGGCGCAGACCTCTTCTGTCAGACCTGGGTAAACGGTACTCTCGTAGACTACGATATCACCTTCTTTCAGAATCTTGCCAACCTCAGCTGTAGCATTGCGCACGCAACTGATGTCTGGCTTGTTCGATTTGTTCACTGGTGTCGGTACAGCGATGATATACACATTACACTTCTTCAGGTCATCAATATTGCTGGTCAGTTTCAGTCCCTGTTCCAAAGCTTTGGATACAGGTCTGTTGTCTTCCATCGTGCTTTTGGCTAACTTGGCTACCTTCTCTGCTTTGATGTCATAACCCCATGTATCGTATTTCTTTGAGAATAAGCATGCCAGTGGAGTACCTACATACCCCAAACCTATTACTCCAATCTTAAACTCAAAAGACTTGTTTATCATATACTATATTGTTTATGTTTTATAATGTTATTTCTTTTATTGGGAGCTCCCTGCTGTGTTTGCGTTACAGCAAGTAACTCGGGTCTTTTAGATTCCTTCAAGCTGAGCATAGCGCGAAGTCTTCTCAGGGTTCCATGCGTCCTTGTAAGAACGGCGGAAGAAGATTTCTTGCAGATGAGCCGACAGACGGGCGATACGCAGGAAATAACCTGTATAAGGCGACATCAGTGGCAGGTATCTGTAAAGGAACCACACGTCTTTCTTTCTTTCTGAAACCATCAGCACCAGGAGGAAGGCAAGCTGTGAGAAGCATACTCTGATAAAGTAGCCCAGCGCCAGCACCTCAATGATGTGCGTGTTAAACGTGATGGCGAGCTTGATGATGTACCACAACCACAGGAAATTGAGGAAGCAGTCGAAAACCACACTCTCCATGTTGGATAACCAGTTAAGGATACTCCAGTTCTTGGTAGGCAGCAGAATGTCGGCATGCTTGCGGAGACGGAATCTCACGAGCGAGCGTGACCATCTGATGCGCTGATGATACAGCTTATACCATTTGGTAGGAACATTGGTCATACAGATGGCATCTTCGGCAAATTTCACTTTATATCCGGCTTTGCGGATCTTCTGTGTCAGGTCACCGTCCAGTCCCGGTCCTATATCCCAATAGCCCACTTCCTTCAGCGTCTTTCTTTCGAAGGCTCCGAATGCTCCCGAAATGATGTGGTAGATACCCAGTTCGCTGGTTACGATACGTCCCACCTGTATTCGCTTCAGGTATTCGAAAGCCTGCAGCGATGAGCAGATGGTCTCCTTGTAGTTGCGCACTTTCACACATCCTCCTACACCCTTTACCATTCCGTCGATGTAGAAGGGGAGTAGGATTTTCTCCAGCGCATCACGGTCGAGCGAAGAGTCGGCATCCAGACATACGATGTATTTGCCTTTTGCCATCTGGGCTCCATAGTTGCTGGCGGCAGCTTTACCGCCTCTTGTATCCAACCTCAGGTAGTGGGTGATATACCCGGCTCGGTAGAGGTCGTTGCAAATCAGTTTGGTGTCGTCGTCGCTACCATCGTCTACCACGATGATTTCGTAGTTGCGGTAGGTTTGCTCAGCCAGCGAGTTCACCGTTTTGAATATATGTTTGCCTTCGTTCTTTCCCGGTACGAGGATACTGATAAGCGGATTCTCGCGGTACAGGAAGTACTTGGCATATTCTTTCTCTTTATCTATCTGGTTTCTCTTCATCAGTCGGTTTCCGATTACGAGATATTCCAGGATATAATATCTTGGCATCTCGATGAAGAAGAGGAACCAGTAGGTATTCACGATACTGCTAAACGATAGCGTGCTGATCCAGTCGAAGAAATCGTTCAGATGTTCTGCTATGCTAAACATACGCTTTTCCCTTTCTTCTTGATGGCTTATCTCAGCACGGTGAGCGCCAAGAGGGCCATGATTATGAGTATACCTGCGATGGTGACAAGGATGGCAACGAGTTTCTTGTAGAGCACGATGCGCTTCTGTATCTTGTCGTTTTCATCTTCCTTCGGCTCCGTATCAAGCAGCTCTTCCTGCGGCCGCACCTCTTTCTCTTCTTCCTTCATCAGAGGTTCCTCTGAGTAGCGGCAGTAGTCGTCTGGAGTCATATCCACATATTGCAGTTTGTTGAAGAACTCGTCATAGTTGTTGGCGATGGTCTTCGCCTTGGTTTCCAGCATGCTGCAGATAATCTCGTCCGGTTCTATCGAGTTGGCGAGTTTTCTGATGGCTACCGACATCTCCTTGCTCAGTTTCTGCTGAGCCTCTTCCACCGTTTCTCCCTGATCATAGAGGGTGGAGGATACGTAAAAGATATTGTTGTTGTAAGACACCTTGTGATTGGAGAAGATTCTACAGAGCTTGCCCTGTATGCTTTTCTTTATCTTTACGGTATCCTTGTTATCATCTATAATCCATATCTTGCCTACCATGACCGAGAGTTCATCCTTGCGGTAGGTTTCCATCAGCTGGCGTCGCAGTCGGTTCATCAGCAGATAATATTCCATGAAGTTATCATAGATGTTCGCCATGTTGTTGAACGTGATGTTGCCGCTGGTCAGTGTTCTGATTCCTTCTTCCGTTATCTCGTAGTCCTCTACGTCTCGTGGCACCAGGGCATTTACCGGAAAGGTGCTCTCGCAGTAGCAGCAGGTTGCCTTGGTGATAGGCGAGGTAAACGAGTTCTCGCAGTCGTTGCAGGTATATACCACGGCTGGTCTGTCATAGTCAACACCGATGTGGCGCAGTTTCTTGTGACACTTCGGACAGATGAGCATACCGCCCACATTGTAGCTGCTTTCCGGCGATACGTTGGCGCAGCTGAAGTGGTGGATGATGTTCTGTATCTTCAGGTTCGAACTTCCGCACTTCGGACAGTACTCCGTATAGAGCAGGTGAGAGTGGTTGCACTTAGGGCAGAGGTGCTCCTTGAGCAGGAAGCGGTGAATGCGCAGTGCTCCGAACTCCACCATAGTGTCGATGAACATGAACATCTCGTTGAGATGGAAGAGACCTATACTGTGATAGTGCTCGAAGATTGGGTTGATATATCCCAAAGACGATTTCTCCAGCAGTCGGTGTCCCATGATTCGCTGGTCTCTTGAGAGCAGGTATCTCAGAATATTGGCAAAGAGCTGGTTAGGCTGTGTAGGACGTGCAGTTTCGTTTTTCACGCCATACTTCTGTCTTGCCAGCTTGATTTTGTCTATAATCTCATATACCTTTTCATTGTTCATGTCGCTCACATAGGCATCGACGATATAGTCGATGATCTGTCCCTTTCCCGATAACGCCGTATTGACGAATATCGGTTTGTAGCTACATTTCCATGATAAGATTGGACTGGCTCCAAACAGTATAGCATGGAACGCACGCTCACTCTTCGTATTGATGTAAATACAATCGAAGTAGTCGGGCTGGATGTCCGGTGTCGAGTCGATATCTATATAGCTATCGATGGTGAGCACCATATCTCCACGTTTGTTTCTTCTAAGTCCAATCATTCTTTATTTCTTTTGTTCTTGATGATTATTGGTGTCGCTCGAAATCATGTTGCTTCGCTTCACGTTTTCGTTCTTGCCCACTGGGACGGTGTACATCGGTAGTGGCTTCGGATCGAGCATGGCACCAATCTTGTTCACTCTTATTCTTACCGGCAGTCTGTTGCTCATTACCCATGCCGGAACTCTCTGGTTCGGGTTCAGGGTGAAGACGGCTACCACTGCGTTGGCATCATGCGAGAAGTTACTCTGCAGATGCTTTGGTATTTCCTCTACTCTCAGACCTACCATCTGCAACTTAGCCTGCAGTTCCAGGTCTTTGTTGATGATGATGTCTGCATCGTCAGGGCTTTCCATATACTTCACCATGTCGTTGGGTACGTATGCGATTACGCCCAGATGGCAGTCTGCATAGTCGGTATGCTGGATAACCATCACCTCCTCGCTTTTGAACACCAGTGTCTTGTCGCTCACATTGATTTTTGAGATGTAGGCATCGGCTGGTGCACAGCAGTAGTGTATCAGACCAGGGTTGTATATGCTGGTGTTGGAGTAAGGCATGGAAGCTTTTGCTCTGCCGGCTCCTCTGCGGCTCATGAAGTTATAGGTGGTGTTCTTAGCCTGTGCGTAGATTTCCACCTTGTTAGCCTGCTTTCTCAGTTCTTCTTCTACCTCGGCAATCTCGGCATCCAGTGCATTTCGCTTGGTGTTGTCGGTAAGACCGTAGTAGATGTCCGAACTTTCAGATGCTTTCTGTTTTCTCAGTTCGGCAAGTCGGGTACGCAGCACCGGAATCTCCTGCTGTGCGAGTTTAGCCTGTACCTCCATGTCGTGAGTCTCCTTTACGGCTGAAGGCAGAATGTTCGGGTCGTATTGGTTCACAATGTTACCTAGCAGTACATAAGAGTAGAGCGTATCTCCCTTATGCACCACTTCACCCATTTCTTTGTTCACCTTAAGGATATAGATGTCGTCAACGGCACTGATATGGTTTTCATCGAGGGTTATATAACCGTCGAAGGTTGCCCATATCATACGAGTGACAATATAGTAGGCGGCAAGCACGATAACCAGCAGGAAGATCAGGGCAAAGACGATCTGCTGTCTGGCAAGGCGGTGACCCTGCGTCTTCAGCAAGTCTGCCATCGCCTGTTCTTGTGGCGTGCCATTATATTGGAATTCATTCATATTCTGGTTTCCTTACATTCAAAGTTCTATTTCTTTGAAGATGTTGTTGTTGTCATAGATGCTTACGGCTTTCTCGATATTGATGATAGCGAGTGCGCGGTTCTGCATCAGTTTGTACATACGCTCCATACTTTCCAGGAGTCCCGTATATTCGTCCATACGCATCAGATAGTTGTATCCCTGCTTCTGGTTCTGGTAGGCAAACCGCCGCATTTCGATATATTTGCCGGTCTGGTCTATATGGAAAGCCTCGGTGGCTATAGCCTTGTTCAGGTTGTCTATCTTCTTGAGCAGGATGCCTACCGACTGTTTTATTTCCTTCACATCGGTACCGCGGCTGCTGCGTATGATTTCCTTCTGGGTCTCCAGTGCCTGTCGTTTGCGTGGCGTTTCGTTCCAGATAGGAATGGTGAATCTCACGCCCACGTCGGCATTGTTCGAAATCTTGTTGTTGCTCTGCCAGTAACTCGACCATCTTGCGAATGGTGTGAGTCGGGTAGTGCTTAAATAGTTGGTCAGCTTGCTGTCGTTGTCAGCAATCTGTTCTTTCACCATCATGATGCGTGCATCCAGACTTTCCTGGTTCAGATGGTTCCAGAGGGCTGTTGTGTCTACCACAATCTTGGTTGGTTTGATGCGGTAGATAGGCTTGTTGCTGATATCTCTGTCTGTGCAGAGCACGGAGATGTCGTATTCAGCCTCCAGCTTTTCGTTCATCACTTTCAGCATCTTGTCGTTGCTGATTCGGTCTTTTTCCAGCATAAACTGGTACGCTTCGTTCATGATGTCGAGGTTGTCCAGTCTGTGTGCTATGACAGTACCGATATAGAAATTATATTGTTCGGTCAGCTCATCGGCTGCCTTTTCATAGATGTCTGCAGTTTGGCGCTTTTTTATTTGCAAGCGGTCGAGTTCATTGGCAAGAGCAATCTTATTTCTTTTCTCCTTGCCTTGGTAGAACTTCGAGTTGATGATGTTCCATCCCAGTTCGGCTTGAACCTTCATCTTATATTTTGATACCTCTTTTGCGTCGTCTTCATCAGAATCGAAGTACGCGTCAGGTCGGGCATAAACCTGTCCGGTCACTTCCAGACCGTTGTGTCTGTTGAGCGCTAGGTGCTCATGTGCAGTTTTCGACCAGAACAGAGAGTCGGTCTTATTGATATCAGCGTGATGCTGTTTATTGAGTCCCAGTTCTATGACTGGTGCTTTTACCCATATAGGGTTTTTGATGAGAGTGTCGAGTTGTGCGAAGCGCTGTTTGAAGTGTCTCAGTACATTATCGTTCTTCAGATTCTCATATACGAGCATTTTAGGGCTGAAACTTTTCGGCTTTTTGCCTTTCGTCTGAGCCATAGCGCTTTGTGCTGCCATGAGAAGTAGCAGAACTGTAGTTGAGTATAGTATTATTTTTCGCTTCATAATGAGTTATTAAACACGATGAATGCAGCTGCGAGCTGTTGCAGCTGCATTCATCTCGTGTTTCTTATATTTGATAAATCACTTACTTTGTGCCATAATTGGTATTATTTCCAGATGCGGCACCATCAATGAGCTTCATGACACGGAGTCGGCTCTTACCATATGCCACATAGATATAACCTCCATCCAGTGTGACATAGTTGGCAGACATTCCTGCTTCTGCTCTCTTCTTGACAACCTTTACAGGTTTGCCGTTTTCCATTTTGTTCTTGTCAAGAACTACGAGTCCATAACTTCCGCAAGCCAGGTAGATGTAATTGGCATCGTATGTTACACCATTTGCATATCCCTGTGGAACCTTGGTATTAGCAGTGAGCGGAGCTCCCCAGTTCCACACTTCTTTGCCTGTGGTAAGATCGTAGCAAGACAATCCCTTGGCACTTCGGCAAACGTAGATGTGGTTACCATCGATAGCTATAGTGTTCTTACCGTCGTTAGGAGCTATGCTGCTTACGTTGATGGTTCTTGCTGGTGTTGCTGTAAGAATGTCGGCACCTAATGGGAAGACCTGTAGTGTACCACTTACAGCCTCATTGTCACTTTTTACTTCGTTATTGTAGTGGAGTGTAACAATATACTGGTTGTTCAGTGCGATGTGCTTAGCCTTGCCTGGCGTTTCTTTCTTGCCGATTAAATCCAGCGTGTTTGCATCATATACTCCGTATCCTCTGGCAGTTGCCACCATCAGTTTGTTTCCGTCTCTTACGATGCAGTTCTCGTCAGATTGTTCCAAACCTTCATGTTCCCAATCTACGATGGTGAGAGGGTTTAACGTGGTAGTCTCATCGATGTCCTTTACTTCTGTGTTGAGAAGTCCGTTGCTATCTAATGCAATTCTACCCATCATACCGCCATTGGTTGAGTGACCTGCAATATAAACGTATTTTGTTGCGTCTTTGCCGTCTACCATGAGGTGGTTGAAGTCGTAGAGTTCCTTCTTATCCTGCAGATATTGCAACATGGTAGTCTGGTTGTTTTCTGTTTTAAACACTTCAATACATCCGCCAGTCTTCTTGTTTGGATCTTTCTGGTTCTCTTCGTTGGTGTGGTACGACATGTATAGTTTGTCATTGTATGGCTGAATACATGTAGCAGAGATGTCGTGTGTATGATTTGTATAATCTATAACCGTAATCACATCAATCTTCTTGCCCGGTTCTGGTGGAGTAGGAGTTGGATCTGGTGTTGTTCCGTCACATGATGTTGGGACAACTGGGTCATTATACATATCATACCTCTTCGTACAGTCTGAAAGACCTGGAGCGTATGTATAAGTTGCCGAGTTACCGTTGTTGGTAAACTTATCGCAATCCATGTAGATAACGCCTCCGCTTCCAATAGTTCTGAAGATATAGCAGGTTGAGAAATATGCGTAGGTTCCCGGAGCAATGAGGATATTTCCTTGATCGTTACTTCCATTGTATTTTACTTCTGCTGCTCGGAAGATGGCATTTGCATTATCTCCTTGAAGAATAATTTTACTTTCACCGTCTGGATAATATTGATTGTGACCATTGTTTGCGTTGGTGTAAGTTCCCTTGCAGTCAATAACGCTGTTATTAACCAGATAGATGGTACTTCCCGCACACTGGTCGATAGCTCCTGTCTTCAGATTGTTGATGTGCGCTTCAGCGCCATTTGAATTGAGAATCGTCTTACCGGTTACTTCAAATGAACAGCCATAAAGTTTTGGAGCAGAACCTTGAATTGTCAACTTGTTGACTTTTGCTTTTCCGTTAATGTTCAGGATACATCCATCTACGACCAAATCCTGTTCTTCTGTACCAAGAAGATTGCCTTGAATATTGATTTTGGCATCAGACTCAGTTGCCAGTTTACCTACGTTGGCATCGCCGCCCACATAAAGCAATCCTTGAACTTTCAGTTCATTTTTTACTTCAATGTTTCCGGTAGTAAAGTAGGCATCCCCTTTTTCCAGATACATGTTGGTGCCCTCTTTTTTCAGAGTTCCACCATAATTGTAGCAATAAATTCCTGAATTCTGGAAGAGTGCAGTATTATTGTTGTCTATATGTAATGTTCCTCCTTTGAGGATGTAGATTTTTCCTTTTTTGTTGGCACCGTTGACCCAGGTAGAACATCCATATATATTTTTTGTGGTCAGTTCGCCTTCGATAAACAGGGTAGCTCCATTCAGATTGAGCTCGCTGCTTATTTTTGTGCCTTTCTTGATGATGTAGGTCTTGGAACCATCCAGTCCCTTACATCCATCGTTATTCTTGATTTCGATAGCTCCGTTATGGCTAGGCAGGCTAGGCATTTCATAAACGTCGCTTAGGTTGGCTGTAGTTGCGCCGGCAGCTCTTGTTGCTGCTTTCGCTTTGTAGTTGATAACGCTACCTGCTAATTCCTGAGGGTCGGTGATGGATGTCACTTCTTCACCTATTATGTTTTTTGTGACTTCACCAGGGTTTGGAACGAAAGGGTTGTCATTAGAATCGCTACAAGATGCCAGGAGCATTGCTGCGAAAGAGAAAGTAACAAGTTTTGTAAAATGATGTTTCATGTTAATCTTTCTTTTGTCGTTTTTGTGTATAAATTAGCTTTCACCTTTTTGCTATTGTTCTAGCCTTTAAAGGTTTGTTCTCCCACACCTGTGGTTAAGGTGCGGGAGAACAGAATTATTTAGTTGATTACTTTGTTTTTACCAACTTGAAGATCTGAACGCGGCTGCGACCATAAGCTACACAGATGTAACCATTATATAAGGTTACGTAGTTAGCTGAGTTGTAGCTCTCCTTGCCATCATAGAATGCACGGCGACGGGCAACTACATTCTCACCCTTAGCCTTGGTCTTGTCCAATACAACGAGACCGTAACCACCACATGCTACATAGATATAGTTATTATCTACAGCAACACCATTTACACGGCCGATAATCTTGTTGCTTTCGCCTACAGGAGCATCGAATAATACTGTACCATGGCCATTTGCATCGTAGCGAACAAGTCCGCCGTCACCCTGGCATACGTAAAGGTTTGTACCATCTACAGCGATGGTATTCTTGCCATCAACAACACCCACTTTACCTTCTGTAGTATAGCTCTGAGGGTTTTCCAAATTAATGTTGTCGAAGATGTTGACAGTACCTGTTGTTGTACCATTTGCCTCCAAGCCATAGAGCTTGTCATTGCCAACAGCAACGAACTTCACATCGTTTGTTGTGAGGTGTGGTGTACGCAGGGTGAATGTAGAGTTGTAAACCTGATAACCCTTGTTTGTTGCCAAAACGAAGTTGTCTTTATACTTAACTACGCTATTGGCATCAATGCCATTGTTTGGATTAGTCTTATCAATAGGGTAGGTAACGAGTTGGCTCTTACCCATCAATCCATTTGCCAGTTGTACATAACCCAAGAATGCACCTTCCTTGTAGGTTGTTGCTGCAACATAGAAGCGGCTGCCGTCAATCATACCATAGTTTACATCCAATCCTCCCTGAGCTGTTACTGCCTCATCGAGAATAAGTGATTTGCCGTCGATATGAGCAACTTCCAATCCGCCACCCATATGTTTTTTGTCATTGCCCTGAGTGTGGTATGTAACATACAACTTGTCGTTAGCAGCCTGGATAGATGTTGCAGAGAGGGTATTCTCTTTAACTCCAGCTGCAGAGAACAAATCCAGTTTTGGCTTGTTGCTCAAACTTTCTGTTGTTGCTGTCAACTCATAACCGTATTGCTTGTTATCTGTATCCTTCAGCTTAACCAAATCACCAGTGGTAGCCTTGTCGTAATCGAGGTATGATGCTGCGATGTCAAGATCCTCTGCTGTAGGAATCTGGTTCTCGCCATTAAAGCATTTTGTGAACTGGAACAGGAAGGTGGCACCTTCTGCAGGAGTATCGAATGCCTGAATGTTTTCTGCACCATCGTTGTGGAACTCGTCTGCCTTAACGATAGCTAAGCCACCAGCTGTTTCCAGACTAATCTGTCCTTTTGCATCGTTATAAGAGATAAGCTTGTTAACATTGATAACGCCCTTGTCCGCAATGTTGATCTTGCAGGCACCCTTCAGGATGAGCTGTGCTTCACCAACCTTGGTTACCTTCTTATTTGTATCCTTTTCATTCATGGTAACATTGATGTAGTCGGCATCAATCTGTGAACCGGCATTCATGGTCAATGCATTGGTAACCTTGATGGCACTCTTGTCGCCAGCCTTCAGATAACCATTTGTGTTGAGGTTCAGATCTGCTGTCTTCAGGAAACCGCCGATTTGCAGGTTACCATTGATGTTAACAGTAGTTGCATTCCAAACGTGAGCTGATGCGTATATGTTGGCACCTTCTTCAACGTTTACTTCTGTTCCACGGATAGAACCGATGATACATGCCTTTGAACCAGTCTTGAAGGTGATTTTCTGTGTAGGACTTTTCTTGTCTGCTGTAAGCTCTCCTAAACCGGACTTGAGTTCCTTCTTTTCAACAGCGTTACCATTTTCATCAAGGCCGCTGGTAATACCTCTCCATGTTGAGAAAAGGTTACCTTCGATAACGATGTCTTTTGTTGAATCTTTTGTCTTGATATAACCCAATTCGTTATAGACGGTAACGCCTGGCTTAATCATAGAGCCTTCGCCTTCAAAAATCAAAGAACCGCCCTGCTCAACAACGATTGTTGTGTTCTCGAAAGTTGTAGCAGAGTAGTGCAATTTGGCATCTCCATTTACAAAGATAGTTGCATTCTTGATGGTGTTCTTGGTAAAGTCACAATCACCTGCAGACTTCCTCAGATAGTATCTGCCGCCATTCAGGTCGCAGTTGCCATAAGCCTGGGTGTCGGTATTCTTCTGCACAGGCATGTTGAATGTAGTTACGAAATTTGCGTCACTGGCAGCTCTTGTACCGAAGAACTTGCGAGCGTTAGCTGTAGTGTTCTTGTAGTTGATGACGCTAGAAAACAGAGACTCTCCGCTGTTAGTGAGGTCGAGAGTTGTGGCATCTACCTTAGCTGGAGATGAATCGCCTGTAGAATCACTTGTACTGTCGCTACATGATGCGAATACGAATGCTGCCAAACCGATGGCAGCAAGAGTAGAATTGAATACTTTCATATCTATTTAAGTTTAAATTGTACTTTCAGTTTCTGATTAATATCACTTACTTATATTCTTGTCCTCCAGCTCGTTGTTCTTTTTGGGTAGTTTGACTATCGTTTTGGTAGTTTGACTATCATCATCTTGCGTACACTTACAAGTGGAGCTTTTAGACGCTGCAAATTTAATGAAATTATTTCATAAATAGTTGTTTTTTAGGGTTAAATAAACTTAATTTGCTACTTTTTGTTCTGATTCTCAATCGGTTGGTTTGTTGTGGGCGATAACAAATTGGCTCTTCCGCTTGTCAAACGACAACATTTCTGAACTCATTAACCCGAAAATTACTCCGAAAGATAGCAGAATATCTCCGAAGAATACGAAAATATCTCCGAAAGATAGCAGAATATCTTCGAAGAATAAACCAGGAAAACAAATGTTGGGAATACGATGATGGATATGTGTTGTGGTGACGAGGTGAAGGGTGAAGGGTATATCTTAAATCTTATATTATATTCTTTTTTTAGGGTTTTTCCGATTTTTGACCCTAGGG
>ENA-OPCD01002552-OPCD01002552.1-human-gut-metagenome-genome-assembly--contig:-NODE-2552-length-12677-cov-4.016162_pt1 | contig 12677 bp, 9 predicted proteins | sample MGYA00241560_ERZ501471 | MGnify/ENA primary metagenome ERZ501471 (study PRJEB25962, sample SAMEA2042578) | human gut metagenome | biome: human gut; feature: human-associated habitat; material: faeces...
TGCCAAGCGCGCCACGAAGGCTGCCATCGCCGAATTCGAAGCCCGCCGTGCCGAGCTCGAAAAGGCCCAGGCCGAACGCATCGCCGCCGCCCAGGCTCTCGCCGACAAGCTCAACGGCGTCGAAATCACGATCGCCAGCAAGTGCGGCGTTGACGGCCGTCTCTTCGGTTCCGCCACGACCGCCGACATCGCCGAAGCGGTCGACGCCCTCGGCTTCCAGATCAAGAAGTCCCAGGTCCGCACGCCGCTCGGCGCGATCAAGTCCATCGGCGACTACCCGATCACGATCGGTCTCGCCACGGACATCACCGCCGACATCACCGTCAAGGTTGTGGCCGAAGCCTAATCGGGTCTCTTCGAAGATCTTCGAAAAAAGGGTTCTCTCCTTCGGGGGCGAACCCTTTTTGCTTTTGGTTGCGCTTGACGGCCCCGCCTCGAAGGGGCGAAATCCGCCCCCTCTGCTACAATCTTTTTCCCAATCCTTTCTTCGGTGATCCCATCGATGCCTGAAGCTCCCAAAACCCGCAACCTGCCCGACGATCCCGCGCACGGTCTCAGAACGCCGCCTCAGTCCATTCAGAGCGAACAGGCGGTGCTCGGCGGTCTCCTGATCGACAACACCGCGCTCGACAGCGTGGCCGATCTGATCACGGCCGAAGACTTCTGCCGGCGCGATCATCAGATCATCTACGAGCACATCGCCGCGATGATCCAGCGCGGCCGTCCCGCCGACTCGCTGACCGTCGCCGAGTCGCTTCGCGATGCCGGCCTCGACACCGATACGGGCGGCTTTGCGTATGAGACCGGACCGTATAGTGATCGGGGAGGTCCGGGGACAGGAGGCCGTGGACCTGCTCCAGGCCATGAACACCGGCCATGACGGGAGCTTTTGTACTGGCCATGCCAATAGCTGCCGGGATATGCTGGCCAGGCTGGAGACTATGGTCCTTATGGGGATGGAGCTTCCCCTGCCGGCCATAAGGAGCCAGATCGCGTCAGCCCTGGATGTGATGGTCCATGTGGCAAGAATGAGGAACAGGAGCCGGAAGGTGACGGCAATCGAGGAGGTGGTGGGAATTGAAAATGGTGAGATCGTCCTCAGACCTTTGTTTTCCCTGGACGGGGAGGGAGAGCTCCGAAAGGCCGGAGACCTCAGATGCCAGGAAAAGCTCAGAAGGGCAGGGTATGGATTATGAGGTATACCGGCTGAGCAAAAAGGAGTGGCTGCTGTATGGAAGCCAGGGAATTGGGTATCTGGCGCTTCTTGACTTCGTATTTTACAGAAGCGCGGCGCTGTTTGCGGTGCTGGCGCCGATGGGGATCTGCTATCCGCTTATCTTGAGGAAGGATCTGAAGCGGCGGCGGAAAGAGGCCTTAAAGCTCCAGTTCAAGGATGCGATCCTTTCGGCTGCCTCCGGACTCAACGCAGGGTATTCGGTGGAAAATGCCTTTGCCGCTGCATTGGAGGAAATGGACCGGCTTTATGGGATTCTATGATATCCCAGGAGCTGCGCTTGATCCTCGCCAAGACCCGGATGAACCGGGCTTTCGGGGAGGCCCTGGGGGACTTTGCCAGGAGGAGCGGCCTGGAGGATATCCAGAACTTTTCCGAGGTGTTTCTGGCAGCCCGGAAAAGCGGAGGGGAGTTGGTAAGGATCATTGCCAGGACAGCGGAGATCATCGCGGAAAAGATACGGATCCAGGAGGACATTATGACGGCCACAGCAGCCAGGCGGATGGAGCAGAGGATCATGAGCGCCATTCCGCTGCTGATCGTTTTTTATATCGAGCTTACGTCCCCGGGCTTTTTTGACCTTCTTTATGGGACGGCAGCCGGACGGGTGGTGATGACAGTATGTCTTGGAATTTATTTAGGGGCCTGCAGCCTTTCAAAAAGGATCCTGGAGATCCGTATATGAGGGGAACGGTATACAGATATCTCCGGTATGGGGGATGCGCTGCCCTGGGAATCGTTTTCTTTTTGGGAGCTGAAGCGGCGGATACAGACCGGCAGACTGTGGATAAAGGGATCTTAAAACGGAACCCATGGGGACAAAGGGATGCAGTATACGAATTTTATGCGGAAGGACTGGAGGAGGGAGCTGTTGAACTGGCAGTAACGGTTCCGCCCCGGAGACTTTCCCCAAAGGAATTTCACCAGCGTATGCCAGAGATTTCGGAGATCCTCCTGTCCGGTATCCTGGGCAGCAATGCGTCTCTGGACCAGATCCGTACGGATCTGGAGCTGCCGGAGGAGCTTCCGGGATATGGGATCCAGGTGGCCTGGGAATCGGAGAGGCCGGAGCTTCTGAGCAGTATGGGACTTTTAAACCAGGAAGGGCTCCGGGGGATGGATCCGGCCAGGGGGGAAACGTTCTCTTTGACGGCGGAGCTTTCATGCGGAGAGGAGAAGGAACTGGTGACGGTCCCGGTCACCGTCCTTCCGGAGGAGATGACCCAGGGAGAGCGTCTGGCGGAAAGGATAGACAGTCTGGCACTGGAGGATATGGAAAATGAGACGATCCGGCTTATGACAGAATTTGAAGGAGTCCCCATTACATACCGGAGAAAGGGACGGTTTCAGAATGCGGTCCTTCTGGTTCTGGGAGGCGTTCTGGCGGCCTGTCTCTGGATGAAGGAAAAAAATGACGAACAGCTCCAGAAAAAGAGAAGGGAGGAGAGTCTGACGGCAGCCTATCCGGACCTGGTCTCAGGCTTTCTGGTACTGACAGGAGCCGGTTATTCCATCCGCCAGGCCTGGAAAAAGACAGTCCAGGACCGGAAACAGTCGGAGACGCTTCCGTTTTCAGAGGTTTACCAGGAAATGCAGGTCACGTTGAACCAGATGGAGACGGGGACGCCGGAGGCTTTTGCATACGTCCGGTTTGGAAAACGCTGCGGACTCCGGTGTTACACGAGATTTTCCGGTATTCTGGAGAGCTCTCTGCGCACAGGTGGAAGCAGCCTCAGAAGCCTTCTGGAGCCGGAAATGGAAGAAGCCTTTAAGATACAGGCGGACCTGGCCCGGAGAAAGGGGGAGGAGGCGTCCACAAAGCTGCTGCTTCCCATGTTTGGGATGCTCGGAATCGTTATGGTAATGGTAACTGCGCCGGCGTTTTTCTCGCTGGGCTGAAAGGAGGGACCGTATGAGGATCATGGAGTTTTTAAAGGAAGAAGACGGTGTTGGCGTGATCGAGGTGGTGCTGATCCTGGTCGTACTGATCGGATTGGTGATCATCTTTAAAAAACAGATCAATCAGCTTTTGAACAATATTTTTTCGGAGATCAGCAAGCAGTCAAAAGAGGTGTACTGATCATGAAAAAAAGGGGAGAGATCACTGTGTTTCTGAGCCTTACGCTGGTGTGTATCCTGTCGCTTTTTATGGGACTTCTGGAATCGGCCCGGACGGCGGGAGCAAGACTGTACCTTACGATGGCCGCCAATTCAGCCATGGCCTCTGTTATGAGCCAGTATAACCGGAATCTGTGGGATATGTACCATCTTTTGTTCCTGGAGTATGAGTCTCCAGAGGCCATTGGGCGTTCCTTCGATACGTATCTGGATTTTTATCTGGAACAGGAGAACCTGTATCCGATGAAGCGGAAGAGCCGGGAGGTCACAGCCATTCTGAATATGCAGGACCATGCAGGAAAGCCTCTGGAGGACGGGATCCTCTCCTATGTCCGGTACCGACTTCCGGATATTGCCGGAGATCTGTCCGGGGTCGCGGAGAGCGCAAGGGACGCTTCCCGGGCAGGAGACTTCAGGACTGTATTTAAGGTATGCCGCCAGGCCGGAAGGCATACAAGGCGGCTTGAAAAGGTCAGGAGGGAGGTGGAGGCTGCGCTGGAGGATATGGAGCGGTCAAGGATACGGGCAGCAGAGGCGGCTGCGGATGAAAGGGCCGGAAAAATGGAAACGGAAATAAAGAGACTTTTGAAAAAGATCGGAAAGTTTCCTGCTCTGGCGGATCGGTATCAAAAGGAGGTGGAGGCTCTTTCTGAGGACAGCCGGTCTGCCAGAGGGGAAGAAAGAAGGGAAGGGATGGAGCCGCAGGCGTCGGAAACCATGGATATGGAGCTGGCGGCGTATCAGAGTGTGGAAGAGGCCGCCAGGGAATTTCAGGGGCGCTGTCAGGAGATGAAAGATCAGCTGGAGGCGGAGGCTGTCCGTCTGGAGGAAATTTCAGAGCTTCTGGAGGAAGGAGGAGATGGGGAGCATGAGGAAAATGGGGAAGAAGATGAGACGGGGCCGGACTGGGATCAGATCCAGGAGCTTATGGATATGGTCCAGATACCGGAAGCAGCAGTGCAGGAGCCTGTGGACCAGGAAAAATCCAGCGCTCTGGACCGGCTGGAGGAGATGCTGAGCGGAGACCTTCTGAAGCTGGTAATACCAAAGGGAGTAAAGCTTTCAGAAAAAAGAGTCAGAGCCGGACAGAATGGTCCTTCAAAAGAACAGTCTGAAGAAAAAACAGAGTCCAACGGGCTGGCAGCCCAGCTTCTGGTGAACGAATACATACTCCTGTATTTTGACTCCTTTCTGAAAAAAAGCGAAAGCCGTGAGGAGCTGGCGGATCAGGCCCTGGATTATGAACAGGAATATCTTCTCTGCGGAAAAGGCTCTGACCGGGATAACCTGGCCAAGACCGTGGAACAGCTCCTTATGATCCGGGCGGCCATGAACCTTTTGTATCTCCTTAATGCGGCAGATAAGAAAGCCCAGGCAGACGGCCTGGCAGCAGCGGTTTCCGGAGGAAATGCGGCGGCAGGACTGATCATCGGTTTTCTGATCTTAAGCCTCTGGGCTCTGGGAGAGGCCGTCTGGGATGTGCGTGGGCTTCTGGACGGCGGGAAGACCGGATTCTGGAAAACGGACAGCACATGGCATCTGAGTCTGGACGGGCTGCTGGCCATGGAGTTTCTGGAGGGGAGGCCGGATATGGAAGCTTCCGGCAGCGGATATGAGGATTATATCAGGATCCTGCTGTTCCTGGAGGATAAGGCTGTGAGGAATTACAGGATGATGGATGTGATCCAGTGGAATGTAAGAAAAAAACAGAAGGACTTTTCGACGGATGCCTGTGCCTGTGAGGTGGAGATCCGCACAGAGATATCCCAACAGCATTTGTTTCTTATGAAGGATGAGTACTGGCAGACTGTGGAAACAGCCTGGGCATATTAAGAACGGAGGTGAATGGCGGTGCCCTCTTTTTCAGATTGTTATTCTCATATGCTGAAAGGCACATTTCTAAAATCCAAATTGCATTACCAGTGTGCAATGTCTCTCCAAGTACCTTGCATTCTCCCCTTAATAAATATTGTTTTTATCCTGGGAAAGAGGGTACTGCCATTCATCTCCGGACATTCCCGGCGCGTCTCTGCCAGTATGACGGTGGAAGCCGCCCTTTGTCTTCCGCTCTGGCTGTTTTTTGCAGCTGCGCTCATGGAGCCTGTGCGGTGGCTGGACCGGCAGAGACAGGTCCAGACGGCGCTGGAATGCTTTAGCGAAGAATTAAGTCAGGCTGTGTATCTGAAGGAACTGGAACCTGGGAGCGGTGAGGGGACTGGAAATGGATCCGGCTCCGCATGTGGAGCTGTGGACGGGGAAGGCGGTCTATCCAGTGGATATGTGGAGCTTCTTTCTGGAGCAGCAGCCGGACTGTGGATCCAGGGAAAAGCAGAAAAGCTTGTGGACCATGTGACTGTGAAGGATGCAAAGGCTCCGGATCCATCGGGAAATATCTGCCTGGAAGTGGAATATACGGAAAGGATCCCATTCTTTCCTGTATACAGACAGGGAATTACCATGAAGGCAGCTTCCAGAAGGAGGGGATGGATCGGTCTGGAAGGAAAACTGATGGAGTCGGGAGAGCATACGACAGAAGCCGGTGAGGGAAACGGACATGCCGTGTATGTGGGAGCAGGTATGGGCAGGTACCACTTGTATAGGGACTGCCATTATATTTCCAATGCATATGAAGCTGTATCCTTAAATCAGGCAGAAAAAATGACAAACCAGTTCGGAGAGCGTTACCGCCCCTGCTCCCGGTGTGCGGACTCCGGGCATGGGGACCGGACGGTGTATGTGACCGCAGGAGGCGGGCATTATCATTTTAACCGGGCCTGCAGCTCCATGGTCTCCTACGTCCGGAAAGTGGATCTGGAGGATGTGGGACACCTGGGCGTATGCTCTTACTGTGCATCCAGAAAGAAAGCAGAGGGAGGCGGTTAACTGAATGGGAAAATGGATATTTCTGATATTTCTGGTGTGGGCGGTCTGGCAGGATCTCCGGAGCAGGACCGTGGGGCAGGGGTTCCTGGCGGCGGCAGGGAGCCTTGGCGCAGCCGTTTCATTGCTTTCCGGGCGCAGTGTACTTGGGCTGCTGTCATCAGTAGCGGTAGGGATCTTTCTTCTGATACTGGGACAGATCACGGATGGAGGGATCGGGGAGGGAGACGGATGGTTTTTTATTGTGACCGGTTTTTTTCTGGAGCCAACAGAAAATTTTATGCTTTTTTTATCGGGGCTCATTTTTTGCAGTGTGTACAGCCTTGCATATATGGCCGCATCCTTCATCGGAGGTGTCGGCGTCCGGCAGAAAAGGCTTCCGTTCCTCCCCTTTCTGCTTCCAGTGGGACTCTGGAGTTTCCCATAGTTAAAGATACCACACCCAATATCACAAACTCACGCTTAAACAATATTCCTTAGTCAACCACATACAATAGCAAATACAAAAAAGCTGGAAGCAGACTTAATTTTGCTTCCAGCTTTTCTATATTATTTAGTTTTGATGAAGCCGTTCTATAATACTTGTTTTTGCGATCTTTCGATATATGATTGCCGGAATAATAACCGTTAGCGCAATCAAAAATGGATAGATAACAAACATAGGGAAAATAACAAATTTATAAGTGAAAAACCAAATGCTATTTGAAATTGCTCTTACAATGATAACCGATACCAGAGAACCAAATACGATTGACGCAACAACTGTTCCCGCAGCATAGTATAAGCCCTCAAATGACAGCATTTTCTTTAGCTGTTTTCCTGTCATACCAATACTTTGAAGCATGGCAAGTTCTTTTCTTCGTGTAATAATGCTGGTAAGAACAGAGTTTACAAAATTTGTAATTCCTATTAAGCCAATGATAATGCTTAACGCTCCCCCTATGGTAATAATCAGAGAGGTTAAATCATTAAAGGAATTGATATACGTTTGTTTAGAGTCGTAATTCATACTCGGCTCAATGTCCTCAACATAGCTGCTCAAAAATTCCTCCATATCAGCTTCCATACCGTCAACTACATTGAATGGGAAGCTAACCAAATGAGGTTGCTCGCAAAGAGGTAAGAAAACATCCGTCGGCATATAGAACTTTGCAAATCCGGTACTTCTTATCGTATCGGTGTTTTCATTGATTAGCACCTTTGCCATAACCTTGCAGTCAAAGTTATTATCTATACTACTGGAAAGTCCGTTCATTTGTACATGATTGAAGTGAAGTGTATCGCCAACATGAATATTAGGGTCATCAATAATGTTTCCATTGTCATCAGCGGTCAGGGCATACAGTACATAGTTCCCGGATTTTAATGCTTCCCAATCAATCGTTCCCTCTATAACATCCATTGAGTTCAGTAAAAAATCATCTGCTCCATATAATTGAACCAAAGGATTTCCCTCAGCGTCTTTGTTATAATTTGAGGTAACTCCATTCTCGACAGAAAATGCTTCTTCCAAAATCTTTGTAGTATATAACTCGCCACCCTCATCAAATGCCGGATTTTGCTTAACTGCTTCAATAAAAGAAGTGGAAAGGTCATTTTTGCTGTCGCTATTTCCAAACTTAAAATTGAAGTAATCCGCAGTAGAGATGATGAAATCCTTGTTTACAAATTTCTCTACATATTTTTCCACATCAAAGCCGCTTGCAAGTGTGAATACAGTGTTGAACAATACCAAACTCAAAGTCATAGAAATAATAACCAAAATTGTACGTTTCTTGTTCCGACCAAGATTTGATAATGCCATGCGATGAATTTTGGCTCCATGTATAGACTTTTTATTAGACGTCTTTTTGCCTTGAAATGCTGTTGCGTCATTTTCGGTATAGCGGATTGCTTCAATAGGCGATACTGAACCTGCTATTTTGGCAGGCTTATTTACGCTAATAATCACTGTAACAAGTGCAAATAAAGCAGCTCCGATAAAAATAATTGGATTAGCAGTTACTTTTACTCCTGCGTCCGAAGCATAAACTGTGCCGTTCATTAAAAATGGTACTAATGCTCGTCCAACAAAGAAACCAATTAGCAAGCCGAATGGAATACCGATAAAGGAAAGTAACATAGCCTGTTTGCTGATAAGTTTCTTTATTTGTCGTTTTGTTGTGCCTAAAGTTTTAAGCTGTCCGTAGGATTGAATATCTTGAATGACAGAGATTTGGAAAATATTATATATAATCAAATACCCTGTTATCATAATTAAAAGTATGCCAACAATCCCCGAAATCAATAAAGCTGGATTTTCTAAAAAGTTACTGCCTTGATATGCAGGACTAACACGAGCGATCACATAATTGTCATCTGATGGACTTCCGCCCATAGTATCACAAGTATAGCCCGTTTCAGCAAGAAGCTGATGTAATTTTGATTCGATAGCTCCGTTTCCATGAAACATAACATAAGCGGCGACTACGCCGGAATAGTCATTATCTTCGGGATAGGTGTATGTTAAAAGTTCAGAATTATTGTCAACAAAGGCTTTAGAAACAATAAGTCGTCCAATATTACTTAGGCTGTCTGTTTCCCAAAATCCGCATAGTACAAAATTCTTTGAATATGAAATCCCTTTAATTTGATAGTCCAAAGTTACGGTTGCTCCGATTTCAGCAGGAATACCAAGTGCGTCCAGCGTTTTGGTATCAGCCATAATTTCATTCTCTGCTTCAGGACGGTGTCCCGTTGTTGGCTCATACCGTGCAAACTTCAAAGCAGTATCGTCCATAAACCACATATCAGCACGCCATTTTTCCAGTCCGGGATTATTGATATGATAAGACACTGCCTTTGTATAGGCAATCTGTTCAATCATCTCATTGCCTTTTATATTATCAAAAACCTCATCGCTTATATAATTCAAAACCGCTTGACCGTCGCCACCTTGTTTTCTGATATTTTGGTCGTGAACGGTATCTATCAAACCAGAGCCTAATGTAAAAATGGTTGTAAAGAGTATAGTAGTTAGAGCGATTGCAATAATTGCAATGATATTTCTACTCTTTCCTGCTTTGAAATAACGGTTGGATAATTTTTTGATAACAGGGCGATTGCTATTTCCAAATAAAATATCATTCATAGTTTTTGCCCCCCTTATTCTGCAATTTTCCCGTCCTCAATGCGGACAATACGGTCTGCAAGCTGGGCGATCTCGCTATTGTGGGTAATCATCACAATCGTTTGATGAAATTTCTGGCTTGTTACTTTCAACAGTCCCAATACATCGCTGCTTGTTTTACTGTCAAGATTGCCCGTTGGTTCATCGGCTAATATAATGGCAGGCTTTGAGACAAGGGCGCGAGCAATCGCTACACGCTGTTGCTGACCGCCGGATAAGTTGTTCGGCATATTTTGCAGCTTATCGCCGAGTGCCAGCATTTGCACAACTTCGTCCATGAAATTTTTATCTACTGTATCGCCATCCAATTCTACGGGCAAAACAATGTTTTCATATACATTGAGAACGGGAACAAGGTTATAGTTCTGGAAAATAAAACCGATATTGCGTCTGCGGAAAATCGTAAGCTGTTCATCGTTCAGCCCTGACAAATCTTTTCCCTTGACCTTTACATTACCGGAAGTGGGAACATCCAAGCCCCCCATCATATTGAGCAATGTGGATTTTCCGCTGCCGGAAGTTCCCACAATGGCAACAAATTCTCCCTGTTCGACAGTGAGAGTTACACCATCCAGAGCTTTTGTGATATTCGGCTCGGTGCCATAGTATTTTTTCAAGTTTTTTGTTTCTAAAATGCTCATAGAGAACACCATCCTTTCTTGTGATGGCTTCATTATAAAGGGCAATCCTCACAGAAATGTCACAGCCGACATAATAAATTGCCCTGAAATGTCACAATCCTGTGACATTTCAAAAAAACAGGTTATTCATGGGGAAGAAAAACGGAGAATGTTGAGCCTGTTCCTACTTGAGAAGTTACTTGTATATAACCGTTCTGCAAGCTAATAATTTCCCTTGCGAGATACAGCCCAATGCCGATTCCCTCTATATCGTGGACATTTTCTTCCCGATAAAAGCGCCTAAAAATTGCTCCCTGTTGGTTTTCGGGAATACCTTTGCCGGTATCAGTGATGCTGACTTTCAGGTGCATTTCCCAGCTTTCAACGCAAACACGGATAGAACCGTACTCCGGCGTGTACTTAACTGCATTATCCAATATGTTAAATAGGGCTTCTGCCGTCCATTTGCGGTCATGGGAAACAACCAATGTTTCCGGGCAGTTTACTTCAACTTGTATGTGCTTCCTTTCAGCGTTCAGAAAGATACCACCCAGAGCCATAGCAAGAGTATCATAAATGGGCTGCTGTTTCTTTTCAAGTGAGATAACACCCGTTTCAAGCCGGGATGTTTTTATCATAGCCTGCATTAAGAAATCCAGTTTATCAAGCTGTGTGCCACTGGCAAGCAGAAATTCCCGCTGTTTATCCGATGGCACTTCTTGTTCTAATAAGGTGGCATTTACCATTTTTAAGTTTGCTATCGGTGTCTTTACCTGATGAGAAATATCGGAAATCAATTCCTGTAAGTCAGCTCGTTCACTGGCAACGCTGTTTTTGCTTTCCTGCATAACCTCATAAAGACGCACCAGCCGATGATTGATTTTATAAAATAGGTTTTCTTCTTCGGCAACCTGTGATATATCTATTTTTCCATTCATCATTTCGTCTAAGGTGCAGCAAAGTATTTCAGAAAACAAAGTCAGCTTTCGCCGTATCAGTATCACAAAAACAGTAACACAAAGCAGAAAAAGCAGACAGAACGCCATGCTACAAAATACCACAGACATTTCTTTTGTCAGGATATATAGAACCGAAAACATGACCACGGATAAAAGTAAAATGGTAGTTGCCAGTATTATGCAGACTTTATTTAAGGAGAGTTTTTTTGAAATCATTTTTGCGCTCCTCCAATCCACATATAGCCCATACCGTAAACGGTTTTGATGTAGGAATGCTGGTTCGTTTCAATTTTACTGCGGATGCGGCTGATCGTTGTGGTAAGTGCGTGTTCATCCACATAATTTTCATCTATATCCCACAGCTTTTCAAGCAATACCTGCCGGGTCAGGACAGTTTGAGAATTTCTTGTCAGCACTTTTAGTAAACGATATTCCAATGATGTAAGGGTAATCGGCTGTCCTGCAAGACACGCTGATAATTCGGAAAAATTGATATACAAATTCCCATCATCGTAGAAATCTCCGCCGGATTGTGCTGAAATGCGGTTCAGTAAAGCAGATACTTTCTTTTGGAACACGCTGATAGGAAAGGGCTTTGTTACATAATCATCTGCGCCCAATTCAAATCCTTTCAGCATATCGCTTTCCATATCATTTGCGGTTAGAAAAATCACGGCGGTATCAGGACGGCGTTCTTTTACCTCACGGCATATATCAAACCCGTTCCCATCTGGCAGATTGACATCCAAAACGATTAAATCATAATCCTGTTTTTCAAGAAATCTTATGGCAACAGCCTTTGACATAGCCCCATCCACGGAATATCCGACAGCCGACAGATTATAGCTTAATGTCTTATTCAAAAGCTGGTCATCTTCAACAACCAGTATTCGCATAGTATCACATCCTTTTTCTTTTTATAGTATCAGCAAAATGTCACAGAAACCTCACAACGAGAAAAAAATTTAGTATTCTGTCAGTTCCACAATTACATTACTTTGCAGATACAGCCAGTCCGTAAATTCTTTCGGGCTGGCTGTTCCTGTTTTTACAGCCTTTTTTCTCTGTAATACTTCTTTTCATACAGTAAATTTTCACTAGGCTGGTATGGAGTAATTTTACTGTCTATACAGTAAGTTGAAAATACTAATATGGTCTTTTTTCTAACCAAACTTTAAGATAACATCTAATTCCAACATATGCGCCCTGCGAAAGTACGAAAAGCAATAGAAGATTTACTGACAGTACTTTTTTGATTGATTCTCCAAAATAAATGACAATAGCAACACTTGTCAGTATCATTAGTAGAGTAATAACATCCCAACAGTTTTTCTTATATAATTCTATAACCTTTATTTCTATCAGTATCGCCAGCATCCCTGTTCCTGCCATACATATTCCTACAATCAATATTAGCAATAACCAATATACCATTCCGGCTATAAAAGCATTTGGAATTTTTGTACTAATCTGTGCCGCAGAATGCCCGGCATCAATCGTCCATCCGACAAAGGTTTGTATGAATGATGCTAAATCATTGAAGAATGATTTACAATCGACAAGGAACATATCTGACTGTACTGCCTGAAAAAGAGTGGTTGTCAACGAATACCATGCAAGAAGGAACAAGGTTGTTTGGAACATTACCGTTTTTGCTTTATACTGTCCTGCAAGTCGCTCTTTTTGTGTTTCGTATT
>ENA-OPCD01002586-OPCD01002586.1-human-gut-metagenome-genome-assembly--contig:-NODE-2586-length-12543-cov-2.135330_pt1 | contig 12543 bp, 12 predicted proteins | sample MGYA00241560_ERZ501471 | MGnify/ENA primary metagenome ERZ501471 (study PRJEB25962, sample SAMEA2042578) | human gut metagenome | biome: human gut; feature: human-associated habitat; material: faeces...
TTTGTGAGCTTCATGCTGGAGGATGAAAACAATGTAAATTGGCTGAACATGGCTCCTGGTGGAATTCAGCCGGTATTGAAATCTGTGGATGAGATGCCAGAATACACAGATCTGGAAGAAAGACAGGCATTTGTCCATCTGAATGATTCCATTGCCAATGCAGTGGACAATCTTCAATTGTTTGGCGTTGTGGATGGAAAGAACTTCACCGAGATGGGTGATGTGACCAACACCGGCGCGATCAGCAAGATGATTAACAACGTGGTTGTTCAGAACGCGGACGTCGACACAGAACTTGAAACTGCTCAGACTTCAGTAGAAGGATTGCTGAAATAAGAAATAGCCGCGGGGGAGGCCCAGCCTCTTCCGCGGTGTGAAAAGGAAGATGAGGATGAAATCAAAAACAAGGAAATTAGGCGGAAGCAGCACAAAGTTTGCATATGCGCTATTGTCTCCCAGTTTAATTCTGCTGGTCCTTTTGATAGGTTATCCGCTTGTATATAATGTCGTCATCAGTTTTCAGGACGTACCACTGAATCCAAATCTGCCGTCGACATTTGTAGGGGTACAAAATTTTGTGGACGTCTTTACGGACGCTTCGTTTTACCACTCCGTATTGATAACCCTGCTGTTTACAGTGATTGTCACAGTGATTAGTACGGTCTTAGGTCTGCTTTTAGCAGTCTTTTTAAACAGAAAATTTTTCGGTAAAAAAATTGTAAACTCGATTATTATATTGTCCTATGTTGTTCCGGCTGTGTGTTTGATTTTTACATGGCGCTATATGTTCAACAACATCTACGGAATCATGAACTATGTGGTTGTGGATCTTCTGAAGCTTACCGATGAGGCTCCGCTGTGGTTTGACCAGCCGACATTCGCGTTTATTCTGGTTAGTATTTTCGCTATTTGGAAATTCTTCCCGTACGCATATATCTCTTTTAACGCGATTCTCCAGTCTATGGACAACAGCTTATACGAGGCTGCGGACATCGACGGGGCAAGCTCCTGGGAAAAGTTCAAGGCGATCACATACCCTGCGATCAAGCCTACTCTGGTGACGGTTGTAAGCCTTAGGACGATCTGGGTGTTCTACATTTACACCGAGGTGTATCTGCTGACGAAGCAGGTGGATGTTCTGGGCGTATATTTGTACGATATGGCCTTTGCGACACATGATTTTGGAAAAGCAGCGGCAATTTCTATTATATTGTTTGTATTTATCTTTGCGTTGATTATGCTGATAAGAAGGAAGGTGCTGAGGGTTGAAGAGGATTAATAAGAAAAAGACAATAAAAGAAGCCTGGTTCTATCTCCGAGTGATTCTTCTAGTGCTCGTATTATTATTTCCATTTATCATCATGCTCAGCATCTCCCTGAAGGCGACTTCTGAGACAATTGGATATCCGCCGACGATTATACCGCACGAGTGGACGCTAGAGCATTTTGTGGATATATTTAATGCCAATATTTTCCCATTTTTGAAGTACTTTAAGAACAGTTTATATATTGCGCTGACGACTTCTGTGGTCGCGGTACTTTTGGGAATTTTAGGAGGCTATGCCCTGTCCAGACTGAAATTCAAGGGTAAGAGTGGGGTGAGCGAGCTGTTTTTCCTGGTGTATATGTTTTCCGGTATTCTGCTGATTGTACCTTTGTTTAAGATGCTTTCAGCTATTGGACTGAGCAACAGCAGGGAGGCGGTTATCATTTGTATGATTGTCCAAACCCTACCAACGGCCATCTATATGACTCGCAGTTATTTTGACACAATTCCAGCCGAGCTGGAAGAGGCGGGGCGAGTAGACGGACTGAGCAGGATGGGGATTATTTTCCGCATTGTAGTTCCTCTTTCCATCTCAGGAATTATCTCCGTCTTTGTCTATGCGTTTATGATTGCATGGAACGATGTGTTGTTTGCGTCGATTTTCATAGATTCGCCGGATTTGATGACGATTCCGATCGGATTGAACTCACTGTTTAACACGCCGGATTATATCTGGGGACGCATGATGGCTGCATCTTTGGTTACTTCCCTTCCAGTAGTTATCATGTATGGCATTAGCCAGCATCTGATTAGAAGTGGAAGTACTGACGGTGGCGTGAAAGGCTAAAAGATAAAAAGGAGAGATTTTTCATGAAAAAGTTAGTAGCAACAGCCCCAAGAGTCGCAGAATTGAAAGACTATGAGGACAGAGAAATTAAGAGCAACGAGGTAAAAGTCAAAGTAGAATTTGCAGCTCCAAAGCACGGAACGGAGCTGGCGGATTTCAGAGGAACTACACCATTTATCGACGGAAAATTTGATGAGGAGTGGAGAGTATTCGCTCAGAGAGGAGCGGACGAGCCGAGGGGAATTGAGTTCGGTGATCTGCCCCTGGGAAATATGTTTGTGGGGACAATTGTTGAGAAAGGCAGCGATGTGACGGAGTATGAGATTGGAGATCGTGTCTGCTCCTATGGACCGATCAAAGAGACTCAGATTGTCAATGCTGTGGACAATTACAAACTGCGCAAGATGAGCAAGACAGCCTCCGCAAAAAATGCAGTTTGCTATGACCCAGCGCAGTTCGCGCTCAGTGGAATCCGTGACGCCGATGTAAGACCTGGCGATAGGGTTGTTGTGATTGGCCTTGGAGCAATCGGTCTGATTGCGCTTCAGTTTGCGGTGAAAATTGGAGCTACCACGGTGATCGGTATTGACCCGATTGAGAAGAGAAGAACGATTGCTACGAAGACGGGTGCGCATTATGTTCTGGACTCTACAGCTTGTGACGCAGGATTAGAGATTAAACGCCTGACAGATAAGAAGGGGGCAGATGTGATTATAGAGACCAGTGGCAATGTACATGCGCTTCAGTCTGCGTTGAAAGGACTGGCTTATAACGGAACCATCGCCTATGTGGCCTTTGCAAAACCGTTTCCAGAAGGGTTGTGGCTGGGACAGGAGGCGCATTTCAACTATGGAAAAATTATTTTCTCCCGTGCCTGCAGTGAGCCGAATCCGGAGTATCCTCGCTGGGATAGACATCGGATTGAGGATGTCTGCTGGGAACTGCTGATGAACGGATATCTGAACTGTGAAGATATCATCGAACCGGTTGTGCCTTTTGAGAAATGTGCGGAAGGCTTTTGCGAGTATGTGGACAGACACCCGGAGGAGAGCATTAAGATGGGCGTAGATTTTACAGGGAGGGAATGACATGTTATTAGGAACTCAGGATAAAGATTTTTTCCCGGAAGATATACTGGAAAAGTTGGAATTTGTGAAATCCATGGGTTTTCAGAGCTTTGAGATCGACGGAAAACTGCTGGTAGAAAACGTGGACAAGGTAAAAGAGGCTGTCGAAAAGACTGGCGTTCCAGTGTTGACAGCCTGCAATGGATACCGCGGATGGATTGGAGATTTTATCGAGGAAAGACGCTTAAACGGTGTGGAGGATTTGAAAGAGATTCTCAGAGCGGTTAAGAAAGTCGGAGGTACTGGAGTCGTGGTTCCTGCGGCCTGGGGAATGTTTACCTTCCGTCTGCCGCCGATGGTATCTCCAAGAAGCCATGAGGGAGATGTAAAAGCAATCCTGGATTCTCTGACAGAATTGGAAAAAGTAGCGGAAGAGACAGGAACCTATATCTATCTGGAGCCTTTGAACAGATACCAGGATCACATGCTAAATACGCTGGAAGATGCGGTCGGCATCATCGACAAAGGCGGTTTTAAGCGGGTGAAGATTACCGCAGACTTCTATCACATGGCCATTGAGGAGGACGATATCTCTGAATCGCTGAGAAAGTATAAGGATTATATCGGACATATTCACATTGCGGAAAACCATCGTTATCAGCCGGGAACCGGTTCTATCGACTGGGCGAGACACATGAAGACTCTCAAAGATTTCTTATTGATCATGCCAGAGTTGAAAAAAAATACTGGAAACTGTTGAATGAATTCCAAATACAGGTATATCAGGAATCTGTAGATTTTATGAAACAGTTTATGTAAATCGAAAATAAGCGGGATGCGGTGAAAGAGATTTTTTGCAGGAGGTGCAGAGTCCTTTTGCGGCATCCCGCTGTGCTATGACAGAGGAGAAGATTATGGAAAAATTGAAAATGGCCATTATCGGCTCAGGGCAGATTGCACAGGTCACACATATTCCCAACTATCAGTCTATGGAGGAAGTAAAGATAGTGGGAATTAGTGACACGCGCCTGGAGGCGGCCAAGTCTGTGGCGGAAAAATTTCAGATCGAAAATTACTATGACTCTCACAAGAAGATGTTAGAGGAGTGCAGGCCAGACGCAGTGACAGTCTGTGTGCCGAACAAGTTTCATTCTTCTATCACCATGGATGCGCTGGAAGCAGGCTGCCATGTATTCTGTGAGAAACCTCCGGCGATCACTGCACAGGAAGCCAGGAATATGGAAGAAAAGGCGAAAGAGAAAAATCTTTTTCTGTCCTACGGTTTTCATTTTCGTGCCAGTGAACAGGTGGCTTTTTTGAAAAAGGCGATTGAGAGCGGGCAGATGGGAGAGATCTATCATGCGGATGTGCAGTGGCACAGAAGGAGGGGAATACCAGGTTGGGGGAGCTTTACCAATAAGGAAATTCAAGGTGGAGGGCCACTGATTGACATCGGCGCGCATATGCTGGACAGTGCACTTTATTTGATGGGATATCCCAAGGTTTCTTATGTCTGTGCTACCTACAGTGACCGGTTAGGAAAAAGTTCCAAAGCAGGACTGATGGGAAGCTGGGATACGGAGCGTTTTACTGTGGAGGATAGCCTGTTTGGTTTTGTACGGTTTGCAGATGGAACCAGTCTCAACCTACAGACCTCCTTTGCGATAAATAGGGCGGAAAAGGATGTCCGCAGCGTGAAACTCTATGGGTCTTGTCAAGGAGCGGATCTCTTTCCACTGAGAGTGTTTGGTGAGGAGAATGGACAGCTTTATGACAAGGATTACCCGTTTATGGAAATGAGGGACTGGCATTTAGATTTGGACAGAAACTTTGTGAAGGCTTGTCTGGGAGAGGAATCGCTGTTGGTGACTGCCAGGCAGGGGACGTATATTCAAGAACTGATCTGCATGCTGTATCAGTCGGCCGAGAGCGGAGAGCCGGTCATGTCTCGGGAAGGGATTTGACAGTCGCACCGTGAGGCGGGGAAATTAAGTGGTTGAAGCGGCAGGTCCGCTTTGAACGAGGATTGGAGAAAGCTTTATGATTCATTATGAGACAGATAGACAGGAAGGCAGATTGTGGCTAAAGGAGTCTGGTTTTTCACCAGATTTTGAATTGAAGACAGAGTCTGTGTTTGCTCAGTGCAATGGGTATATGGGAGTCCGTGCGGCTCATCCGCTGTCCCTGGTCAATGAAAACAGGGGAATGTTTTTAAGCGGAGCATTTAACAGGGCTTATGAAGACGAGGTCACGGAGCTTGTAAATTGTCCGGATGTCACCTGGATGGGATTGATTGTCAACGGGGAGGAGATCTGTCCGGACCGGACAGAATTGGTTTCATGCGAGAGAAAATTGGATCTTATGACAGGAGAGCTACAGATTAACTATCAGTTTCGGTTAAGCTTAGGAAGACTGATTCAGATCCAGAACCGGCGTTTTGCGTCCAGGGATGACAGACACCTTTTTGTCCAGGACTTTAAAGTCAGCTTTTTGGATGAGAAGGCAGGAGAGATTCGCTTAAAGACGGGAATCAATGGACAGGAAACTAACAGCGGAGTATCTCATTTCAATAAGGTGGACTGTCGTGTGTACGACAGAGAGAGGATGGAAATGAGAGGAGAGCTGAAGGACAATTCTGTCACAGTTCTCACACAGTGTAGTGTGAAGAGCGGAACGTTGAGGACGAAAGACTTTAAGCTGTGTCGAAGGGGAATCTATGAATCTTTGACCGTGGCCGTGGATAGAAAAACAGAAGCAGTGTTTGAAAAAATTACATATATGAACCAGATGGAGGATGAGGAGAAGCAGAAGGAGAGAGAGAATATTCTCGCCAATGCATCAAAATCCGGCTATGACATTCTGTTTCAGAAGCATGAGAGAGTGATGCGGGACTTTTGGAGCCGTTCCGGGTTAAAAATAGAAGGAATCAGTCAGGAGGAAGAAGCAGCGATTCGTTTTGCCCAGTACCACATTCAAGGTATGACACCATGGCACACCGACAAGAGCAGTATTGCGGCAAAAGGACTGACCGGTGAAGGATATAAAGGACATGTATTTTGGGACACTGAGATCTTTCTTTTCCCCTCTTTGCTGTATACCTATCCCGAGACTGCCAGAAATCTTTTGAAATTTCGTTACTTGGGGCTGGAAGGGGCCAGAAAGAAGGCCAGAGACTACGGTTTTGCCGGAGCGATGTTTCCGTGGGAGGCAGCCAAGACCGGAGAAGAAGAGACGCCGCTGTATGCTGCTTTAAACATTTATACGGGTAAGGCCAACAAGGTCTGGTCAGGAATCAAGGAGTATCATGTGACCGCGGATATCGTCTATGCGCTGAATCAGTACTATGAGGCGACAAAGGACCAGGAGTTCATGAATCAATATGGTTATGAGATGGCTTTTGAGGCGGCGCAGTTCTGGGCGACCTGTGCTAGATGGGATGAAAAGAAGGAGAAGTTTGGAATTTATGATGTGATTGGCCCGGACGAGTATACGGAACACATTGACAACAATGCGTATACCAACTATATGGCGGCCTATTGTGTCAAGATAGCATACGCCTATGCTGAGGACTTAAAAAAACAAAATCCAAGGTTGTATATGTCCATGGATAGGAAATTTCAGCTTCAAAGAAGGATGAGAGACTGGGAGAGTTTTTTAAAGAATATCTATCTACCTTCTCCTGGGGAGGATGGAATTATTCCCCAGGATGATACGTTCCTGTCAAAGCCTTGTCTAGAAAATATTGAGAAGTATAAAAAGTCACAGATTAAGCAGGCAGTACTGTTGGATTATTCCAGAGATGAGATCGTCAATATGCAGGTTCTGAAGCAGGCAGATGTGGTGATGCTGCTGAATCTGTTTCCCCATCTTGTCGGAGAAGAGTATGTGAGAAAAAATGTCCTGTTCTATGAGAAGAGGACAATTCATGATTCTTCACTGAGCTACTGTGCCCATGCACAGGCTTGTGCGGTGATCGGGGCAATGGATTTGGCGGAGGAATTTTTTGATAAATGTTTGGTAGTCGATCTGGATGACAATCCATATGACAGTACGGATGGAATTCACTCAGCATCCCTGGGTGGTATCTGGAACTGCCTGATCTTCGGATTTGCGGGAGTACATTATGAAGGAGATGTCTTGTACATACAGCCCCACATTCCGGACAGATGGCAGTCCATGGAGTTCCAACTGACGGTGGCAGGCCAGGACATCCGATTTAAAGTCACAAACAAAACAGTGGAACTGCACACGGAAGAACTTTTGTCTTGCCCGTTGCGTGTGAAGGCAGGAGAGCAGGAGTATCTTTTTAAGGACAGCCTGAAAGCGGTTATCAGTTTAGAAATGGAGAGGCAGAAAGAAGTAGTATGAGAGCAGTAATTTTTGATTTGGACGGAGTGGTCGTCAACACGGCGAAGTATCACTATCTGGGCTGGAAGAAGCTGGCAAAGGAGCTGGGGTTTGATTTTGATATCAGTCATAATGAGAGGTTAAAGGGCGTAAGCCGGATGGAGTCCTTGAACATTGTACTGGAAGTGGGCGGTATCACCGGATATTCTGAAGAAGAGAAGCAAAAGCTGGCGGACCGGAAGAACCGCTATTATCTGGAGATGATTGAATCCATCGACGGAGATTTTGCCGGGCATCCCGGAGTTTCTGGAAAAATTAAAGAATAAGGGATATCAGACAGCTCTGGGGTCAGCCAGCAAAAGCGGACGGATGATCTTAGAAAAGCTGGGCTTGGATTCCAAATTCGATGTGATTGTGGATGGAAATCTGGTGGAACGGCCAAAACCGGACCCGGAGGTCTTCGTGAAAGCGGCGCAGCTTTTGGGCGTTCCCTGTGAGGAATGTATTGTGGTGGAAGACGCTCAGGCAGGCGTCCAGGCGGCTCATGCCGGAGGCATGAAGTGTATCGGCATCGGAGATGAGAGGATATTGGGAGAGGCGGAAAAAGTCGTGTCGGATACCGAGGAATTGAACCGGGTGGATTTGGAGAGGTTATAGAAGTAAAAGAAGTGCGGACATTAAGGAATGTTCATGTGAAGAGACGCTGCAGCGGTGAGGCCGCGGCGTCTCTTTGCATGTGCGGGACATGGAATTGTACAGGACAGTAATTCTGGCATGGATATCTACATAATCTTACTTCCGCGATGCTATCCGAAATGTGAGATCAAAGATTATGCCAGGACTCTGGCGAGGATAACTAGCAGATACACATGCAGAGGATAGTACACATAGAAGAAATATTTCAGCTTTTTCCCCCGCGTTCCATTGTACAGGAGCATAAACGGCAGGGAGAGAATCAAAACCATTGATCGTTGAGAATAAACAGGTTTTCATAGGTCATTCCTTCGCTGGCCGCCGAAAGAAGGAAAAGCGCTGAAACCAGTATATAGAAAAGAGATAGTCGTACTTTATGGTTTCGGAAAAAATAAAATCCTATTCCTAATATTACCCAGCAAACAGAACCTTCCACAAAAATAGGCGAGGGAGCCAGAATAAGTAGAAGCTGTAGTATAGATGGCAATGATTGGGAAAGCGAACTGCTCATAATTTCTAGGACAGCTATCCCAGAACATACTGGCATCAAGAGCATTGTCATGGGCAGGAGGGCTTTTTTCCATTTTTTCTGCCGGATACTGGCCGCTAACAATTCAATTCCTCATATGTAGAGACCTGTCACAAACAGAGTCGCAAACATACCGTTGATAACCATGGCTCCCTTGGGATGCGGGAGATAGGTATTTATCAGAAGGTTGCCGATGGACATAAGAACCGAGGCGATATAGAGTCTTTTTAAATACGACAGTCTATTGTGCGTATGGGAAAATCCTTCCGCCATGACGAATAGAAAAAGAGGAGCGGAGATTCGGCCAAGCAGAGTAAAGATGTGAGGGGCGGATAAAAGGGCGTCTCCCAGATAAACATAGATGTGATCCAGAGTCATGAGAAACAGTGCCAGTATTTTCAGGGAGCAGGAAGAGAATCCCCATTTTTTGCCAGCAGTCTGATTCTTTTGCAGTGCAATCGTGTTCATTGAAAAACCTCCAATTTTGATTTGTTTTCACAGCAGACATTATAAAAAAAGCAAGAGAAAGTATCCATCGATTTATCTTACATTTCAAAGAGGTTTCTTACATTTCTGTAAGTCAGAGACTTTCCCCAAAATTAGAAGCACACGGTACTGGGAGGAGTTGAGAAACGATAAGATGGTCTGGCAGCCCTGTTAGCTCTATCCACGGGATTAGGAGTAGCCATCCTGTACAGCAGACATTGGAAGAGGAACCGTTAGAGAAAAGAAAACCACGCAAATGAAAGTAAGACAGCCAGAAGGGGCTGCCCCCTGGCCGGACACAAAAAAGGAACCAAAGAGCATTCGGCCCTGCACATTCATCCCTATTTTTGAGGAGGGTACACGGGCCGCCTCTTCGGCTCCTTTTTGTTTACACGATAAGCCCACAAATGGCTGTCAGGCCTGCGGGAGCAGGTCCTCACTCCGCTGCGGGCTGTGCCAGACGCACGTTGCCGGCACACAGTGCCTTTTACCAGGCAGCGGACACAATCAGAGCTCTTTTATCAAAGCTAAAATGGTGGAGAGCTCTTCCTCCAAAGCCTTGGCAATCTCCTCTGGGGAGAGGCCCTTTTGGAGCTTTTTTGGATTTGATTTTTTAAGAGGAGAAATTTGCCTTCTTCCTGTCCGAGCAGACGTCCCTCTTCCCGGGCTTCTTTTTTATCCAACTCACGTTCTTCCCAAGCCTGCATGAATTTCACCCCGATTTCTTCACTGGACTTGATCTGTGATACCTGCCGCTGAAGTTCCCGGACTTTTGGGCTGTCATAGCCATCTGCGGGAGTTTGGTTCGTGTGCTCGATAAAGGAGAGCAGTTCCACCAGCTCCGGGCTTACGTCCTGAGGATTCTGGCCGCGGGTGTTCAGGAAAATCCGCACGGCGCCGTCTTCCAGGGAAATTTCCGGGTTTTCCTTGCAGCGCATCTCGAAGGTATACTGATACCGCCCTTCCCCAAATAGATCAAAGGGAGCGATGATGATAATGTAGGTGTCGCCCAGCGCGTTGAAGTCCACCTGCCCCGGTTCCAGGAGCTTGCTGTCGATCAGTCCTTGGTAGTAGCGGCTTCTCTTACAAAGATTGAAGGTGTTTTGCTTTTGACTTCCACGTCGTAGACGGTCCCTTCCAGGTCCTGACCCCAGACATCCAGGCGGATATGGCGGTACAAAGGAGAACGTCTCTGTTCCTTTTCGGTTTGGGGAAGGCAGCGGAGCAGGACATCCCGTCCCAGAATAATCTCCAGGATTGTCTCGAGATATTTGGGATTCTCCATAACCTCTGAAAAGAGGAAACGGTCTAACAGAGTCAAGTCTTTTAATTGTTTCAATGGTTTCATAGGATTCTCCTTTCATTATAGAACGAGGGTTTGGGGATGTAAAGGATAAAAGAAGCAGGTTTTGGACCTTTCTTTTATTGAAATAGAATTTTAGAAAAACAGTAAGAAAAATCTGCGGCGGAACCGCCGAATAGAAGTGCCTTTATTTTAACACAGAGAAAACCTGGCTACAAGGAAAAGCTTCTGAAGGAAGACACAGGAAAGAGAGGCACTGCCCAAAGAGTCATAAAATTGAAAGGAAAAGTAATTTAGACACATCTGTTTTTTGAGGACTTCCCGTTATAATGAAAACAATTTAGAAGATGTGAGAGGTGGTCTGAGATGATAAGACATGTGATAAGGGAAGTCAGAGCAGATTTGATAGCATCACCAGTACAGACCGGATTTCAGGACGCTACCAGAAAAGTAGAGACTGTGGGAATGTGTGTTATTCGGGTGAACACAGACCAGGGGCTGACGGGAATCGGTGTCACCTACCATGAAGTAGGGGGTGAGGCAATTAAGGAGATGATTGAAAGGTACTATGGTCCAAAGCTGATTGGTCGGGACCCCTTTGAGACAGAAGAGATCTGGGAAGAGCTGTTTCACTATGCCAGAGGAGTAGGACGAAAGGGGCTGTCCTTTTGCGCGCTGAGTGCCGTGGATATTGCTCTGTGGGATTTAAAAGGAAAAATTATGGATTTACCGCTGTATCGCCTGCTTGGAGGAAATAAAAAGAAAGTGCCGGTTTATGCCAGCGGCGGCTGGACCTCCTATGACGATGATGCCTTGGTGGCAGAGGCCTTGGAGATGGTAAGACGCGGTTATAAGATGATTAAGTTGAAGGTGGGCGTTGAGGGTGGAAGGAATATCCGAAGAGATACCCAAAGGTGCCGGAAGGTTAGAGAGGCGATTGGACCGGATATCGGCTTCATGGTAGATGCCAATAATGCCTTTCACAGTGGGGATGCGGTGCGGCTGGCTAATGAAATTCGAGAGTACGACATTTTGTTTTTTGAGGAACCGGTATTTGCAGATGATATACCGGGGCTGCGCAGGTTCCGCCAGGGAACCGATATTCCGCTGGGAACCGGGGAGCATGAGTACACACGGTATGGAGCGAGAGACCTGATCTTAGGTGAAGCCGTGGATTATCTTCAGATGGATGTGACCAGGTGCGGCGGCATCACGGAGATGCTGAAGGTGATTGCACTGTCACAGGCGTGGAATCTGGCTTTTGCTCCTCATGCGATGGAGCATATTCACATGCATTTGGTGAGCGCTGCTGCCAATGGAGCATTTTTGGAGAGATTGTTTTTGTTTGAGGATATCACGGCCATGGTCTTTAAAGACGCTCCAGTACCGGAAGAAGGGATTTTGACGATACCGGATAAGCCGGGATTGGGCTTGGAACTGAACAGTGAATTTTTGAGATAGAAAGGCGGGACTGAAAGATGAAAATGTTTATTCATGGGGAAGAGAGAGATTCCAGGGACAGTGCAGTGATTGAGGTTGTCAATCCATATAATGGAAAATTGCTGGATACGGTTCCGGCGGCCACACGGGAGGATGTAACCGAGTGTATCACTTGGGCTGTGGAAGGGCAAAAAACCTGGAATCAAAAGAATATCCGGGAAAAATCGGAGGTACTCAAAAAATTTGTCGGTCTCGTCAAAGAGAAGAGAGAGGACTTGGCGAGACTGTTGACCATGGAGACCGGAAAACCCATTGGGGATTCCTACGGAGAGGTAGACGAGCTTTGTTATATTTTCGAAGGGTCGATAGAGGTGATGAAGCATCACTATGGAAAGACTATGCCTAGGGGAACACAGCCAGGCTATGACACGGATTTGCAGGTGACAGTCTATGAGCCCCGGGGAGTGATCGTATGTATCATACCCTTTAATTTCCCTTTGGCTCTGTGGGCTTATAAATCAGGTCCGGCGCTGATGGCAGGAAATTCTATTATCACGAAGCCAG
>ENA-OPCD01002587-OPCD01002587.1-human-gut-metagenome-genome-assembly--contig:-NODE-2587-length-12532-cov-2.939328_pt1 | contig 12532 bp, 8 predicted proteins | sample MGYA00241560_ERZ501471 | MGnify/ENA primary metagenome ERZ501471 (study PRJEB25962, sample SAMEA2042578) | human gut metagenome | biome: human gut; feature: human-associated habitat; material: faeces...
CAGCCGGTTTTCCGTCCGTAGCGGAACGCCGACGATGGTCAGGATATCCAGGTCGGCCGTGTTGCTGACCAACTGGAGCAGTGCCGCTTCTGCGCCATCGAGCAACGTCTGCTGAGCGAAGAGGTCGAGGCAGGTATAGCCGGTGACGGACAGTTCCGGGAAAGCGATGATCTGCACGCCTTTTTCCGATGCTTGCCGCATCAGTCCTTCTATTTTTTCTATATTATAAAAACAATCCGCTACCTGTACAAGCGGTACGGCGGCGGCAACTTTTACAAATCCGTAGTTCATATTTGTTTATATTTGTCTTATAGTTTTTTGAGCTTGTCGGGGTTCTGACGGCAATCCCATGATAAAACGACTTGTATCGTGTGATCGTTTTCTCATGGTATAGATAATTTTATAGTAGCCTTCTACCAGAGAGCGATACTGCTTTGTCCTGTTTGCAAAGGCAGGTTCTCCATTTCTTTGATACCTTTTCCTTCGCTTAATTCTTTTTCGGCAATATCGATTTCAGCATTTGCTTCGTCTATATTGAAAGCGATAGGGGATAGAGCCACCGGCTTTTTATTTAGTATCCGTTTTGTATATTTTTCCAGCTTATCCATCACTTCCAGACTGTCTATCTCGTCCAGATAATCGCGGATAAAGTTCTGTTTCCATTGTTGTAATTCCATTGCCGTTATGACGTAAACTCCTTTCTTATTGAATTATGCTCCAAAGGTATGCAATTCCTTTGTAATAAAAAAGAAGGGGATCCATACTTCACAGCACGTTCCCCTTGCAAACACAAAACAATCAACAAAAAACTATCTGATAAATAATAGTTCCCTGTATTTCGGCAATGTCCAGATCTGGTCGTCGACAACCAGTTCTAATTTGTCGATGTGGTAGCGGATGGCTTCCAGCATCGGGACGATCTTGTCGTGGTAGGCGATTGCCTTCTCGCGTTCACTTTCGATCTTGTTAGCGACCTTGCGGGCTTCCACCATTTCATCGACCTTCTCTTTGATGAAGTTGGTGCGGTTGGCGATGTCTTCGATGATCTCCAGGTTGCGGGACGAAAGGGCGGAAGCCTTATCGGCAGGGAAGAGGTCTTTCATCTTGTAGACGTTGTCGATCAGGGAAGTCTGGTATCTGGTGGCGGTCGGGATGATGTGGTTCATCGCCAGGTCACCGAGTACGCGAGCTTCGATCTGGATTTTCTTCGTATAGGTTTCCCATTTGACTTCGTTACGGGCTTCCAGTTCCTTGCGTGTCATGACGCCGGTGGATTCGAACATCCGGACGCTGCTTTCTTTCAGATAGTTGTCGAAAATCACCGGCACGCTTGTCTCGCAGTCCAGGCCACGACGGGCTGCTTCGGCTTTCCATTCGTCACTGTAGCCGTTGCCGTCAAAATGGATCGCCTTGCATTCCTTGATGTCTTTACGTAGTACTTCGAGGATGGCGGCGAATGTATCCTTGCCATCGGCAATTTTTGCATCGACCTCGGTTTTGAATGTCTTCAACTGTTCGGCTACGGCAGCATTCAGGGCGAGCATGGCGGAAGCGCAGTTGGCCTCGGAGCCTACGGCACGAAATTCGAAACGGTTGCCGGTGAAGGCAAAAGGTGAGGTACGGTTACGGTCGGTATTGTCGATCAGCAGTTCGGGGATACGGGCGATGTCGAGCTTCATGCCTTGCTTGCCTGCCAGCATCAGGTCTTCCGGTTCGCTTTTTTCGAGATGTTCCAGGACTTTCGACAACTGTGTTCCGAGGAAGCTGGAGATGATTGCAGGAGGTGCTTCGTTAGCTCCTAAACGATGGGCATTGGTGGCACTCGAAATGCTGGCTTTCAGTAATCCGTTGTGGCGGTAGACAGCCATCAGCACATTGACGATGAAGGTGATGAAGCGGAGGTTTTCTTCCGGTGTCTTGCCCGGAGCCATCAGCAGGATGCCTGTGTCGGTTCCCAGTGACCAGTTGTTGTGTTTGCCGGAACCATTTATGCCTTTGAACGGTTTCTCGTGCAGCAGGACACGGAAGCTATGTTTGCGGCTGATCTTGCGCATCAGAGCCATTACAAGCAGGTTATGGTCGTTCGCCAGGTTGCATTCTTCGAAGACGGGAGCCAGCTCGAACTGGTTCGGGGCGACTTCATTGTGGCGTGTTTTCAAAGGAATGCCTAATTTGAGCGACTCGATTTCCAACTCCTTCATAAATTCCATGACACGGGTCGGGATGGCGCCGAAGTAGTGGTCTTCCAATTGCTGGTTCTTCGAACTTTCGTGTCCCATCAGCGTACGGCCTGTCAGCAACAGGTCGGGACGTGCGGCATACAGTCCTTCGTCGACTAGGAAGTATTCCTGTTCCCAGCCCAGGTAAGCGTATACTTTCTTTACATCCGGATTGAAGTAATGGCAGACGTCTGTGGCAGCCTTGTTAACGGCTTCGAGGGCTTTCAATAGCGGGGCTTTGTAGTCCAGCGATTCTCCGGTATAAGCGATGAAAACAGTCGGGATACAGAGTGTGTCACCTACGATAAAAGCGGGAGAGGAGGGGTCCCAGGCGGAATAGCCACGTGCCTCGAATGTGTTCCGGATACCGCCGTTCGGAAAACTGGATGCGTCGGGTTCCTGCTGGATCAGTAGCTTGCCGGAGAACTCTTCGACCATGCCGCCCTTGCCATCGTGTTCGACGAAAGCATCATGCTTCTCGGCTGTTCCTTCGGTCAGCGGATGGAACCAATGCGTGTAGTGGGTGGCTCCCATTCCGATCGCCCACTTCTTCATGCCGGCAGCTACGATGTCGGCTGTTTCTCGGTCGAGCGGAGCGCCGTTGTCGATGCAGTCCGTGATCCGTTCGTACGCTTTTTCAGGAAGATATTTGAACATCTTCGCCCGGTTGAATACGTTCTGCCCGAAATAGTCGGATGGACGTTCGGCTGGAGCCGGTACTTCTGCAGCCCGTTTCTTGAAGGCTGTTTCTACTACTCTGAATCTTAACTTTGACATAGATATAATGATTTGATGTGATAATTTTCCAAATTAACCTGTGGATTGGAATTCATCGACTGTTAGCTTAGAGCAACCACTTCTTCAGCCTGCTCATGGCTTCCAGCGTGTCGTCTCTGTCTCCGAAAGCGGTGAGACGGAGAAAACCCTCGCCACCGGGTCCGAACCCCACACCGGGAGTCCCTACTATATTGACTTCGTAAAGCAGTTTGTCAAAGAATTTCCAAGAAGAGAGTCCGTCCGGTGTTTTCAGCCAGATGTAAGGTGCGTTTTCGCCGCCATACACCCGCAGGCCGCAGCTCTGGAGGCTTTCCCGCATGATGCGGGCGTTGGCCATGTAATAATCGATCGTTTTCCGGACCTGTTCCTTCCGGGCTGTAGACTGCTTCGGCTCCTCGCTGGGTGATGTAGCTCGTACCGTTGAACTTCGTGCACTGACGGCGGTTCCACATCCGGTTCAGCGGAACCCGTTCGCCTGCCAGGGTAAAGGCGTTCAACTCTTTCGGAACAATCGTGTAACCGCAGCGCACACCTGTGAAACCGGCTGTTTTGGAGAAGCTGCGGAACTCGATCGCCACCTTCTTCGCTCCCTTGATCTCGTAGATAGAGTGGGGGATATTGGGATCTTGGATATAGGCCTCGTAAGCCGAGTCGTACATGATCAGGCAATCATTGGCAAGGGCATAGTTCACCCATTTCTTCAGTTCTTCTTTCGTAAGCGTTGTCCCGGTCGGGTTGTTCGGATAGCAGAGGTAAATGATGTCTACGCGGCGGCTGGGCAGATCGGGCACGAAGTTATTGGCTTCGGTGCAGGGGATGTAGACCACGTCGCTCCATTTGCCGTTTTCCAGCGTACCGGTCCGTCCGCTCATCACGTTCGAGTCGATATATACCGGATAGACCGGGTCTGTCACACCGATACTGTTGTCGTGACGAAGCATGTCACCGATGTTTCCACAGTCGCTTTTGGCTCCGTCGCTCACGAACACTTCTCCGGGTTCGAGGAAGATGCCGCGACTGGCATAATCGTTCTTGATGATGGCATCTATCAGGAACGGATAGCCTTGTTCGGGGCCGTATCCGTGGAATGTATCCTTGCTTGCCATCTCGTCGACCGCCTTGTGCATGGCTTCGATGACGGCAGGGGCTAACGGTTGCGTCACATCGCCGATACCCATGCGGATAATTTTCTTTTTGGGATGTGTAACCTTAAAACTGTTTACTTTCTTTGCGATGTCCGAGAACAGGTAGTTGTTTTGCAGCTTCAGGAAATGTTCATTAATCAGTGCCATATTCTATCAATAGTTTTTTGTTGTGTTTATATTTCCAGTTCCCCCTCGAATACTTTGACCGCCCCGCCAGTCATATAGACGTGTCCGGAACTTTCATCCCAATGGATGGTAAGAGGGCCTCCATCCATGACGACTTTGGTTTTTCGTCCGGTTTTCCCGCGCACTGCGCTTGCTACGGCTGTCGCACAGGCTCCGGTCCCACAGGCTTGCGTAATGCCGGAACCGCGTTCCCAAACCTTCATCCGTACTTCGTCCATATTTAATATCTGAACAAACTCGACATTCGTCCGGTTCGGGAACAGCGGATGGCATTCCAATAAAGGTCCGATGACCGGCAGATTTATATTCGTGATATCTTCGACAAAAATGACAAGATGCGGATTCCCCATCGAGATGACCGTTCCCGTATAAAAATAGTCTCCGGCTTCTATTTCAAGGGCTGTTTCACCTATTACCGGACAGCCCATGTCGACCGTCACTTCGGTTACCTCTTCGTGGGGACCGGAAAGTTTCCGGGTGGTCAGTTGCAACTCCTTGATGCCGGATAATGTTTCCAGCGTAATGTTTTTTTTGTTCGTCAGTCTTTTGTCATATACATATTTGCCGATACAACGGGAGGCATTTCCACACATCATGGCTTCGGAACCGTCCGCATTGAAAATACGCATGCTGAAGTCGGCGATTTTTGATGAACCGATCAGAACCAGTCCGTCCGAGCCGATCCCGGTATGGGGAGCACTCAACCTAATGGCAAGCTCTTCCGGGTTCCGGACCGGAAAAGCCATTGTATTCACGTATATGTAGTCGTTTCCGGCTCCGTGCATCTTTGTAAATCTGATTGGTTCTGTCATTTTTATCGCTATTATTTTGTTTGATATGTCTTTTTGTTTTATTGCAATGCAAATATACGACGTTTTGATATTTTTGATATGTAAATTATGTCTTAATGTATAATAATAATGTATTTGTGATGAATTGTTATAAATAGGGCTGTTTTATGTTATAAATAGTAATGAGGATACTTGTTTTATCTTTGTTATTGTAAGTTGTTCTATGCGAATGGCTATCTGAGTTTATGATGAGGACTTTTGGTTTTGGAAGGATGGGAAGAAATTCTGACTGCTGATCGACACACCTCCTGAAAGATTTCATGAGGTCAAAATGAAAATTCGCTTGCTATTTGTTTTTTTGGCACGGGTTACACGAGGAAAGAATAAAAAAGTCCATGTAATCCGTGCCTAAGAGAAATCATATAGGTATTTTGATACAGTTCCTTAACCGGCATGAAAGAGGTTATTTTTGGAATATCTCCGGATATTTGTTGATGAAATAGATCGGGGTGCAACTCCAGGCATGGCAATAGCTATTGATTACGAAGAAGCCATAGGGGGAAAGGTAATCATTGTTCGGGTCATAGACTTCCCAAAAGGTATCGGCTCCCCGCTTTACCATACTACCCCAATAATCGGTAATCAGTTTGCGTGCTTCTTGCGGCATGCCGCATTGCAGAAGGGCTTCTATCACATAATGGTAAGCATAGGGGCAGCCCGGATAGCAAGCGTCGGGCATGGACATGACGGTAGCCATTGCCTTAGCCCCTTCTTTTTTGTCCAGTGTGTTGGATAGGATCATCCAAACTTGCGACAGATAGGAGATTTGTTTGTCTTTGCCGCTGACCATTACTCCTCGCTTCTTGTCATAGAAATGTTGGCGGGCAGCTTTCTTCATCTTGCCGGCTATTGTCGGCCATTCGCCGGCCTCCTTTTCTTTGCCTAACATTTTAGCCAATTCGTAGCTGTGTTGTAGGGCGAAAATCGTTAGTCCTTGCATGGAAGCCTGCCGGTCATATCCGTCTTTCCAGTCGAATACCAACCAGTATTGAGGTTTCTTGTCCATGTCATAGATCCATTCCGGTGAAAACTGGCGAAGTGCTAACTCTATCTGGCGGACAACAACAGGCCACAGGTCATTCGCTGTTTCCCTGTCCCCCGTCTCTTTCAGGTATTCCAACAATGCTACGTTATAAATGAGGCAGTAGTCCAGTGTGTGCGTGCCGTATTGCGGATGGGGTTGAGGCTTTTCGAGCAGTGTGGCATGCAGCAAGCCTTCGTCGTTGGCGAAGGCGGCGAGCAGATACAGGCAATGTTTGGTCAGTTCATGGTTCTTGAACGTATGGGCGTTTGCCAATGCTTCGAGATAGAGGTCGCCGATCCACAGGCGGCGATCCCGTTTGGGGCCGTCTTCATAGACAGTCTGCATGCATTCTTTCAGGGTATTCAAGCCTACTTTATATATATCCCGGACCAGAGGATCGGTGGTAGAGGCTAAAGCCGGTGCTTCGTTGGTGACGGAGGTTTGTGTCTTGAAGGTCAGCTTGTCGAACACGAAGTCGAAACTGCCCGATATGCCCAGCAGTTCGATTTTCAGGTAGCGTCCTGCCAGGCGGCGCGGGATCGTCATCTCGTGGGGGACGCTCATGACCGTCACGATCTCGTCCTGCACCCAGGAACGGGCCAAACCTCCCTTATAAGGTTCGAGCGGGGTGTTCAACTCTCCCGGAACTTCTGCAAAGGTGAACTTAAGCCGGACGGGTGCGTCTGCTGCTTTTAATCCGGACGGTTTGATGGAGAAAGTGAGATAGCCGGTATAATGATTGCCGAAATCCAGGGTAATGGCTGGATGCTTTTTGAACGGCTCGTTGAAGAGGATATCCGGTTGTCCGGCATCTTCCATCCGCCAGCCCTGGAATGCTTTTGTGTCCTGTACGGAACGGACGACTTTGACGGGAGAAATAGTCTGATAACTCAACTCCGGCTTGCAGGCCTCAGCTTTCCGGAGCCATTCTTTACTGTCGCTGAAATACGTGCTTTGCGCCAGGCAGGTCGATCCCCAAGCGAATAGGGTAAAGCCTGCGGTCAATAAGATTTTCTTCATTCTTTATAGGGGCTTAGTAAATGGTTGTTTTGTTTGAATGATGCTTTATCGGTGAATAAAAACCGCCTTATTCCTGTGCTGGGCACAGGATCGCGTTATAACTGGCCGTAGATGATGCCTGTTCTTTTGCGATCCCGCGTCGAGCGTGGAAACAAGGCGGTTAAGTCTTCATTCGCCGATAGGTTACTTCGCGTTCTCGATGCGGAACGAGTAGCTATAGTTTTTGTTCTTTTCAATTTCATAATGTGGGCGCGGGCCTGGGCCGCAACTGCCGTTTCCAATACCACGCTGGATGCAATCGAGATTTAGAATCACTTCCGCACGGCGGATATTGTCGAGGTCATGCCCGTAAGTCAGTTCCCACAGTTCCGGATCGGTGAAGTGGAGTGCGCTGAAGTTCAGGTGGTCTTTAGATGTGATTCGGATACCTTGGTTATCGAGGCTTTTTAGCGTCAGCCAGCGTACATCGTCGCGGTTACCCATCGACTGGGCACGTACGTAGGCTTCTTCCATTCCAGTCACGGTGTTCTTGTACAGGCCGACATAGGCTGCATTTTTGCGGTCCCAATAGTTTTCAATCGGGCCGCGCCCGTACCATTCCACCTGTTCGAGTGTCGGGTTCAAAGCAACCTGAAGGCCGAGGCGAGGCAGGTTGAAGTCGTTGCCAGCTTTGAAAGTCGCGTCTATATCGACCGTACCGTTTGCATAGACTGTATAGGTGACGTCGAATGGCAGTACCACTTTTTGGGTTCCGCTTCCTACGGTAGCTTCCAAGCTTGTGGTAATGGTCACCGACTTTTTGTCGGTGGCCTGCTTCCAGTCGAATGCCTGCTTTTTGACGGTGGTCGGCAGATAGTCCCGTTTATCATTGTCCATTGCACGGAACCAGTTGAAATCGAAACCTTCCTTATTATAGATCATATCCGTACCGGCATAGCGTAAAGAAACCATCTTGCCCGTCTCTGGATTGAAAGCGATGAAGAATCCCGGAGCGCGAAAACCGATCTGCCCTTTTTCTTCTTCGACTTTCAGTGTGTCGTTGAAAGCTGTGTCGACAGGAGCTACTGCAATCTTTCCGGTCAGTGAATATTGCTCGGAGGCTACTTCGTGCCCGGCATTCGCCCAATTGCAATCTTTTTTCAACCGGGCTGACAGGTTGAGGAAGTATTCGCTGCCGGCATCCAAAGCCGTTTTATAAGGAATCGTCACTTCGATGTCTTTGTTCGGAGCTGCATCGCCTAAAGATAATACGCCCGATTCGACTATTTGGCCGTCTTTCAACAACTGCCATTGTAAATCGAACTGATTCAGATTAAGGAAATCGTAGCGGTTTTCCAGCTTCACTTTACCAGCCTTCAACTCTACCGGTTTGAATTTGATATATTGGTACACTTTTTTCACTTCGATCAATTTAGGAGTTACCTGGCGGTCGGGAGTTACGATACCGTTACAGCAGAAATCAAAATCGTTAGGTTTGTCGCCGAAGCCACCGCCGAAGTAGTAACGGTCAGACAATTCGCCATATTTGTTGATACCCTGGTCCACCCAGTCCCAGATACAACCGCCTATCATGCGGCGGGAATGGTTTTCGATATAATCCCAATATTCATCGAGGTTACCGATCGCATTACCCATTGCATGCGCATATTCGCAAAGGAAGAACGGTTTGTCGCTCTTCTCCTCGTCCTGTTGCTTCATCGACTCGATGGAAGGATACATTCGGGAATCCATGTCGGCGATCCGGTTTTTGCCTTCATAATGGATCGGACGCGGATCGAGTTTGCGGGCTTCCTTGTATACGGTGTCGAAGTTTTTGCCGTCACCGGATTCGTTTCCCATAGACCAGAAGATGACGGACGGGTGGTTCTTGTCACGCTCGACCATGCGAACCATACGGTCTACATAGGCGGGTAACCAGCTTTCCTTGTTACTGATCGAATGGTTGCCGTGACACTCTATATCGGCTTCGTCCATCACGTAGAGGCCATAGTAGTCGTGTAATGCGTACATCTTGGCATCGTTCGGATAATGGCTCGTGCGGATCGTGTTCAGATTATAACGCTTGAAAAGCAATATATCCTCGATCATCGACTCGACCGGAACCGCTTTTCCGTGCTGAGGGTGGATGTCATGGCGGTTGGCTCCTTTGAAGAACACCTGCTCATTATTGATATATACCCGCTTGTTCTTGATCTCGATTTTGCGGAAACCGAATTGTGAAGACATAGCTTCTAGTGTTTTGCCAGTCTTGTCTTTCAGTTCCAGTATCGCCGTGTAAAGGTAGGGAGTCTCGGCAGACCAGAGACGCGGGTTCTTGACTTCGACGCTGGCCGTGTTGATCGTTTCCTGTCCTTTCCTGATGTCTTTGACAACATCGGATATAAAGGCCACCTGTTTGCCGTCTTGGTCCAGCAACGTGATGTCGACAACCGCTTCGTCCACTGTTTTGCCATAGTTCGTCACGTTTGTACGGACATTGAATATCGCCTTGCTCAGGTCATCTCCTGTGAAGGAAGCGGTCAGATAGTAATCGCGCAAGCGCAGCTTGGGAGTCGCGAACAGATAAACATCGCGATGGATACCGCTCAGGCGGAACATATCTTGGTCTTCCAGGTAGCTGCCGTCGCTCCAACGGTACACTTCGACAGCCAGGACGTTCTTTCCCGGCTTTACATATTTCGTGATATTGAACTCTGCGTCGTTATTCGCTCCCTGGCTGTACCCGACTTTCTTTCCGTTCACCCAGAGGTACATTGCACTGTAGACTCCGTCGAAATGGATAAAGATTTCACTTCCTTTCCAGTCGTCCGGAATATTGAAGTCGCGGCGGTAGGAGCTGACCGGGTTGGGTTCGTCCATAATCGTGTATCCTTTCTTGCCTTGTATGAAAGGAGGGTTGTTGCGATGCGGATACGTGATGTTTGTATAAATAGGAGTACCGTATCCGTACATTTCCCAATTGGAAGGAACCGGAATTTCTTTCCAGCCGGAAACATCGTAGTTCGGTTTATAGAAATTGACCGGACGCTCGGACGGCTGTTTTACCCAATTGAATTTCCAGTTGCCGTTCAACAACTGGTAGCGCGGCGAGTTCGGGCGAAGCCAGGCTTTGCGGTAGTCTGGCGAACTTTTCAGGCTTTCCACGGAAGGGAAGGGGACATAAGTCGTATGCCCCGGCTCCTTGTTGATAGCGAAGATAGTTTCGTTCTCCCAATCCTTGTCACTGGAACTGCGCAGGGCCTCCTTGTCAATTTTGATGTTTGTCCAGTGTTGTCTGGCACTGGTCGAATCAGCGACAAGCTGGAGAGCCGCTTTTCCTGGTTGCCCGTCGTCACTGATACCGAGGTTCAACCCGTTTGTTATGTTGGTGAACGTGTAGGTGTTTCCGCCTATCTTCGTGAGTTTCCAGAATTGGTTCATATTGGTCGCTCCGTTGTCCCACTGGATAACCGGGCCCGGTTCTTTCGTGTTGTTGTTGTCCACGCATTTATCGGAGAGGGGCGTGCAGATCTTATAGACCCCATAGCCGGGAGTCGTCAGTTGCCATACCTGCGACACGCGGTTCTCCACACGGTTGTTGATGAATATCTGGGTCCCGTCGTCTTCGCTGTCTTGATTGTCGAGAACCAGGTTGTTGCTGCTTACGATCTCGTAATAGGCGTTGGGATCGATTTCTTGTGAATGTCCGGTTCGGGGAAGCATGGCCATAAGCATAAGCATGGCGAAGAGCGCCCCAGTAGAAATTCTATTTTTCATGTTGATAGATTTAATAATGCATCAAATGTACGAAAAAACGATTATTTTTGTAATAATTAAATTGCAAAATCATGAAATACGAGAGTAACAATTTTCAGTTTGAGGCAGAAATGCTATGGGAATCAGCGGGTGAAGGTATCGTTAGGCAAATTATGGGTTATAACGACAACCTGATGATGGTCAAAGTCAAGTTCGAAACAGGAGCAATCGGAACGCCGCATACACATCCGCATACGCAAACGACTTATGTAGCGAGTGGTGTGTTCGAGTTCACGACGGACGGTGAAACGAAGATTGTGCGTCCGGGTGACGGCGTATATATGAAACCGGGTATTCTGCATGGTTGCATATGCTTGGAAGCTGGTGTTCTGATCGACACGTTCAGTCCGATGCGGGAGGATTTCTTATAAATGGCAGGAATCCCATTTGTACTACGAAAGTAGCCGGAAGTTCGTATTTGTAATAATAATTGATAATTAAAAGGAAACAAAAAAATAGACATAGTTCGATTAGAACTACGTTAATAATGATGCAAATCTATAAAATAAATCCTAACAAAACGGGTTTTTGTATTAATTTTTATTACCCGTTTGAACCTTTTTGCCAAAATAAAGTGTGTTTTGGTTGTTGATATGGATTTCGTTACTTGAAAAACGCCATAAAAGGAAATAGTTCTAATCGAACTTAATCAAATTTTAAATTTATGGCTTTAAACGAACCTAAAATGCGTAGCATTACCGGCAAATTAGTTGCTAATAAGCTGACGGAGCGTGATGATGACTTTTCTTTTAATGTAACTTATCAGGCAAATCGTTCAGTCAAAGACTTATGCAAGCTGGCTGCAACGAACAGTAAATTTACGGCGTCTGAGTTGGAGAGTGCCTATAACGACTTGATGGCCCAGGCTAAGATAGAACTTTACAATGCTTCTACCGTAGAGTTCGGGTTTGCGAATAATTCACTTGGCGTGGACGGTCCGTTTATAGGTCCGGATGCCAAATTCGATCCGTCGGTCAACAATGTAACTTTACGTTGTTCACCCCGTATCGAATTTAAGGAAGATTTGAAAAACATCAGTGTGATTGTCGCTGGTACGGAAGAAGGATTGCCGACCATTACGAAAGTTGTCGATGTGGCAACCGGCAGTGAAAATCTTCGGATCACTCCGGGCGGTGGTCTTAACGGCGAAGGCAACCGGGTGAAGATAACCGGTTCTGAAGGGCAGACGGTCGGCTTCTTCTTCGTGTCCGATACGGATAAAACGGAAATCCCTGTCCCGGTTTCTGCTTTACTACGCAACGACCCATCTTTTTTTTCATTTATCATTCCTCAGTTAAATAAGGGGGCTTACTATTTGGAGGTTGCGACTCAGGCAAGCACAAATTCAAAGAAGTTGTTGAAGGAACCCCGTCGAAACCGCTTCCCCTATCCTTTGTATGTGGGAAATATTCCCGGAGAAGAAGAACGTCCGGGTGAATTATAATTTGTTCCGGTCATCGGCACTGAACGGTGCTGGTAACTGGCACCGAATGGTCTTGACTACCGGCATCCAGC